>Ga0247729_10000164_pt1 | contig 31739 bp, 37 predicted proteins | sample UWRJL133311R2_FD_180958 | JGI IMG/M metagenome (GOLD analysis project Ga0247729, IMG submission 180958) | Plant litter microbial communities from Arlington Agricultural Research Station in Wisconsin, United States - UWRJ-L133-311R-2 | ecosystem: Environmental > Terrestrial > Plant litter >... | reverse complement strand
GCCCGGCCCCGGCAGGGCGTCCTCCGCCAGCCGCTCGACGTGCGCAGCCTGCCCGTGGGCGTGTACTCGGTGCGCGTGCGCACGGCCGACGGAACCGTGGTCAAGCGCCTGGTGCGGGAGTAGCTGCTCCGACCTGCTTCGGCAAACACCCCGGTGGAATTTCCACTGGGGTGTTTGCGTGTGGTGGCATTTACAGTGGAGTTTAAAAAGCCCACTTATATTACTACGCTGCTGAACAGTAGCTTCTCAGGTTTCCTGCCTATACCTATGGTTCCAACTCTACCTTCACACCTTATGCGGCGCCTGCTGTTGATAAGCATCCTGCTGCTGACCGGGGCCGGGGCGCAGGCGCAGGTTTCGGCCAAAAACTTGCGCCTGCTGGACAGCCTGCGGCAGGTGGCCACCGTTCATCCTGCCGACACCCTGGGCAGCCGGGCCTTGTCGCGCCTGCTGTCGTACTACCTATACCGCGACACTGTTCAGGCCCGAATTACCGGGCAGCAGGCCTTGGTGCTGGCCACTGGCCTCCGCGACACGGCCCGCCTGGCCAACATCGAGTACAACCTGGGCACCCTGGCGGCCATGCAGGACCGGCTGCCGGCTTCCATTGCCCACCACCAGGCATCAGCGCGGCACTTTAAGGCCCTGGGCAGGCTGCTGTGGGTGGGGCACAACGAGCGCAACATCGGTAGCCACTACGCCCAGCTGGGCCAGTACCCGGTGGCCATGCGCTACCTGCTGCGCAGCCTGGAGCGGCGCACGGCCGCCGCCGATTCCGGCGGTATGGCCGACTCCTACTCGTCCATTGGGCAGGTGTACGTGAACCTGCACAACTACCCGGCGGCACAAGCAGCCTACGAGCAGGCGTTGCGTAGATGGCAGCGCCTGGGCGTGCCGCTGCAAGTGGTCAATGCCCTCAATCACCTGGCCATTATTCACCGGGATAAGAAGCGCTTCGACCGCGCTCAGCAGTACCTCGACCAAGGCTTTGCCCTGGCCCGCACCGACAGCACTGCCACTTTCAACCTGCTGCTGACGCAGGGGGTGCTGCGCCAGCACCAGGGCCGCTGGGCCGAGTCGCTGCCGCTGCTGCGCCGGGCCGAGCGGCTGGCCCAGCAAAATCCTATGCTGGCGCCTTCCACCAAGGCCGATCTGCTGTCCTTGCTGGGCGAGTCGCTGGTACACACCCGGCAGGTACAGCAGGCGGCCCCCTACATGGAGCAGGCCCTGGCGCTGAGCCGAAGCAGCCAGTCGCGGCAGGAAGAGGTGGACGCGCTGGCCGGGCTGGCCAGCGTAGCCGCCGCCCGACAGGATTATGCCACTGCTTTCAGCCACCAGCGCGCCCAGGGGCTGCTCGCCGACAGCCTACGGGCCGTCGCCGTGGCCCGCCAGGTGAGTGAGCTGCAGGTGCGCTACGAAACGGCGAAAAAAGAAAGCCAGCTGCGCGAGCAGCAGCTCGTCATTCGGCGGCGCACCACCCAGCTGGTGGCCGGCGTGGTCATTGCGGGCCTGCTGGCCGGGTTAGCGTATCTGCTCTACCTGCGGCACCGCCTGCGCCTGCGCCTGGAGCACGAGCAGGAGCGCCAGCAACTGACCCACCAGCGGGTGGCCGCCGTGCTCGAAGCCGAGGAGAATGAGCGGCGCCGCATCGGTGCCGACCTGCACGACAGCATCGGGCAGCTACTGGCGGCGGCGCAGCTCAACCTGCGGGCGCTCAATCAGGAGCTAAGCGCCGCGCCGCCCGCCCAGCATGAGCTGCTGGCCAATGTTACGGGCGTGGTCGATGAATCTGTGCGGGAGGTGCGCGGCATTTCCCACAACCTGATGCCCAACGCCTTACTCAAGCGCGGCCTGGGCGCGGCCGTGCGGGATTTCCTCGACAAGCTGCCCGACCACGACGGCCTGCGGGCGGAGGTCGAGGTATTCGGGCTCGACGCCCGCCTGGATCCAACGGTGGAGAGCGTACTGTTTCGCGTGGTGCAGGAGCTGGTGCAGAACATTATCAAGCACGCGCAGGCTACCGAAATAACCCTGCAGCTGGTGCAAAGCGACACTGAGCTGACGGTCGTCGTCGAGGATAACGGCGTGGGTTTTGATCCGCGGGCCATGGACGAGCAGGCTGGTATCGGGATGCGCAACGTGCATTCCCGGATGGCCTACCTCGGCGGGCAGGCGTACTTCGATTCCGCCCCCGGCCGCGGTACGACCGTCTCGCTGGATGTCCCGCTGAGTTCTGCGGTCCCGGGCTAGCCGTTCCTGCCGCGTAGTGCCCGGCGGCCACCTACCGGCCAGTACGGAGCGCAGAATACCCGGGAGCCCGGATTGCGCAGCCTAGCTTGGGTAGAGAGTTTTGCAGCACTCGTTTCATCCGGAGAGATACCTCCAATTTCCTCTTTTGCATGCTGTACCACTACTGCGCCGCGCCCTTGCTCCTCGGGCTGCTTACCTGCTTTCCTTCCTATGCCGGTTCCGGTGGGGAACCCCATGTGCGGGCCCCGCGGGCCCAGCCGTCAGCCGGGGCCTTTCACGCAGGCGACAACCTGGTAAATCTGGGTATTGGGCTGGGCAGCCGCTATACCTACGTCGGCTCGGGCGTTTCGGCGACACCGGCCTTCAGCGCCTCGTATGAGCGAGGTTTCCGCGAGCTGGGCCCCGGCACGCTGGGCCTGGGTGCCTTCGTGGGCTACCAGAGCGCTTCTTCGGATTTCGGCAGCTTGGGTAACTATTCCTTCACCGACATTATCGTGGGGATTCGGGGGGCATTTCACTATCCGGTTTCTCCGCAGCTTGATGCTTATGGCGGGCTAGGGCTGGGCGTGCGCCATGCCGGGGTTTCCTTTGAGGGCAGCAGCTATCCGGGGGTGGCCGCCAGCGCCACGGGCCTGTACTCGGGCCTGTTTCTGGGCGGACGCTACCTGTTCTCCGACCACCTGGGCGCGTTTGCGGAGCTGGGCTACGACCAGACGTATCTGAAAGCGGGCTTGACGGTCAAGTTTTAAGTAGGCCATGCTATACGGGTGCCCGCCAGGGCCGCGCCAGCAGGAACGGTCCTGGCGGGCACCCGTATAGCATGGCCTTGGTATTTCCGGCAGCCTAGCCTTCAGCCAACGGCTCCCGCATCGTGGGCAGCTAGCTGTCATGCCGCCCTGCTGGTATTCGGTAGTTTGGGCCCGTGACACGGGTGGAGCTGGCGCGGCGTTTTGCGTAAGCGTAAATCCAAGGGTGATTTTAAAGAAGCCGCTACCGAAACGTTATGGTTTACCTGAAAGAAGTATTGACAAGGCATGGCATCGCCAGTGCCGATATCGCTAAGCTGGAAGCCTTTGAATCCCGGGACGGCTTCATCGTGTTGGACGACGATGAAGTTGAGGAAATGCAGGAATACCTCGCGAGTTTTCCGGTTTATGAGTTTCTGGTGCCCTTCATGACCGACAACAATTCCAATTACTGTTGCCTGTATCTCGACGGACCGTTGAAAAACATGATCTGCTATTTGAGCCACGAGGAACCAGACCTGGCCCCCAGGTTTAGAAGCCTGTCATCGTTTGTCGACACCATTACCAATCATGCCCACTGCTACGGCATGGCGGATTTTGAAGACCGTGCTTTTGATTTTCCGAGCCGACAGGTGTCACCAACCTACTTGCAGGACCGGGAAAGCATCGGCGAGCTTTATAAGGCATTGGCGGCAGGAGCTGACGATGACCAACGCAGAACCCAAACGGCATTTGCCATCATGGCCCTCGCGTCGCCGACCGATATAGAAACCATCATTTACCCCTTCCTGGATGATGCGGATATGTACGTCCAGGAGCGGGCCATCGCGCTACTGGGCTTTCATACCTACAAGCCCGCAGTAGCTAAACTGACGGCATTGGCAACCAATGCCCAACACAATGGGCAGCTTGCCGCAAAAATCGCCCTTCAGAAAATTGCGGCAGCCAACGCGTAGAGCGGCCGCTACTTCACCTCTCAATTCCCCAGCTTATGACCCGCGACGAACTGCTGCGCACCTGTACTTGGGACCAATACGACTTCGCCAACATCACCGTGGAATCCGCTCTGTTTGGCTGCCCGGTCCAGGTGCAGTTTCGGCCCGAATTCGACTCGGGCCGCGTCATTACCGAGCGTATGGTGGCCGTGCTGAACGACTTTCTGGCCCTTTCGCCGGATGAGCTGCCCACGGTAAAGCAGCTACTGTGGGCCGATTGCCTGGATGATTTCGAGAACATCAACTACGGCTTCGGACCCGATACCGGCGAACCTAAGCTGGTGGTAAACCAACGCGAATTTGGTATCTACTCGGCCGAGGATGCCTACGCGCAAAGTAATCTGACCCAGGTATCCATTCCCGAAGAGCCGACGCTGCGCCACCGTTACGGCGCCATCGAATTTGAGCCCGCCTGGGCTGGGCATGGGTGCAGCATTATCATGAAAGACGGCCGCCTCATCGGCTCTTATTCCAACGATTACTACTTCAGCAAGTACGAAGACGATGAAGAGGCCCCGGCAGCGTGAGGCAGGCGCGCTAGGTGCGCCAGCAGAACCTGAGCAGATGAAAGATCGGAGGCGCTAAGCCAGGAGCAACTTGCCGCCCCTTGGTAGCCATTACTGAAAAACAGCATCAAGTTGCCTTGCGGATGGATTTCGTAGTCCAGGTGGTGGAGCACGTCCGGGGCCGGGGCTTGGCAAAGCTTGTTTAGGTCGGCTACAAACGCTGATTTATGCGGCAGGAGCAATTCAGCCGCTGGGAACGGGTTCCGGTCTGGTTTTTTCCGGCCGAAGAGTTGACGACTTGCAGCAGGCTGGATCTTCTTCCGGCGTGGTCAAGTGGCTGGATGGGGGCCGGCCTATGCGCTTGATCAGGTTTGGTTAAGCGCGTGCTGCCGGTAATAAACGAGAAGTTCGCGCAAGCGGGCCGCGGTGATGCCGCAGTCGCTCACGTCGAGCCGCCGGGTAGCGGACAACGTCAGATAAGACAGCGACACCTTGCGGTGCTTGGAGTTGGTCACGACCACTTGCTCATCCCGGATATGGTGCCAGGGGTCGAGCGGGTCGGTGCCCAACTGGATGCCCAGCACGCCCACCCGGAACACGGGCTGGTGGCGCCGCAGCTGCACCGCGTAATGGCCGGCGGCGGCGGCAAAAGCCCCCGCCATAAGCCAACCGAACGCGTAGCTGGCCAGGGATTTCAGCCCGGGCAGCGTGAGTAGAAACGGGGGCACCGATGCGTGCAGCAGCAGGACGCTAATGCCCACGCTGAGTAGCGCGAACCACGCCATCCACAGCGGTACTTTCCACCGGGATAGGTACACAACGGTTTCGGAAGCAGGGGACGAAGGTGCCGTCATAGCGAGTGAGTGTGGGGCTTTCTACGCAAAAGCCGGCTACTAAGTCACGGCCGAGGCAGCGGCGACGGGCGTTGCCGCGCTTAAAGAGGGCTGGCTGCGGCTGGGCAGCTGGTAAAGCTCGTAACCCAACTTGTTGCCACGACGGTATAGTCAGCTAGTTGCTGCAGTACGGTTTCGCTATCCGTAGCCCATCCTCTCTGGTTCGACCCATGACTTTTGACGAAGCTTTTGCTGAAATCCGCCGGTTCTGGCCCGATGGGGCACCTTTTGCGTTTGGCCACGGCGCGGCGGCCGGGCGGCTGGCCGCCGAGTTTGGCCGCGAGCTGCCCCCTGAGCTGGTGACCTACCTTGATACCGTAGCACCGGCGGCGGAAGTAGCTTTCAGAACCGTGGGCAACCCGCTCTACCTCTATGGGCTCGACCAGCTGGGCGTCCGGCAGCCGGGCTACAACTGGAACCCCGTGACCAACGCGCCCATTGAAGACTGGCCGCCCGGCTTTTTTCTGCTGGGCGACGAAGGGGCCGACCCGGTGCTGCTCGACCTGGACCGGCCCGAACTGGGCATCCAGAAACTAGGGCACGGCGAAGGCGACTGGGAAACCGGCGGTACTATGGCCGATACATTAGGGCAGTTTCTGCTCTGCAGCGCCGCGCTGCACCACGCCCTTACGGCTTTTGAAGCAGAATGGCTTATCGATGACGAGCGAGGATTCAACCTGGCCCCGCAGGCCGCCGCGTGGTTGTTTCCCCGCATGAGAACCTGGGCCGGGCCATACTACCAGGCCTGGTGCTCAGCCTTCGATAATGCCTGAGCTTCCGGTCGGAAAAGCACTTTTCGAAGTCAATCGACGGCCTTTTTATGACAACCAGCGAAATAATAAACGAGCTAACCCACCTGGCCATCACCAGTTCCGAGGACTATACCCAACTCGACCGCCTTGCCGAGCTGACGGCGCTGCTGGCGCAAAACCCCGACGGCTACTTGGCCTGTGAGGCAATGCTGAACGTGTTGGAGCGGCACCCGCAGCTAGAATTTGGGACGCCGGGCCAGCTGGTGCACGCCATCGAAAGCTACCGCGGGCACTATGAAGCCCGGCTGCTGGCCTCCCTGGGCCGGCAGCCGACGGCCACGACCGTTTGGCTGCTCAACCGAGTGATAAATGCCGCTACGGCCGCCGAAAGAAGCCAACTCGTGGCCCGCATGCACCGCTTGCTGACGCATCCGCGCGCCGATGCGCAGGCTCAAGCCGAGGCCGCGGAATTTTACCGTTTCCAAACGGGAGAAGCGTAGCCTGCTGTCCTTTACCAGAAGCCGGCGGCCGGCGGCCAATAGAGCATGTCCTGGCTGCCGCTTGTTCCTTTTTAAATATCAGTTATGGCCCGTTATTACTTGTTTTGTTGGTTAGTATGGGCCGGCTGGCTGACCGGCTGCCAGTCGCCGGAGCCCGCTCGCCGTATCACGGCCGCCAACTACCTCACGGCTATTCCCGACCCCAAGACGCTGGGTGAAACCTACGTTAGCGACCCCGACGAAGTGCTCAGCCCCGGCACCGCGTCCGCGCTCAATGCTCGCCTCGACAGCCTCGACCACAGCGGCCGGGCGCACGTGGATGTAGTGCTGGTGCGCAGCATTGGGGAAGAAGTGCCCAAAACGGCCGCCACGGCGCTGTTCAACCGGTGGAAAATCGGCCGGAAAGATACCAGCAACGGCCTGCTGCTGCTGCTCGTGCTCGACCAGCGCCGCGTGGAGTTTGAAACCGGCTACGGCTTGGAAGCCGACCTGCCCGACCTTATCTGCTACCGCATCCAGCAGCGCTACATGGTGGAGCCCGCCCGCGCCGGCGACTACGACCGGGCCGTGCAACAGGGTGTGGCGGCCATTATCGGACGGTTGCGCCCGCCCGCCGTAGCTCCCAAACCAGTGCTTCGCACGGCCGATGACTCAGCTAAATTCTACGTGGATAGCCTGAGGCGGGTCATCATGGCGCAAAGCGGGCTGCTGGACAAACCCGAGGACCCGCTGGATACCGCCTTGCCCGACGAAGACCAGGCCAGCAGCTACGTGCCCTCCAAGCCGGGTTCGCCCATTGCCATTGTGCTAGCGGGCCTGCTGGCGCTGGTGCTTTACCCGTTGGTGTGGTTTCATACCACCCGGGGACTGCGCGGGCGCGGCTGGGGGCTGCTCCTGCTGCTCGGGCTGCTGGCGGGCCTGGTACTGGTGGCACTGCAAGGCATGTTAGCTACGGGAGCCTTTTTGGCCATCGTCTACGGGCTGCCGCTGCTGCACCTGCACGGCTATTTCGGGTGGCAGTACCACCGGGCGCAGCGCCCCGTGGTCCCCGCCGACCGGCCCGCGGCCTACGGGCAATTGCAAGCCGCGCACCGGTGGCTGGGCTACACGGCGTACCTGTTTCCGGTAGGGCTGGCGCTGTACTGGCGCTGGTACCGCCGCCACCTGACGGAGTTGCGCGAGGCGCCTTTCATCTGCTCCGAGTGCGGGCTGCCTATGCAAAAGCTCAACGGCCCTGCTGAAAATCAATACCTCGAACCCGGGCAGCAAGCCGAAGAAAAATTTCACGCCGTGGACTACGACGTGTGGGAATGCGCCAGCGGCCACCACCTGCAACTAGCCTATCCCAACCCCGAAAGCGAGGACCGGACTTGCCCCGCCTGCCACCGCCGCACGTTTGCGCCGGGGCGGCTGCGGGTAGAGCAGGCTGCCACCACCACGACCGAGGGCTGGGGCTGGCGGGTAGAAACATGTCGTTTCTGCAAGCACGAAGAGAAAACCAGAGAGGTCATCTCGTGCCTTCCCAGTCCTGCCGACCGCTCTTCCTCGGGCAGCTCTTCGTCGCGGAGTAGCAGCTCCAGCAGCAGTAGCTCTGGTAGCAGCAGCTCGAGCAGTAGCAGCAGCGGCGGCTCGTCGGGCGGCGGCGGGGCGGGCAGCAGCTGGTAGGCTGAATCGTAGTACGGGCAGGTCCGGTAGCCTGGTAGCGGACTACGCCACAACGGGCTGCGAAAGCTCGTCCGAGCGGTACGCGCCTGCCAATCCCTTGGGGTAATGTATGGGCGTATAGCTAAGCCAGAGGCCCGCCACGAAGAGCCCCAGTCCCACAAAGGCCGGAGCGAGGTGGCTGAAGTCGGGGTAGCCGATGAGGGGATGTTCCCCGATGGCCGTGGCAAAGCCTACGCCCCCCGCCAGGGCCAGCACCTGCCAGAGGCTCCGGCTGAAAGTCCCGCACCACACACAGAAAAACAAGACTATACCACAGTTGGCCAAGGCCCCGAAAGCCCGCCCGAGTTTGCCACCTATTGGCTTAGCCAAGCACTTACGTTATTTTTCGTTCGTACCAGAGGCCAGTGGCTTGGCGTTGGCTGATGCCAGTCACTACGCGGCTCCGGTTATCGTTCCGCCCAGCACCCGCAACTGCTGGTACCCGTATTATGGACAAATGGAGCGGATAATTCGCAAATTGTTGCTTGCCTGGCTGCTGCTGCTTGGGGCCTTGCTGCTTACGCAGGTGCTGCCGCTGCCCGCCGGGGCCCGGCTCGGCTATGGGCTCGTCTGGGTGGTAGCGCTTACCAGCCCGGTAGTAGCCTTGCTTATTCTCTGGTTGCTGGGGCTTAGGATGCGCGAAATCCTGCACCGGCTGCGGGTGCTGTGGCGGGCGCGGTACTGGCGGCGCAGGCGGGCGGCAGACGACCGCTGGATAAATACCCCGTGGGAAGATGTGTAGAACGAAGGTGGGCTACCTAGAGCAAACCTTAGCTGCTACTGTTTTCCCGAAAGAAACCAGCCGGCCGAGGCTGTAGAAGGTAGCGGTAAGAGTAACGGGACCCACGGCCGCACTCACCGTACCGGCGGTTTCGGTTCCGGGATGGCCCTTCTGGGTGAGGTGGAGCAGGAAGGCGGGCCGGTGGCGCAGCTCGAACGCGCCAATAGCTTGTCAAAACGCAGACTGGATGCGGGCAAAGTCGTTTCTGAGCACGTGGCCAACTTGTGCGCTTTGGCCAGGGTGCCTGGTGCTGACTGTCCAAACATACCCGAGGCAATGGTCCCGATGGTATGCAGCTCTTGCGGGGTTGCGTCAACCTCGCCTACGGGGAGCAACTCGATGCCGGATTACTCCCCGTAGGGGGCGGAGCTGCTCGGCTTGGCTCAGCAGCCGGGCGGCCCACCGTGGGCCGCTCGGCCACTTCGATGACTAGCTCACCCACTACCCCCGGCGCTGTTCCCACGTAGTGCGGGTAGTTGATGCCGATTTTGTCTTATAAAAACCGATGCGCTTTTTCCCCGCCCTCACCGAATACTTTACCTCGCCGCTACCACCGGCCGAGCTGCTGCGCCGCCTGCAGGACAGCGTGCAGCAAGCGCGGGAGTTTTCGGGCAGCGTAGCCGGTAATCAGTTTACCATCAGCCGTGTGATTGACTACCGCAACTCCATGCTGCCCCGCATCAGCGGCGAGGTGTCGGCCGGGCTGACGCAAGGCAGCCGCCTGCGTCTGCGCCACCAGTTGCACCCGCTCGTACTGGCGTTTGCCGCCCTGTGGCTGAGCATCGTGGGTAGTGTGGTAGCCGGCCTGGGCTGGGCGCTGGTACAGGGCTCTTTCCGGGCGGTGGGGAAGGGTTCGGTCTGGCCGAGCCTGATTCCGGTGGGGATGTTCGTCGTCGGGGTGCTGCTGTTCACGGTGCCGTTTTGGGCAGAGGTGCGACAGTCGCGGCCCCGGCTCATTGAGCTGCTGCGGCTGGAGCCACTCCCTGGGGCACTGCCGGGCACCGGCCAACGCTGAGCCAGGGCCATTGGTGAGCCCAAGGCCTTATTCTCTGTCCGCCTTTTCCTGCCCTGCCGAATGGAACTCCCTGGCAATTTCGCCGCCCAGTAATCCTGGGACGACAGGGATTACGTTATGGGAGGCTATACCGAGCCGCTATCCAGCGGCGAGTTGACTGCTCTCATCGGGGCCGACCTGGGCTGGCGGTTGCCCGCCTTCTATGTGGCCCTGATGCGGATGCGCAATGAAGGGGGCGACAATACTTGTTTCCCCGCTGCCGAGGCTACCAGCTGAGCCATACTGCTCAGCCCCGTCAGCTTTGGTGTAGTTATTCCCCAAGAGCAGCTTCGCCCTGCCCCAGATAGTAGCTGGCTCCGTAGCCCACGGCTACAAGCAGCAGTAATAGCCCCATTTCGTGGCCGAGCCCGAGCAGCCCGGCGCCCAGCGCCAGCGCCCCTCCATTAGCCCACAGCAGCACCCGCGCCGTCCGGGTTTGGAAAAAAAGCGGGCGGCGCAGCAGGCCCGACTTAGAATTGGAACGCCGGGCCAGCCGCTTGGCCAGCACATCGAGCTGCACCGCGGCGGTGGGGTCGCGCAGGCGCACGCCGGGGCGGTCGGCTAGGTGCAGCACCCGGCCATCGGCCAGCTCCAAGCGCAGGTGGCACTGCGCAAATCCTCGCCACCGCAGCAGGCGCAGCCAGTAGGTGTAGGCCACGATGCTGCTCAGGGGGATGGTTTCGCTGAGCGGGTCCGGCCGGGGGCCCAGCGGCTCCAGGTGCAGCGCCTCACGGTCGAAGCGCAGCAGCCGGGGCCGGTTGCCCCGCGCCCGCCGGTAGCCAGCGCCCAGCAGCAGCCCGAGCCCGAGCAGCCCGCCCGCTATGTTGCGCCCGGGCGTGGGACTGTCGAGTAGTTTTAGGGCGTTACTCACCAGTAAGAGGCTGCCCAGCAACAGCGCCATGGATACCAGTATACCCGTGGGTTGCAGGAGCACCAGGCTGCGCTGGGCCGGGTGGGCGGCTACGTTGGCGGGCACGGGACTGAGCATCAGGGCAGGGAAGGAGGTGAAAAAAAGCTTAACAGCCTGCTTACGAGCAGGGACAATGGGGAGGCTAAGTCGGGGCAGCAGATGGCCGTACTCCGCAAAACCAAGCGGCCGCCTACCCGTAGGAATATAGCTCAGCTTTACATTTTGGCACCCGCTTCTTTTTCACCCGCTCCTTTTAGCACAATGCCGCTCAATTTCACTTCCGCCCGCCGCGCTGCTGCTGTGGCCGCCCTCACGTTTCTGGCCGCCTCCGTCGCCCATGGTCAGGGCAAAGTAGCCGATGCGCCCAAGCCCGGCAACCACACCACGGCCAACGAGCAGGCCTACGCCCGTGCCGTGATGGCGGACGCCGCCCAGCCTGGTAAAGACGACGCGGAGCACGCCAACTCCCAGTATTTCCGCCGCCTGCGCTACGAGTACAAGATGCCCGTCAAGTTTACCTGGACCGAGGCGGCCGCCCAGCACCTGACCGAGAAGCGCGACCTGGAGCTGTGGACGGTCATCGAAAACATCAGCACCGACCTGACCCGCTCGCTTGGCGGCAGCCGGGCCGAGTACTACCAAGCCCCGATCAGCAAAATCAAGGAAATCCACTTTACCACCACGACTCAGGAGCCTACGCCGGCCCAAATGGGGGCCCAGCACGGCTGGTTCTATTCCTGGAACAAAGCCACCGGCGTGCTGACCATGGCCATGAGCACGAGCACCAAGTCGCCCTCGCCCGTGAACGAAGAGAGCGAGCGAAACACCACCAACTGGATTCTGGCCAACGTGAAATAATCTGCGGCTCAGCTTCCTCTACCAGCGCGGGAGGTGCCAGGTCCCGGGCACAGCCTGAATGGACATTTGAGGCTTCCTGTTGGCCATTTAAGAACTACTGCTGGCTGGATTTAACGCCGCTGAAGCTCCCGAACCAGGTTTGGGACGCAGATAGCACTACAGCTTTTCCACTCATGAAAAAAGATCTGCTGATTGCCGCCGCCCTGTTGCTCACCGTGCCGGCTGCCCAGGCCCAGATGTCGCCGGAGCTGATCATGGAAACCTACAACAGCAACATCAGCGTCATCACCAACGGAGCCATCAACAAGTCGATGATGGATAACGCGGTAGCGCGCAACAACGCGGGCCGCAGCAGCACGGGCAGGACCGGTGCTGCCCGTGCTGCTGCCAGCGCCAGTACTGCCTACACGCCCACGGCCGCCCTGCGCCAGCAAACGGTGCAAGGCTATGTCAACCGCCTGAAAACCAGCAGCCCGGCAGGCGCGCAGGCCATAGCTGCGGCTTTCGGCCCCGGCAAGTACGACTACGGCCAGGTGTACCGAAGCATTGTGGATGGAACCGGGCTGCGCGAGAACGATGCCGCCGACGCGCTGGCCTGCTACATGATAATGGGCTGGGCAGTAGTCAACAACGTGCAGGACGACAAGGCCATCACCATGCCCATGGCGCGGGGCGTACGGGCCCAGGTGGCCCCGCTGGTGGCCGGCAGCGCCCAGATGCGGACCCACGCCGCGCAGCTGGGCGAGGAGCTGAAGCTGCAAACCGTGGTAGTGCAGGGCGGCTGGCAGTCAGCCATTAAGGAAGGCAAGCTGGCGGCCTACCAGCAGGGCATCGGCAACTTGTTCAAAACGCAGTACGGCATGGACATGAGCCAATTTAAGCTCACCAGCCAGGGCTTCGCCAAGCGGTAGCATGGGCAGCGAAGCTCCTTCAGCCGCTCCGCACGCGGCGGGGATACCCGTTTCAACCAAAAGGAAGCTGATGAACAAACCATTATTGCTGTTACTGCCCGGGGTCTTGGCCCTGACCAGCCTTGTCCCGCCTGCCTACAAAACCTACCACAACGCCCGTTTTGGTTATCACATTGACTACCCGGCCGACTTTAGGCCCCAGCCCGAGTCCGACAATGGCGACGGCCGCCGCTTCCTGTCGGCCGATGGGCAGACGGTGCTCACGGCGTACGCGGGCTACAATGCCCTGGACGGGGGCCTAGCCGCCGACCGCAGAATAGCCCGGCAGGGCTGGCAGCAGAAGCACGCTACCCTCACCCTCGACCAGCTCACGCGCACGGGCTACGTGTTATCGGGGCAAGTGAAGGGCCGGATTTTCTACGAGAAAACCATCCTTAAAACCAACACGCTCACCACTTTTTTGTGGGAATATCCGGTTGCTCGCAAGGCCGCCATGGATGCCGTCATTCTGCACACCATCCAGACGCTGCAACCCAGCGTGGCGAATGAGGAGTAAGCGTTGACCAACCCGCGCCTAGGTGCTTTTACGAGCCGTTAGCCAGGTGCGGAGCGTAGCTACTTCCTCCGCCGTCAGGCGGGCCTTGTCAAGATGGAGCACGAACTGGGGGAAGCGCTGCACCACCAGAAAAAACCGCCGGCTGGTTTCGCTGGCGTGCCGCACCCATTGCCAGTCGTGCGTTTCGGGTGGAGCCCCGTTGGCAAACTGTACTTCCAGGCCAGCGGCCCGAAACGTGACGAGCACTCCCGCCAGCTCATGCCGGCGCTGGGTGTAGCTGCTCAGCACCACCAAGGCCAGGCCCAGGGCTACCAAGCCGACGGAGAGCGCCAGCAGCGTGGGCCAAAAGCCGTGCAGCAGTTCGGGCTGGGCCAGGCTGAGCAGCAGCGCGCCCAGCAGATAGCGCCACAGGCTACGCCGGCCAAAGAGGTGGAGCTTGCCCACCAACTGGCTCAAAAAAGTGCTGTCGAACTGCCGGGTGATTTGCGTAGTCATCAGTTGAATATACAGTTGTTGCCCCAGGCGCTTGCACTGGAAGCAGCGCCGCTTGCGGCCAGCTAGTGCCCGCGCAGGCACCCGCGGACTAGTGCATGCAGCCAAACCATACGCTCGTACGCTTGGCGTAGGCGGAAGGGTAGGCGCGCTGCACGCGGGCCAGCGTCTGGCGCAGGGCAGCCGAATTGGGCGGGGCCAGGGCTGCTACCACGATGTAGTAGCCTTTGGCAAAGCCCGTGTAGCCGTCCGAAAACTCGATGGAGAGGTAGTCGCTGTTTTCGGCTCCGCCCTGACCCCGAGGCACGTAGCAGGGGAAGTCGTAGCCGCCGCCGGTGCAGTCGGCTTTGCTGGCGCTCAGGCCCAACTCTTTGTTGGGGTGGTTGCCGGCCAGCTTCAGCGGCCGGCCCAGCTTGGTGGCCGCCTGCCGGGCCCCCACCAGCGCCGCCGCGTAGTCGTGGGTACTTTGCAGGATAACAATGTCCTTCGGCACATCCACGTTGTAGTCCGACTGCGCCAAGGCTGGGCCGGCCGTTAACAATGAGCTAAGAACCGATAAGATGGCAAACCGCATCGCGCAAACTTTAAGAGTTAATTGGCCGCTACTTAGGTTGTTCTAGTAGCTGGCAGAGGCCGTCAAGCTCGTTTAAGCCGTTTTCCTTACGGCTTATCTGCTGCCAACAGCTTACGACTGGCACGCGCCGCCCGTTGCCTGCGGCGCGGAGTTAGGAGTGCAAGACTACGGTACTGCTCATGAGTACCCAGCCAGCGGCGTAACCGGTCACGGGTCCTTGCGTTCAACAGAGCTCACCAACCCCGCTTTATGGTCCTTCGCCTACGCTTCCCGAACGCCCATTGGTGGTACTGTAGCTGCCTGCTGGCGGCGCTTCTGACGTTGCCTCAAGCGGCTTCGGCCCAGGCCCCGCCGCCCAGCACCGACTACCTCGCCCCGCTCAAAACCAAGGACCTGAGCCGGCTGTGGCGGGCCGACCGGCTGGTGTTCTATGGCACCCAAGGCACCGACGCATTCCCGGAGCCGCTGGGCTTCATCGGGACCAATTACCAGCGCTTCTACCTGCACTACACCAGAGTGCGCCCGGACCCGGCCAGCCCCTACGTGTACCGGGTAAGCGGCAAAACGCGGGTGAAGTCCAACGTGTGCGCCTTCACCGGCACCATCACGGTCATGAAAGCCCGGCTTTACAAGGCTCCCAACAGCGAGTATCCGCAGTTTCGGGAGGGCGAGCTGGCCTGCCGCGTCGAGTTGGCCGAAGATCGCCGCCAGGCCGGCAGCGGCACTATCAGCGGGACGCTCACCACGTACTTCTACCTCGACGCCAAGGGCCAGCCCCAGTACAACACACTGGAACCGGTCGACGGCTTTAGCAACAACCAGTGCGTGGCTACCTGGACGAGCTACGCCACCCGGCAGCGCAAGCCCTGCCACTGGGGCGATTTTAAAATCCCCGGGGCCGGGGACCTGGACTTCAGCGTCAGCGATTTTGAAGTTGCCGCCAAGTACGTGGCCAACGGCTGGCAAACGTACATGGCCGCGCTGGAAGGCAACGACGACAGCCCCAAGACCCGCCAGGCCCGGGCCGAAGAAAAACGCCCGTGGTGGCAATAAGCCATGCTTCAACTCCCTTCTCTTCAACAACTCCTTCAGCAGGCCGGGCGCGTAGCCGAGCGCTTTCCGCTTCCGCTGCTGTGTGCCGGGGCAGGGTGCCTAGCCGGCTGCCAGGTCGTCACATTCTTAAGCGGCGAAGCCAACCAGCCGGACTGGACGTTTCCGCTGCTGTCGGCCGGGCTGCTGGGCCTGCCGCTCACACTGGCTCTGACGCTGGCGGCCGAGCGCTACCGCTGGCCGGCCGCCGGGCACTGGCTAGCGCAGGCCGGTGCCCTGGCGCTGCTGGTGGGTTGGTATGCACTGGTTCCGGCGCTGCCGGGCCTGGTGTGGGGCCTGCGGCTGGTGGTACTACTGGTAGGCCTGCACCTGGCCGTAGCCGCTGCACCTTACCTAGCAGAGCTGCGGCGCGGGGCCGACACGCCCGGCTTCTGGCGCTACAACGAGCAATTACTGTTGCGCCTGCTCACGGCCGGGCTCTACTCGGGGGTACTGTTTGCGGGCGGTGCCCTGGCACTGGCCGCCGGGCGGGAGCTCTTTGGCTGGAACCCCTACAGCGACGTATTCGGCTACCTGTTTGTGGGGCTGGCGTCGCTATTCAATACCTGGTTTTTCCTGGCCGGCGTGCCCCATGATTTTGCGGCCCTGGAACAGGAGGTACCTTATCCGAAAGGGCTGAAAGTGTTCACGCAGTTTGTGCTGCTGCCCCTGGTGGGGCTCTACGTGGGTATTCTCTACGCTTATCTGCTGCGCATCGTGTTGTACCGGACGCTGCCGCAGGGCTGGGTGTCGGTGCTGATACTGGCGCTGGCGGTGGCGGGTATCTTCGCGCTGCTGCTCATCCACCCGTTGCGCCACAACCCCGAAAACACCTGGATCCGCACCTTTGCCCGCTGGTTCTACCGGGCGCTGTTTCCGCTGCTGGGGCTGCTGGCGGTGGCTATCGGCGTGCGCGTTTACGAGTATGGGCTGACGGAGGAGCGATATTTCGTGCTGCTGCTGGCGGCGTGGCTGCTAGGCATGGCCAGCTATTTTCTGTGGCGCCAGGGCCAGGGCATTATCTGGATTCCGGTGTCACTGGCGGCGCTGGCTTTCTTGTCGGTGGCCGGGCCGTGGGGCGCCTTTGCCGTGGCCGAACGGAGCCAGCTGGGCCAATTGCGCGAACTGACCGACCGCTACCACCTACTGCAAAACGGCAACCTCGACGGGGCCAACGGCCGCGTACCCAACCTGTCCCGCCCCGTGCGCGGGCGGCTGGCCTCGCTCTTTACGTTTTTCGCCGAGCGCGACGCGCTGGCCCGCTTGCAGCCGCAGTTCGCCGGCTCGCTCGTCCTGCCCGACTCCCTGCGCAGGCAGCCTTACTGGGAGCAGGAGCAGTGGCGCCGGGACCGGCCCTTTGCCCTGAGCGGCTTCGAGTACCTCGAGTCGTACGAGCTGCAACAGGCCCTGAACGACAAGCCGCAGGAGCAGTCAACTAATTACGTGGTGCGCGACATGCCCCGGTACTACGCCCTGGGCCAGGGCCGGTACTGGCTCAAAGACATTAGCAGCATGATGGGAAACATCGATAGCACGGGCTACATTGGGCTGGCGCTGCCCGTCCGCGAAGGCTCCTTCCGCCTGCTGATGACCCTTACCGGCGACAGCCTGCTGCTCCAGCAGCAGCTGGCAGCGGGCCCTTGGCAAACCCAGCTGCACCTGGAGCTACGCCCCCTGGCCGACTCGCTGGCCCGGCACTATGGTCAGCGCGTCAAGGACATCGACTTGCCAACCCCAGTGGAGCTGCACGCCCACGCGGGCCATTTGCAGCTGCGCCTGTTCGTCTCGTCGCTGAATATGCGCTTACTTGACCACCGGATGCAGTACGCATACACAGCCGAGGGGCTGCTGCAAATCACGCCGTAGCGGCCGGCCGGCCGGTTTTACTCACCAGCCGTTTATCTGTTTCCACTGCCTTGTCACCTCTTTGGGTATGGGAAAACCAGTTTGCTTCTGCAAGGCCGTACTGCTGGGCAATGTCGGCCTTGGTTAAACCTTTGGTCCGAAAGCTACTTGGACGGGGCCGGAGCCTGTTCCCAATTGAAGGCCAAGAGGGCTGCGATTAAAAGATTATTCGTCAAGAATTTTATCTAGCAGCAATTCAGTAAAGACACTACAGTTTCTATAGCCAGGTTACTTATTCCTTCGCTTGGTATTCTGCTCTAATCCAGCGAATGGCTCGCGGTACTACGTCTGCTGGCCTGAGGGACTCGTCGGGGGCTAGTGAGTGGCCATATCGTACTAGGCGGCGGTCGGCGAATACCGCGGTTGTCAGCAAGAGAACGGACCCATCGGACAAGTAAAAGCGGCTTCTGCTGGTCGATACCCCGCACGTGCCCGCCCCAAAGCTTCGGGTGTGCTTTCGGGCTTTGAAGGCGACGGCAACGGCCTCGCCCGAGCTGGCCGTTAGGGTATCGGTCAGCACGGCCACTACCGGGTTGGCAGACATAAGCGTATAATAATTAGTTGTTTCTGCCTGTATGTCGCCGTCCGCCAAAGCCTTGCCTTTTTCGTATCGCCACGCGGTTTTGGTGTTATTCGCGTCAATACAATAGCCGAGCGTATCTTCTCCCAAAACCGGCCCTACGCCCACGAGCATCGGCCACATATTCCCGCCCATGTTCCCTCTCAAATCCACAATCCAGCCTTTTAATGCTGGCTTATCCCGCGCCCTGATCTGGGTCTGCACTTGGGTTATGTACGCGTCCAGCTTTTCCTGGCTGCCGACAACCCACGGAATTCGGATGTAGCCGATGTCTTCAGGAACCGGCTCGTCGGGGTATCGCGGGAGCTGCTTAGCAGGGGGGATTTCGGGGCCTTTCACCGGGCGGGCACCATAAAACTGTGTGTGCTTATCGCCTAGGGCCACGATGGCAAATTCAACTGCTGGATAGGCCTGCTCAATGGTGTTGGCGCCGCTTGCTTGCGCTAGCAGGTTCTGCTTGAACAATACCCAGTTTATGGCTGCCCGATTAATGGAATTGGCTTGCATAACACGGACTACGTCCTCCAAATATTTCTGCACCGCCGGGGAGGGGCGCCTACGTTCTGCACTACATGAGGCAAAGACGAAGAATAAAATGCCGAAGTAGAGTAGCCGTTTCATCCGTCCAAGGTAAGATCTGCCCAACATACAGCTAGCATCCAGGCAGCCCCCGGCCACGACCCGCGCACCGGCCACTTGCACCCGGTCATGGCACATCTACACTAGCCCAGGACAACCGCCTGGCCCATTGGTGGCACATGGACGGGTGGCAATCCGACCCCGGAGGCGAGTTGCAATACGCCTTTACCAACCTCCTCAACGCGGCCGAGCTGCGCGAACGGTTCCGCTTTTCGCTCTCGATTCAGGTTCAGGAAGACGGCTCTATGCAGGACGGCCTTAATAGGGTGGATATCCACCACGAACGGCTCGCGCAGTCGTTCACACTTGAATGACAGTCAAACGCCCACTCGCTAGCCTTTGCACCAAACTTTTAGCCAAGGCCAAGAATATTTCTGGTTACCTTTGAACTAACCAACTGGTTAGTTAAGTATGAGAGATGACACAGCCCACGACCGAATCCTGCAGGTGGCCGCCGAAATTTTTTACCGCAAAGGACTCGCCGGGGCCCGTATGCAGGAGATTGGCGACGCGGCCGGCGTGAACAAAGCCATGCTGCACTATTACTTTAAGACCAAGGCCCAGCTTTTCGAAACGGTCTTCCAACGGGCACTCGGCCTTTTCCTGGGCGGCTTAGCTCACGTATTTACCGCCCCGCTGCCACTGCGGCAAAAAATCACCGCCTACATCGACTACTGCGTTGACGAATTGCAAGCCAACCCGTCCGTAGCGGTGTTCATCATCCACGAGTTGCACCAACGCCCGGAGCGCCTGACCGAACAACTGGCCGGGCCGCTGGCAACTCACATGGCCACCTTTCGGGCTCAGTGGCACACCGAATCCCTGCACCCGGACCCTTCAGGCGCGACTGCCGACCGGTTGTTCACGGACATGGTTTCGCTGTGCGTGTACCCGTTTCTGGCCAAGCCCCTGCTACAGCACCTGTTGGAAAAGAGCGATTCAGCTTACGCCGGTTTCCTGCAGGAAAGAAAGGAATCCATCAAAAAGTACCTGCTGGCGCAGGTATAGCCAGGCGCTTTGGGGCCCTTGGCCCCGGCAGTTTCTGGCACATTAAGCGCCCCATTGCCATGGAAGAGTCGAGACTAGCGAGGCTGTTGACAATTTTAACCGTTCTGATAACGGCCTTGGCCATCCTGTTTCTGGTAGCCGGGTGGGGGTTGTTCGCCGAGCACCTGCTGGTCGGCGGGGTGGCCCTGGGCGCCTGGCTGCGCTGGCCCCGGCCTTCCCACGCAGAGCAACCGGAGGTGGTGACGCCCTACATTTTAAGCGTGGTGGCCCTGCTAGTGCTTAACGCGTTCCGCCTGGCGGCGCATTACCCCGCCTTTCTCACGAGGGCCTACCCGGCGTTGTTTACCGGGCAGTTCCCGCTGGACCCCACGACTTGGTTCCTGCTTTATGTCTGTGCCCCGGTTTCGCTGCTGTTGCTGGGCGGGTACTTTTTGAGCCGGTTCACGGTCCTGGGCTACTTCTTCGCCTGGTGGGGCTTTGTGTACGGCGTGGTGGAGGCCCTGATTCAGTTCAAGCTGGAACTGGGCGGTCTGCTGGGGTATGCGCACCACTACTTCGGTGGCGTGGTGACGGCAATGGGGTTATTTTACCTGGCTACAACGGGCGTGTTGCGCTTAAGTAAACCAGCCCGCGCCACCTCCAAGCCAGGGCAGGCATTGCCACCGCTCACCGACAAAGAAGTCAACCTCTGGTCGGCCCTCTTCGTGGGGCTGGTCATCGTCTATGCGGCTACGCTGTACACCGAAGCCGGCCTGTTGCCGGTCGGTGTCATCGCGGGCTCCATGATGGGGGGCCTGATTGGGTGGCGCAAAACCACGGCCCGCTATCCCGCCGACCCCTACCAAGTGGTCCCGCTGTACCTGCTGCTACAAGCCCTGTTCTATTTCCACGTGGGCGAGGAAGCCCTCACCGGCTTCAATCGCCAAATCGCGGCCATTTCCGGGGTACCCTGGCGCGACCAGGACTTTATGTTTTTCATCGCCTTTGCCGGACCCGTTATCTGGGTGTACGCCGCCTACAGCCTGTGGGTGCGGCAGCACTTCGGGAATGTCATTCTCTGGTTTCTGCTAGTAGGGATGATCGTAGGCGAGCCCACTCACCTGGTGGTCTTTCCCGTGGCCCGGATGGTGCAGCAAGGCGTGGGCTACGAATACTTTTCGGGCATGTACACGGCCTTGTTTCCCATGGTTCCGGCTATTCTGGCGTTGGTTGTCATCCTAAAAAGTCACCGGGCGCGGCACCGGGCGCTGGGCGATGCGGGGTAGTGGGCCGGTCTTGGTGCTGCTAGTACTTGTGCAAAGCACCGCCTGCGCGGCACACGGCTTTGGCGGCAGCGGCCTGCTCCACCCGCTCACCGGCCTGGACCATGCCCTGGCCATGGTGGCGGTGGGCGCCTGGAGCGCCCAACTGGGCGGGCGGGCCGTTTGGGTAGTGCCCGCCTGCTTTGTGCTGTTGATGCTCCTGGGGGGCATCGTCGGTTGGACCGGCATGGCTGGGGGTAATGTGGACGGCTTGATTGCGTTTTCCGTCCTGCTGCTGGGCCTCGCTATCGCCTTCGACCGGCGGCTCTCAGTGCTGCTGGCAGGAGCCGCCGTTGGGCTATTTGGCTTCTGCCACGGGTTGGCCCACGGCATTGAAATGCCGGAAGAAGGGAACAGTGCCGTGTTTATGGTGGGTTTCTTGGTGACGACGGCCGGGCTGCACCTCGTTGGAGCGGTAGCGGCCTTGTTGCTATTGAACCAAAGCCAGGGGAAACGGACTTTGCGCATCCTGGGAGCCTTAACGGCATTCGCCGGGGTGCTATTGCTGGTTAAGACTCATTGAGCGCCGTGCTGACCGGGGGCGTAAGAGCTGTAAATGAAGGACCGGCCCCGTTGGGGTACCGCAGTAAGCCGGGTAAATCCGTCTGGTTGGTGCCGGCAAAGTGGCCGGCGGATGGGCGTAAGCTGTTGCGCGTCCGTTCGCAGTACCTACTGCGGATGTTCAGCGTAATCGTACGTGCTGATATCATGCTAACTCATAAAGAGTAGCGCCTGTACATATGCAAGGATGTTTTTAGTTACAACTGTAAAGGCCAGACTGGTACCAAGTAGCAGTACGACTAATTCAGGCTGGTATCTTATGGCTTGGAGGTGAAGTTCATGCGCTGGATACGGACAGCGTTGAGGATGGCGAGCAGAGCTACTCCCACGTCAGCAAACACGGCCTCCCACATGGTGGCTAGGCCGCCGGCTCCCAGAGCCAGCACCACAGCCTTCACGGCGAAGGCCAGCCAGATGTTCTGCCAGACAACGGTGTGCGTGGCCACGGCGATGCGGCGGGCGGTGGCAATCTTGCTGGGGTGGTCGGTTTGGATGACGACATCGGCCGTTTCGATGGTGGCGTCGGAGCCGAGGCCACCCATGGCAATGCCGACATCAGCCAGGGCGACTACTGGGGCATCATTCACGCCGTCGCCGACAAAGGCCAGACGGTGACCAGCGGCTTTCAGGCGCTCGACGTGGGTAGCTTTATCTTCAGGCAGTAAGCCGCCGTGCGCTTCGGTGATGCCTAGCGTTTTGGCTACGCGCTGCACGATGGTATCCTTATCACCGGAGAGCATGACAAGGGTAGTGATGCCCTGGGCCTGGAGCTCACGCACGGCCTGAGCGGCATCTTCCTTGATTTCGTCGGCCACGGTGAGGTAGCCGGCGTACTGGCCAGCCACGGCCACTACCACGATGCTGTCCACCAGCTGGTCAATTTCAGCGGGGTAAGCAACGTTGAATTTGGTGAGCAGCTTGGTGTTGCCAGCCAGGACCTGCTGGCCGTCAACCTGACCGCGCAGGCCGTGGCCGGAAATTTCCTCCACGTTTTCAACGGTGAGGTGAGGGCCAGTAGGCTTGACGTACTGCACCAGTGCCTGGGCAATGGGGTGCGTAGACTTAGCTTCGAGGGATGCCGCCAGGGCCGTAAACCGGGCTTCGGTCTGGCCGGGCGCGGTAACGACCTGCTGCACGGCAAACACGCCCTTAGTGAGCGTGCCGGTCTTATCCATCACCACGGTATCAATCTCGCGCATGACGTCGAGAAAGTTGGATCCCTTAAAGAGCACGCCCGCTTTGGAAGCCGCGCCGATGCCGCCGAAGTAGCCCAGCGGAATGCTGATCACCAGAGCGCAGGGGCAGGAAATAACCAGGAATACCAAGGCCCGGTAGAGCCAGTCGCGGAAGACGTAGTCGTCCACGAACACGTAGGGCAGGAAAGTGAGCAGCAGCGCCAGGCCGACCACGATAGGGGTGTAGATACGGGCAAACTTGGTGATGAACTGCTGGGTCTTGGCTTTGCGGCCCACTGCGTCCTGCACCATCGCCAGGATCTTGCTCAGCTTGGTGTCCTGGAAGGCGGCGGTGACGGCAATCTGGCTCAGCGTGTCCTGGTTAATCATGCCGGCCAGCACCGTTTCGCCTTTCTGCTTGGTCTGGGGCACCGACTCGCCGGTAAGGGCAGCGGTGTTGAACGTGCCGCGCTCAGACTGCAGGGTGCCGTCGAGGGCCACTTTCTCGCCGGGCTTTACTTCAATGACGTCGCCCACGACCACCTCTTTGGGGTCGAGCACGAGGCGCTGACCGTTGCGGAGCACGCCCACTTCGGTAGCCTGGATTTCGAGCAGGGCCTTGATGCTGCGCTTGGCGCGGTTCACGGCCGCGTCCTGGAACAGCTCGCCCACGGTGTAGAACAGCATTACGGCCACCCCTTCGGCATACTCACCCAGGGCAATGGCACCGATGGTAGCGATGCTCATGAGCAGGAACTCGTTGAAGATGTTGCCGCTGGGAATGCTTTGGATGGCCGAGCGAATGACCTTCCATCCTACTAAGAGGTAAGCTACCCCGTACCAGATAGGGCGCACGTAGCCGGTGAAGAAGCCGACTTGGTAATAGTCCATCGCAATGCCGGCCAGCATGAGCACCAGGCTGATGCCCGGTGCTAGATAGGGGTTATTGCCGGCAGGGCCGTGGTCGTCGCCGCTGCCATGGTCGTGGCCATCGTGCTCCTCTTCGGCTACGGCGCCTTTGTCGACCACGCGTTTACCACCGGGGGGGTTGTGGTCCGCGTGTCCAGCCTCGTTGTGGTCGTGGCCAGGGACGTCGTGGCCCTCCGGGGCCGTGGCGGCTTCGGGCGTGAGTTGGGTGCGGGTGAGCGCGCCCACGTTTTCGGGCTGCACCTGCTTGGCGGTGTTCAGCTCCTCATTAAGGTTGTCAGAAGAAGGGTCAGGCATGGAAAGCGGGGGTAAGGCAGGGAAGGAGAAGAAACAGGAGCGCGGGCGGCTACCAGTCGACGAAAAAGCCGGCGATGCCCACCAGCACGAGCCTGGCGCCGGTAAGGTGCCGCTCGTGTTGGGCGAGGCCAGCTAGATTAAGGTGGCCCAGTCCCTGGTGTGCCAAGGCTACCAGGATACACATGGCCGATACAGAAACCACCAAGTATACATCCAGCAGCACGGCTAGCGCTCCGGGGCCGTGGGAGCCGGCGGCGAGGAAGAGTGTTTGGATTTCAAGGCATGGGGCCAGGAACATGGTGGCTGCCAGCCCGGCCACCACGCGTCGGTGGGCCCGGCGTCGAGGCAGAGGAGAAGGGTCAGGATGCGGGTGTCCTGACCCGAAAAGGGCGTAGAGACCTCCGATGACGGTAAGGAGGCCCGGGGCTATCTAGCTCGCGGATTGTGCAAACCGCCCCGACAGATGCCAGCCCAGCCAGCCCAGCGCCAAGCCGATGCGTACGGTGCTGAGCAAGTTGTCGCCAAGGACATAGGCCAGCAGTCCGGCTACACGCACATGCAGCAGGCTACCCGGAGGAGTTAGCAGGAAACGGCAGGGTTAGGCCTGTGGCGGTTGCCACACAGCGCCGGATGCCCGCGTCGGGGCTCCTACAATCAGCAGAGGGTGTCGCAGGGAAGAATCCCAGGACGGCAAATCGATCTGCACTATGACCGGAGCTGTCAGCAGGGGTATGACAGCACTACCACAGCAGTGACACTGGCACAGCGGGGAGCACCAATCACCTAGCTCGCTGCTGTGGCAGTCGGAGTGCGCTGTAGCCGCTACCGTGACGGGCGCTTGTTCCTTGCACACAGATACCTCATCGGCACAGGTCATGCAGGCGAGGCAAGCGAAGTAGAAGGCAAACAACAGAGACAACAGACGCATCAGACCAAAGGTAATTAAAACCGGTAGCTGGGTGTTGCTTCTACCACCTGTAACGGAGCAAGGCTATCTATTACCCACTGAAGAGTCGAAGAATACAGTGTTCTGGCTGACACTTCAAGTCGTTGTCAAGCTCCGATCTGCTGCACAGGCCGGCGAAGAACAACGCATGTGGGGCCAACTGGCCGACACTGCCTGCCAGCAGCTGCGCTCCATTGGCCTGAAGTATGATGGTCACGTGCGGGGTGTGATGACCACGCATGATAGCCACCTCACCAAGGCGTTCCGGGCCGTGGCTCACCAGACGCCCACCAGTTATCGGGTGCAGATACATCAGGAGTCCCGCTAGTGCTGGCAGAGGTTACAAATGGCAGCTTAACAGCCGTATTGTCAGCCTAGACCCCAGCAAGCAAGCCTTCTTCGAGGCTGGTTTCGGCGGCTTGTCGGTGCGTATTACCCCAGGCTTCCAGGCTTTTCCACGTAGGAGAAAGCGCGCGCCCACTAACGGTTAGTTCGTACTCGACGCGGGCCGGGACTTCGGCAAACACTGTACGGGAAACCAGACCATCGTGCTCCAACTCGCGCAGTTGTAAGGTTAACATCCGGTCGGTAATGTGGGGCAACACCTTCTTTAGCTCGCTGAAGCGGCGTTTCTGCTGCTCGAGCTTATAGAGGATGAGCAGCTTCCACCGGCCCCCTAGCAGATGCAACGCATAGGTCATACCGCAATACTCATCTAGGGCCTTACGGTTGCGTTGGTTAGTGGAAGTTTGTTTTCGAGTCGCCATTACTTCCTTTTTTGTTAGTACCGCACAAGTAGCTGCTGCGTGTCTGCTTACGCCTAGGCAAAGGTAGTTTTACCGAAACGAAATGCCTGACACCATGAATATCCTCCTAGTTTTTGCTCATCCCGAACCGCAAAGTTTTAACGGCGCGATGTTCCGCACGGCAGTTGCTACCCTCCAGGCGGCTGGGCACGTCGTGCAGGTCTCGGACCTATATCGCGTGCCCTTCGAGCCGGTTTCTGACCGCCGCAACTTTACCACCGTCTATGATGCCACGTTCTACAAGCAGCAGGCCGAGGAACTACACGCGACGGAAAACTACGGCTTCGCGGTCGACCTGGAAAGCGAACTGCAAAAGTTGGCGTGGTGCGACGTAATGATTTGGCAATTTCCGCTCTGGTGGTTTTCAGTGCCGGCTATACTCAAAGGGTGGGTGGACCGCGTGTTTGCCATGGGCCGGGCGTATGGCGCGGGAAAAGTGTTTGAGAACGGGCCTTTCCAAGGCAAGCGAGCGTTGCTCTCGCTTACGACCGGGGGTAGCGCGGCGGACTATCAGCCAGGCGGATTACAAGGAGACCTAGCGGGTGTTTTACGGCCGATCCATCGGGGTATGTTACAATTCACCGGCTTCACCGTGCTGGCCCCGCAGGTGGTCTATGGGCCAATTCGGCTCTCCCAAGTGGAACGGGAAGCGCTGCTGGATAGCTGGGCCACCCGGCTGTTATCGCTGGCGGATGAAGCGCCGTTGGAGGTGGGAGCTTATTAACCGCGACGTAGAGTAGCTTAATGACCGTAGTAGAGGGCACTTCCTTGTCGCCAACCCTACCCCCGCTACCAGGGGTAGTGCAAGAGGAATAACAGAAATTCCCGTTAGGGCCGTAGCGGCGGATCCTAGGGGGTGCGGGGCATCTCAGAGTACGGGGAACGTATCTCGGGCAGCCTACTCGGCACAGCCGGGCCACCACGCTGTCAGTACCAGCCGCTCCCGGTAAGAACTCGGCTCACCGCTACTAGCGCAACAGGGCCGGCAACTGCTCCAAAATGGGGTCGGTGTGGGCGGCCACTTGCCGGGCAGTAGGCACCACCTCCATGTCTGGGCGCACGCCCCGGCCCAGTTGCGGGTGAGGGCAAGCCGTGAGCATCTGAAAATGGGGTAATTGCAGGACCAGGTGGGTGTTGGGTAGCTCCAGTTCCGAAATGGTGCCGCCGCTACACCCTGCCTCGCCGCCGCCCGACTCTTGGCCAATGACGGTGATACGACGTTGCGCTCGCAGGCTGGCCGTCAGGTTAGAGGCCGCCGAGAAGGTGCCCCCATCTATGGCCACCACCACCTGTCCCCGGAAATACCGGTTCCGATACGGGTGCTGGCGGCCAATACTGCGGCTCACCTTCTCCACGCCGCCACCGGGCAAAACCCGCACGCTCGCGGCATCGAAATAAGCCGGCTTGGTGGAGTCGGGCTGCATGAAAGAGGGCATCGGCACACGGCCTTGCGCACTAGTAGTCAAGTAGAAGTCTCGTTTGAGCAGGTACTTCAGCAGGTCGCTAGAGAGGTTATTGTTGCCACCGCCGTTGCCGCGCAGGTCCAGTACCAGTCGCTTGATGCGCCGCCGCTTTAACTCGGCAAACGTCTGGGCATGAAACGCTTTATAATCTTCTAGCTCGTCGTAGCTGAACTCCCGGATGCGTAGCACGGCCGTGCCGGGCAGCTGCGCCGGGTAGCTGACCGAGCGCAGCCGCTCCAGTTGGCGTGCGCGCTGCTGCTCGGCGGTGAGCGGAGCAGCCATCAAGGCGGCGCGTGGGGTAGCCGGCCGGGGCTGCGGGATCAACTGCTGCGGCCGGCCGGTGCTGTCGGTCACGAGCAGCGGGTAGGCCGGGCGGCTGGGGTAGAAGTTCCAGTAGTACTCGTCAAAGAAGCCCACTTCCAGCTCTTTATCTTGGAACTGCGTGCCGTAGCCATCGGCGGCGATGAGCGAGCGCAAGCGCGGTAGCACCTCGGCGCTGGGGTGGCCGTCGATGGCCAGCACCTCGGTGCCGGGGCGCAAGTGGGGGGCGGTGCTTTGGTTTTCAGTGATGTACAGCCGGTTGTTGCGCACGGCCACGATGAATGGCAGGTATGCGTGCGGCTGCCGCCGGAACCAGGCACGGTAGGCCGCCGAGTGCCGCACCCGGGTGTGGCCGCACCGTACCCGTACCACCGCTGTTTGCACCAGCCGCCAGAACTCGGGCTCACCCATTGGGTGCGTGAGGGCCGCCTCGGCGCGGGCAAAAGCACGGTCGAGCGAGTCTTTTGGCGTATACCAGTATAGGGCTGGATGGACCTCTTCCAGCGCCCGGCGCACGTAGGCAAAGTCGGCCCGCAACTGCGGCACTGCGTAGCGGGTGGTCGAGTCGTATGCGAGGCCAGCCACCGATTGGGCCGCCGCGGGCCTAGTCCCCATAGCTATCAGCAGCAATAAGAGCGTCTTCTTCACGGAATTGAAAAATAGGTAGTGTAAGGAAGCCAGCGGATGCGAATGGGTTGCACTAAAAATTCAGTACGCAACGTACTAACCAATCTTACAAGCTTATATTCACTACTTATAGCAGCGGTGGTCGGTGGCTGGTACTTAGGATACTGGCTGCCTTCCGCCTTGTTCTCGGTTTCGGCGGGCCTGGTGGGCTTTATAGCGCTGGCGTTCGGTTCCCACGCCTTCTACCGGCATTACGCAATGAAATACCCTACCAGCCCTATCATCTTGTTTGCCTCCTACGATTCCGGCGTGGGCGGCACGATGCTGGTCTTCCGAGCTGACGGCACCTTTCGCTATATCGCAACCGACGTAGTCACGGGTCACTACACGCGAACCAATGGCCTCATTCGTTTGGATCAGCTGCCAAAAACCGGGCTATTAAAGCGTCAAACACTCTTAGTGCGCCCTTCTCCCTTCACGGAAACGAGCCACGGGATATGGCAGGTAGGTCTCACTGGCCGCGTAGATTCAACGTTGGTGGTGTTCACTATTTTCCCTGCTAAATAATTATGCTCGTTGCGTTGGGCCGCTTGCTTTAGTTGGCTTCCGGTACTTGCTGGTACGTGCCCCGATCGAGGGTGATATGCAGCCGCTCAACCATTTCTTGCAGATTAAAGTCCTGTTTGTTGTATTGCGCTTGCACGGCCGCTTTGGCCGCTTCCACAGCGTGCTTGCTTTCCCATTCCGCCCGGCATCGGCGCTTGGCGGTCCGAGAGATTTTCGGCGAGTTGCCGCAGCGTCCCCATCGCGAGCGGCCTGGGCGCCTGGGCGCCTGGGCGCCTGGGCTGCTGGCCCTCGTTGCGGAAGCAGCAGGATTAGCCGCAGTAGGTGTCCCAGGTTTTGCCGGCTAACTTTTGGGCCAGTTCTTGGGCTGACTTGGCTTGCACGCACTGGACCGACAGGCAGTGCAGGCGCGGAAACGGACCACCTAGGGTAGGCGGCCGGAAGTCGGTCGGGAATAGGGTTTGTAGAACAAACACTCGTTGCACGCTCAACACTTGCTGGACCAGAAACCGAAGGCGTTGCCGTGCCTCGTCGATGAGATTTTCATCCGTCAGACCCTGCGCCTGCTCGTTATTGTACACAACAGTTGCGTAGTCCGTATTCAGATCGATATCCACTACGCCTTGCAGCTGGCCGATGTGCCAGACTGCCCCCTGCCACCCTAGGCCCAGGTATTGATTGTTCAGCAAGGACCCGTACGGGCTTCTGGCCGAGCAGGCGTAGGCGCGCGCTTTGACTTGGGCAGTGTGAAATTCGCCACAATCGACAATGGTCAGCGCGTCAGGATTGAAAGGCATGGCCGAAAAAAGTTGGTGAAAAGCATAAGGGGCGGTTTAAAAAACAAGTTGGTTTGACCGGCTTCGTAGCTATTCATCGGTTTAACGTTCTGGTTGGCGTTGGTCACGCTTTGTCAGTCCTCCGGGTAATACCCGCCACTCTCCCCAGCATAGTCCAGCAACTCCCCGTTTTTGAGGATCAGTTCGCACCCGTGCTCGCTTTCCCATTCCGGAAAGAAGATAAGCTTCACGTACCGGTTGCTGGCAAACTCATCTTCGGTGATTTCGACATGATCCAGGTTTGCTTTTTCAAACGCACTGGCTTCGTCTTTTACGCCGAATTTTCGCAGGTTAGCGTCTTCCTCCGTCTCGCCCTTGCGTGGTTTAAATCCGTAGGAAGTGCTGGCACAGCAATCCAGGCAGTGCTGATACAAGAGCTTTTGCATCAGCGGCTTGTACTGCTCCGGCAAGCGCAGGAAGTCGTTTACGGCCTGCGTGAAGGTGCTGGAAATGATAGCCGCCGTGTTTTCTAGGTTATAATGAGAGGCAAACAAATCCAGGCGAACCTCTTGCTGAAAGAAGTCGGAATGGACGGTTAGCTTACCCATCGTCCAGATGGACTGGAGCAAAATTTCTTCCCTGGTCATGGGCGTGTTGCAGTAAGTGGAGTATGACTCGATAGGTTGACGACCCGACTATAACGGTCTGCTGGGCGCTTTGGATGCCTACTCGGCCAGCACTTGCGTAGCGGCTTCGAACTGCCTAGGGCGCGTAGGCAGCAAGGGCTCGTTTCGCTGTTCGGACCGTATCGCGAACAGATTAGCTAAGTTGTATGTATGATGACCGCAAAAGATTTATTACACAAATTGTTAGAGTACCGCAACGACTGGGCCGCCCGCGAACGGGTCCAGAGCAAACCGGCTCGGATACGCTTAGCGCAGCTGGAAGCCCTACAAGAAGCCTTCGGCTTAACGAAGCAGCACGTAAACATGCTGGTACGCGTCAAGTACAGCCTAGAAGGCAGACGCACGGAACTCGACCGGGCGCAGTACCTGAATGGCTTGACGAATGTGGACTACCTCGTGCAGGGAGAATTTCTGCGTGACCGCCCCAAAGAGTGTTACAATGCATTAGCCGAACGGGCCCGGGTGCGGGTACAGGCGGTGTACGAAAACAGGGCCTCCGCCGAACAGATGGCGCGTCCCGTTAATATCAGCTGGCTGTACAATTACTTGTTGCACTACCGCCAGGATCTGTACGCCGTCGCCCAGCCGGAACACGGCATGCTGGAAGGATTTTCCGTCGGCCTGCTTTATGGTCAGGAATTGGCGAATACGGTCAAGCACACCATACAGCAGAGTACAGTGGAAATAGATGAGGTGCTTGGGCTTATTCTGGATCCTAGCCAACGAGTGGTTACTATGGGCCAATTAGTCAGTGCCTACCGGTACCCCGATGTAAACTTAGAAGACATCGACTTGACGTGGCGGATGAACAATTACTGACCAGTGGCAACGCCCTGCCGTCATTGTTCGATAAAGCGCTGAAGAAGTTTCATCCCGCGATTTACTATTCGGACCGTTTTTGTGAACCCTGGTGTAAACACCCAACTGATATACTTTAGTGGTTCATTGACTGCTACTTGCTATGCGGCTTAAGTTTTCTTGATGAAACACTTCCCCTTTTTAGTCTACCTAGTATTAGGGGCTGCAGCCTGTTCACCACCCGAACGGGAAGAAGTCAGGCATTACCCCAGCGGGGAAATAAAATACCGCGTCGCCCTAAACGAGAAGGTAGTCTACACCGGCACCTTCACCCGTTTTTATTCCTCGGCAGTCAAAAAACAGAGCTTCCCTTCTCCAAGGGCCATGTGAACGGCGTGGTAAAACGGTACTTTCCGTCCGGACAGGTGATGAGCACAGCTTACTACACCAATGGTCATCGGGCCGGCGAGGTGAAAGGCTTTCACCCCACCGGGAAATTATTGCGCTAGGCAGTGTCTGAGAGGAGATGCTGTAAAATACGGCGACTACAGGCCAGTAAGGCCCTGCTGAGAAAATGGGGGGCGTGTTTGTCGTCGCGACTGGCCACGCGGCGATGCTCTTTGCGTGAGCTGAAGAAGCGTTCCACCACGTTGCGGCGCGCATAGCGTTGCGGCGCGATGCGCGCGGGTCGCCTACGACGGCGGCAGTGACGACCAGCGACGAATAGGCAGGGCCTCATAGCCCCGGTCGGCCATGCGGTGGCGCGGGCGTCGACGCCCCTGCACCTG
>Ga0247729_10000163_pt1 | contig 31959 bp, 24 predicted proteins | sample UWRJL133311R2_FD_180958 | JGI IMG/M metagenome (GOLD analysis project Ga0247729, IMG submission 180958) | Plant litter microbial communities from Arlington Agricultural Research Station in Wisconsin, United States - UWRJ-L133-311R-2 | ecosystem: Environmental > Terrestrial > Plant litter >... | reverse complement strand
AGAAGGCATCGTCGGGGCCAACGGTACGGCTCCAGAAGGTTTGCAGCACCGGGCCCAGCCAGTCCAGCGCGCCGCGGGCGGCCAGCTGGGCGTAGCGCAGGGCTTCGATAAAGGTGCAGCCCGCCGGGGCCAGGCGCATTTCGTGCTCCAGCTTTTTGGTCAGCGGTGCGGGCAGCCCCGGGAAGCTGCGCAACGAGTGGCCCGTGCCCAGGTGAATGGTCAGCTCCGCCAGATTGACGCCGGCGCAGGTCAGCTCACCGCCGGCCCAGGCTTCCAGCACCCAGCCGGGCACGTCGCCGTAGCCGTCGAAGAGGTGGCGGACCAGGCTCTCCAGCTGCCGGAACGCGTTGCGGGTCCGGGGCTGCCAGTCGGTTAGCTCGCGCTGCCGGCTTAGGTAGTGGGTGGTCAGGACGCCCAGGGCCGGCACCAGTTCGGGCCGGTCCAGCAGGGCGGTGCGCTTGGCGGCCAGCGTCAGCAGCGCCTGCCGGGTGCGGCGCCGCTCGGTTAGCGGGCGGCCCATCACCCAGTGCTGGTAGCGCAAGGTCAGCGGCGAGTCGGCGTCGACCTGGGCGTGCAGCTCCTGAATGGTGGTACAGGTAAAGAGAAAGTCGATTTGCTGGCTCTCCGACCACTTGCGGCGGTCGGCGTGCCGGGCCAGGGCGACTAGGGCTTGCTCGGTGTCCCGGGCTTGACGGGATACGGCTTTATGGCGGTTGGACATCGGGGTGGGTTCCCTGCGCGAGGGCGGTTACCGATTGAAAAATCAGACTGAGGATTGGGCCCGAAGGCGGGCACACTGAGCAGAATTCTGAAGCTTTCGTACATGGCGGGAGCTTTAAAAAGGCGAAGGAAATTAATTACCCGTGAAGGCAAGTTGATTTATTTTTTAATTAATTATTTACCAAAACTACATACCTCTTCCCCGTCGCTGAAAAATGATTTTCAGCGAATAAATAATATGAAAAAGGCCCGGCTTCTGGGAGGAGCCGGGCCTTTTTCACGAATCAGTCACGAGGAATTACCTACGCGAATCGTTCGACGAAAAATCCCGGCCGTACCCCTCCCACTGCCGGCGCTGGGGCCGGTTAGCGCGTGGTTGGAAACGAGGGCAGCTCTGAGCAGAGTGCATGGCCGAAGGGAATAAAGGGCTGAAAAACAAACCACCCGAACCTTCTGGGGTTCGGGTGGCGGAAGTATCAGGGAAAACCTGCTGCTACTTAGCTATACCGAACCGGGACCGAAGCTCCTGGCTTCATATCCTCCTGTTTGCTGATGTAGTTGAAGTGGCGTAGCATGGTTCGGGGTGTTGTTCTGTGGTTGAGTGATGCAAATATGGAGGGACTTTTTGTATCCACCAAATTAGTTCTGAAAATAATTTAAATATTTTTTCAACCCGAATAAATCAAGCTCGAAATGCCGGGCAATTTATCAGACCAGCCATCGGTTTGCGTTGCATTTACCGCAGTTCGTCGAACAGCGTAGCAACGCGCCGAACCGCCTCAGCAAATTACTGCGCTACCGCTAGCCGAAAGCCCAGGCGAAACGCAGTTGCGGCATTCCGTCCGCCGGCTTTTGGGGGAAAGCCCAGCGGGTAGCGGCCAGGTCCGACTCCTGTTCGGCCCAACCTTGCCCCGTAAGGTGCCCGGCTGCGTACAGACTGCGGATTCGCCCGTTTCTTTGCCGCATGCCCTGCCTCGCCACTTCCGCCCGCTACACTCTCGACTTGCCCGCCGGGCACCGCTTCCCCATCGCCAAGTACGAGCTGATCCGGGAGCAGCTGTTGTGGCAGGGCATCGCGCCGGCCCAGGACTTCTACGACCCCGGCCTGTGTGCCGAGGACGACGTGCTGCGGGTGCACACGCGGGAGTACTGGGAGAAAGTGCGCGACCAGCGGCTGTCGGCAGCGGAGGTGCGGCGGCTGGGCTTGCCGCAGAGCGAGCGGCTGGTACTCCGCTCCCTGAGCAGCTCGGCGGGCACGGTAGAATCGGCGCGGCGGGCCCTGCGCGACGGGGTGGCGCTGAACCTGGCCGGCGGCACCCACCACGCCTTCGCTGACCGGGGCGAGGGGTTTTGCGTGCTCAACGACATTGCCATTGCCGCCGCTCACCTGCTCCACCACGGCCGGGCCCGGCAGGTGCTGGTCGTGGATCTGGACGTGCACCAGGGCGACGGCACGGCCAGCATCTTCCGGCATGAGCCGCGGGTGTTTACCTTCAGCATGCACGCCGGGGCCAACTACCCGCTGCGCAAGGAGCAATCGGACCTGGACGTGGCGCTGGCCCTGGGCACCGACGACGCGGCGTACCTGCGCCAGCTCACGGCCGCGCTGCCGGCGTTGCTGGCGCAGGTGCGGCCGGACTTCGTGTTTTTCCAGGCCGGCGTCGACGTGCTGGCCACCGACAAGCTCGGCAAGCTGGCCCTGACCCAGGCCGGCTGCCTTGCCCGCGACGAGTTCGTGCTGGGTTTGTGCCGGCAGCACGGCCTGCCGGTGGCCGTGAGCATGGGCGGCGGCTACTCCGAGCGCCTCGCCGACATCGTGGACGCGCATTGCAACACGTTTCGAGTGGCCTACGAGCTGTTTGGCTGAGCCACAAAAAAGCGGGGCCGCCCGGATATCTCCGAACGGCCCCGCTGGTCAAGCTCTTATTGCAGTAAGAACCCCAGGCTAAATGATGCTCCCGGTATCGTGCCGGCGTCCTATTGCTTCACGAAGCGCAGGTGGGTAATCTGGTCGTTCTGGCTCAACGTGACGGTGTACAGACCGGGCTTGAGGGCGGCCACGTCGACGGCATCACCCTGGTAGCGACCGGCGTAAACCTGCCGGCCCGCCATATCCTGGATGCTCACCTGCCCGCCCACGAAGGCTTCGGCGGCCCGCAGGTTGAGGCGCGTGGAGGCCGGGTTCGGGAAGGCTTCGAGGCTTTGGAACTGGGAGGCGCTGCTGGCGGCCGTCACAGTGGCGGCGCGGGCGCTGCCCTGCTTGGTGATGCGTACCCAGTTGAGGTTATAGCCGCCGGTCTGGGCGTAGATGCCGAAGTTGTAGGTACCCGCGTTGACGTTCACCGTTTTCGACACGGTGGTCCAGTTCTGCCAGCCGCCGGTGCCGGGAATGCCCGTGTTGCCCTGCTGAATCGAGCCGGCATTCAGGTCCGAAGAAATCGTGCCGCCGCTGGCGCCACTGGCCACGCGGTACTCGACGAGGTAATTGCCCGAGGTGGGGAAGTTGACGTTGTTCCATACCAGGTAGTCGCCCTGGTCGATGTAGCCCATGTTCTGCCCGCCTTCCGAGCAGTTTTCTACTACCATGCCGTTGTTCACGTTGGCACTTTCCGCCTGCAGCGTAATGGAGCTGGCCGTAGGCGTGTTGGTTTTCTGGTACACCCGCACGTAGTCGACGTACATGGTGGCAGGCAGCTTGCTTTCGTCGACGGTCTGGCCGGGCCAGTTGCCGGCTACGGCCAGGTTGAGCAGCAGGAAGAACGGCCGGTGGAATTCCTCGGTGCCGCCGGCGTTGTTCTGGATGCTCATCACGTGGTACTGCACGCCGTCCAGAAACCAGCGGATGGAGCTGGCGTCCCACTCCACGGAGTAGATGTGGTAGTCGGCGGGCGTGGTGGTAGTATTGCCGCCGTACTCGGCGTGGCCGTTGCTGTCCCAGTGCGGGGTGCCGTAGATCTTGCTTTCGGAGTTGATGTGCTCCATGATGTCAATTTCACCACAGGCCGGCCAGCCCACCTGGCTGATGTTGCCGCCCAGCATCCAGAAGGCCGGCCACAGGCCCTGGCCCAGCGGCAGCTTGATGCGCGCCTCCATCTTGCCGTAGGTGAACTCCTTGATGCCCTTGGTAATCATGCGGGCCGAAGTGTAGGGCATGCCGCCCACACTCTGCTTTTTGGCCGTAATCTGGAGGATGCCGTTGGCTACCGTGGCGTTGGCGGCCTGGTAGTACTGCTTCTCGTTGTTGCCCCAGCCGCCGCCGCCGGTTTCAAACTGCCAGCTGGAGCTGATGCCAGTGGTGAACTCGTCGGCCCACACCTGCTGGTAGGTTTGGGCGTGGGCAGCCGTGCCGCACAGGGCCGTAATGGCCAGCGCGCTGAGTAGGGAGGTAAAGGTCTTTTTCATGGGAATTTGGGTTGGGTTGGTAAAAGGGGCGCGGGGAAAATCCGGCGAGTCGGGCAGCCCGGGCGGGCGGCTGACGACGCGGTGCCAACAGGCGGGCCGCCGGATTAGGAGCCTGAAAAAGGGCGAGGCTCTGCTCAAATATATCCGTCTGGTCCGCAGAAAAGCAACCTCCAAAACCGCCTCAGAAAGCCAGCAACGGGGTTTGCAAAAGGCGTCATGCACTTACAACACAACGCTAACACGGCCCACGCGCACCTGACAGACCACGGCTCAGCGCAAAATGACTTTTGCCTCAGCATTTAAAAAACAAGCAGAAAATCCCCTGAAAAGCCGAGCTTTTTTACGACTATTTCAACCAACCATGCCATTTGCACTTTACCTGGCAAATAACCTGGCTTCCCGGGCTGGCTCCGCCGCGGGCCGCAATCCAGGTTACGCCCCCGGAGAAAGGCCGTACTTTTGCCCCATGAACCTGCACAACCCCGCTACCGACCTGCCCGCCGCCCACTCCCTGCCCACGCCAGCTCCCGCCGAGGCCCCGGGTACGCCTGCCCAGCAGGCCTTCCGACAGGCAGTGCTGGACGTGGAAAACCTGCGGGAGCGGCTGCGGGAACTGGAAGCCGGGCAGGCCGAGGCCCGCCGCCGCTACTGGCAGCAAGTGGGGCCGCTAGCCCAGACGGTGGTAGCCGCCCGCCGCGGCCTGTTTGGGCCGCTGGAGAAAGCCCTGCTCCTGCCCTACTTCAGCCGCGCCGACCACCAGCAAATCGGGGAGCTGATTGTGAGCAACGCGCTTTCCCTGCGCGACCGGTTCGGCGAAGACGTGGCCGACGTGCTGCAGCGCCACGCTCCGGTGGCGCCAAAGTCCGAGGTCGAAACGCCAGCTGAGGCCGCCCAGGAGCCGGCGGCGGAAGCGGGCATCGGCAAGCGCAAAACCAAGAAGCAGAAAGCGAAGGAAGCCGAGGCTCGGGAAGAGCAGCAGAAGCTGCTGGGCAACACCAAAACCCTTTACCGCCAGCTGGCCCGCGCCAACCACCCCGACCTGGAGCGCGACCCGGCCCGGGCCCAGGAAAAAACCGTCCGGATGCAGCAGATCACCCAGGCCTACGAGTCGAACGACCTGTACGCGCTGCTGCAACTGCTCTCGGAGCACGCGCCGGGCAGCGCCGATACCGAGTCGGAGGATTTGCTGGCGCGCTACACGCAGGCGCTGCGTCGGCAGCAGGACGAGCTCAAGCAGCGCATGAACGAAATCAAGTACGGCACCACCAGTGCCTTTGCCGCCACCGGCAAAAAGCAGGAAGCCGAGCTGCGTCAGATCAAGCGCGGCCTGCGCGCCGAAGCCGACTACCTCCAGCACGTCGGCCAGTTGATCCGGGAGCCGGAAGGCCTGCGCGAGGTACTGCGCCAGCTCAGCGCCGCCGGCCACGATTCGATTTAACCTATTTCCCGGCTGTTGCGAATCTTCCGCTCATCTACTTCTTCTGAACCAGCACAGAAATTCAGCAAGGAGCCGGAAAACGAACAGTCCTTTACCATAGCGTAGCCAAGGGCTGTTCGTTTTCCAACTAGTTGGCAGCGCGGGCTGGCCAGGGAGTGGAACCAACTGTTCCAAAAACATCCATCAGCTCGTTCCTAAATCACCGCGTCCAGTAGCTCAACGTGGCCGCGCAGATCCATCAGGAAGCTACGGGCCCGCAGCGGCCGGCCGTGCTGCTGGCCCCAGGCGTTGATTTTCTCGGCCAGCTTGTGGGCGTAGTCGCGGTGCTTGAGGCGCTCCTGCTCCTGCCCAGGCTCGGAGTCATCAAATTCGCCGGCTTCACCCAAAAACACCTTGTAGGCGCCGCAGTTGCGGTGTTCGAGCAGGTACACGTCGTGAACGTTGTGGAGCTTGCAGGCTACGTCGAGGTGGTCGAAAAAGGCAGCTTCCCAGTGCTGGTTTAGGTCGGCCCCCAGCGCGCAGCCGGCCAGGATAAACTGGTCGTAGCGGTTAGTAAGGTTGTCGCTGTCCATAAACTGCACGGTTTCGTCGAGCAGGCGCAGGTCCATGCAGCTCAGCAGCAACACGGGGCCGCGCGGGGCGGGATAAGAACGTTTCATAAGCGGTTCGGTGGAGATAAGTGAGGCGTGGAGCTACCGGCCCGCACGTAGCCTACGGGGCGTAGCAGCAGTTGAATTAACGCAGAAACTCCACGACCTGCCCGATTACGGCCGCGTCGCGCATGATGCGGTTGTGGCCCAGGCCGGTGGTGGGCCGAAAGTCGAGGCCGGGCCAGTGGCGGGCAATGGCCTCGGCCTCCGCGAAGGGAATGGTTTCGTCGGCGTAGTCGTGAAACAGCAGGGCGCGGGCGGCGGGCACGGCGTGGTCCGGGCGGGTCAGGCTAAAGCTTTCCGCCCGGCGGCCGGTGGTCGTTTCCGCGTGGCGCAGCAGCCGGCGGCCGACTTTCTCCGGCAGCTGCAGCAGCTCCGCGAAGCGCTGAAACACGGCCGGCGTGCTGCCCGGCACGCTCATCAGCACCAGGCGGGGCAGCAGTTGGCCGTCGTTGAAGCGCACGGGTAGCCCGGCCGTGGCCGCGCCGCCAAACGAGTGTGCCACCACGCCCCACACTGGCCCCACCACTGCCGCCACGGCCTGAATAGCGGCCCCGAACTCGGGCAGCGTGGTGCGCTGCCCCGGCGAAGCCCCGTGCGCGGGCCCATCGAAGGCCACGACGTGGTAGCCGGCTGCCGCCAGCGCTTCGGCAAACGTGCCCCAGAAGCTGGCCCGGTGTTCCCAGCCGTGCACCAGCAGCACCGTGGGCCCAGCGGCCGCACCCCACTCGTAGGCGGCCAGCACCCCGGAGCCGAAGGGTACCGCAAACGGCCGCGCCCCGGCCAGCGCGGCCGTTTCCCACGGCTTGAGCGGCAGCCGACGTGGGGTAGTAAACAGCCGCCACGCCGCCCGAAACGCCAGCCGAGTCGAAATGGCCGACAGCAGGCGGAACCCCAGCCGCAGGCGACGCAAAGTGGGTGGAACGACGGTAGCAGCCGATGGCAGCGGAACGGAGGCAGTGGTCATAAGCGCAAATATCCGTCAGGTTAGCCGGACTTCGCCACCAACAACGCTACCGTCTTAGTTGGCTTGACTCGCTATAATCCAAGAATCCCAGCAGGCAGCATATTGCCAGCTACAAAAGCCTGTCTTATAGCCATATGAGCGTTTAAATCAGTTTTTCTACAGAAAGTTTTCAGAAATCTATTTGTAATGAATCTAAACAAGACTGACCTTTGCCACTGTTGAGCCGCCTGTCGAAGCCTGCATGGCTTGAATCCGGAAGCCCGGATTGCTCTTAATGGACAGTGAAAAAGCAATGCATATTGAAAAAATCTTACTGCTGGTAATGCTGTGTGCCTGCAGCATTTTCTCGACCGCGCAGAACCTTGGTTCGGTTCGTGGAACGCTGAAGGGCAAATCGGGTGAGCCCGTTTCCGCTCTCACCGTTAAGCTGCAAAACACGCCGCTCGGGGCAGTTTCGGACAATTCTGGGACTTTCGTCATCGCCAACGTCACGCCGGGCAGCTACACGCTGGTCATTACCGGGATTGGCTACAAGCCGACGCAACGCTCGGTTTCGGTTACCGCCGGGCAGGAAACGACTTTGTCGCTAAAGGTGGAAGAGGCTTCCGTGGATATGGCGGGCGTTACCGTGACAGGCCGCTCTGTGGTGCAGGAAACCAACCGGCAGGCGTACAATGTGACGGCCATCGACGCCAAGCAGCTTTATAACACGACTCTCAACCTAGCCGATGCGCTGGACCGCGTGGCTGGGGTGCGGGTGCGGGAAACCGGCGGCGTGGGCTCCAATTTCAACTTGTCACTCAACGGCTTATCGGGCAACCGCGTCCGCTACTTCATCGATGGCATCCCGATGGAAGGCTTTGGCTCTTCCTTCCAAATCAACAATATTCCGATCAACGCGGCTGAGCGGGTGGAGGTGTATAAAGGCGTGGTGCCCATCTGGCTCGGCTCCGATGCCCTGGGCGGGGCCATCAACATCGTGACCGGCAACCGGCAGCGCAACTACGTTGACGCGTCCTACTCCTACGGTTCCTTCAACACGCACCGTAGTGTTATCAACGGGGCCGTAACATCGAAAAGCGGCTTCACGGCGCAGATAAGCGCCTTCCAAAACTATTCCGACAACGATTACAAGGTCGACGTTGAGGCGGTGGACGTCACCGGAGGTAGCGGGGGAGGTACCGGGCAGTATACGCCGGTGCGGGTGCGCCGCTTCAACGATAAATATCATAACGAGACGTTGATTGGCAACGTCGGCGTGGTCGATAAATGGTATGCCGACAAGCTGCTGCTGGGCATCACCGTGGGGAAGAACTACAAGGAAATCCAGACCGGTGCCCGAATGGAGCAGGTATTTGGGGCTTGGCACCGCCGGGGCACCATCCTGATGCCCACCTTTAAGTATAAAAAGGAGAATCTGGTTAAGGGCCTCGACATAACGCTCAATGCCAACTACAACTTTGGCACCGAGCAGAACATCGACACAGTGAACCGCCGCTATAACTGGCTGCAGGAATACAGAATAGGTGGCACGGGTGGGGCCGAACGAGGCCGTAGCCTGTACAAGTACAAGAACAACAACGGCCTGGCGACGGGCATGCTTAACTACCGCCTCACAGAGCGCCAGGCACTGGCGGTGAGCAACGTGTTCAACACCTTTGACCGGAAAGGGAGCAACAGCCTGAACCCGACAGACTTCCAACGGCCCCAGAAGACGCAAAAAAACGTACTCGGGCTGGGCTACAGCTATACCGTAGCGGACGTTTGGAGCGTGTCCTTATTTGGAAAGGCCTTCACGCAGCGCAACGTAATGTCGGTGGAGCGTGCTAGCATTACGACCAATAAATTGGGCTACGGCGCGGCCGGGACGTATTTCATCTTGCCCACCCTCCAGGCCAAGGCTTCTTACGAACTTGCTAATCGGCTGCCGGAAACCTACGAGATTTTCGGGGACGTGGAAAACCAGCAAGGCAACCCCAATCTGAAGCCCGAGCAAAGCGACAACATCAATCTGGGGCTAAGCTACAACTTCGCGCTCAATCCCGATAACCGGTTTCTGCTCAACGCCAACGGGGTGTACCGCCGCACGAAGGATTTCATCTATAGCCGCTTCGAGCCCAATCAGCAGCGACTAATAGCCGACAATCGGGACGGCGTGCGGACGATAGGCGGCGACGCCGAAATTCAGTATTCGTATAAGAACTTCTTTACCGCCGGTGCCACGGCCACTTACCAATCAGTGGTGAGCACGCAGAAGTACGAGCGTGTGCCAGGTAGCAACGAGTATTACACAACCGTGAGCATCCTGTATAAAGACCGGATGCCAAACATTCCCTTCCTGTTCGGCAACGCCAATGCCTCGGTAACGCTGCCGGATTTGGGCGGCAAGGGCAACCGCCTCAGCATTGGGTATAACCTGCTCTACGTGTACCGCTTCTGGCTTTTCTGGCCCTCCCTGGGCAACCCGGATATCACCCTGGCCGGCGAAAAGAGCGTGGTACCTACGCAGCTTAGCCACGATTTCAACATTGTGTACAGCCTGAAAAACGGCCGCTACAACCTGGGCCTGGAGTGTCGCAACGTTTTAGATGCGCAGCTCTACGACAACTTCAGCCTGCAGAAGCCCGGCCGTGGGTTCTACGGCAACTTCCGCTACTACTTCAGCAAGACCAACAACTAGTAAACCAACCCATGCAACTCAAGACTACCCTCGCCACGCTGCTTGCCGCTACGGCCCTCGTTTCCTGCGGCGATGACAAAAAAAATGCTGCCCCGAACAACCCCGGCAACTATATCCTGACCGTAACGCCAGTGGCGTCAGTGGGTGTGGCTGATTATCTACTGACGGCTAGTTCGCTGGAGGAAGGCACTACCTCGATTAAGGGCAACGGTGTGGAACAGGATGGTACGTTTCGGTACTATGTAACGCACAAAAACAAGTTTTTCAGCATGCTCTACGGCCAGGGCAACCCCGGTGCCGTGACGATATACAACCTCAAGGACGGCAAGCTGGCCAAGCTGCAGAACTTCCAGAGCGAAACCGTGCAGGCGTTTGCCCCGGTGAAGGACGACATCCTGATGTTCAAGATTTCGCGCAACCTGACCGCGCCCACGTCGAGCTGGTTCAAGGTAAGCGCCGACAACATGCTGATTACGGCGAATGGCTCGGTGAACACGCTGACCATGACCAAAAACAACGAGCTGGCTCACTTCAGCTGGCTGAAGCAGGTAGGCGACAAAGTGTACGCGCCATACTTCACCATCGGCGGTCCTGGCGGCGGTTTCAATACCGCCTACCCCGACAGTGCCTGGGTGGGCGTGTATAACTACGCGGATATGCGTCTGGAAAAAATCATCCGCGACAGTCGCACCAGCTTCATCGGCCGCTACTTCACCGATGGCCTGAACGTGGCCGAAAACGGCGACGTGTACGGTTTCTCCTCGGCAGTAGCCACCACCGCTGGCGCGCTCAGCTCTAAAAAGCCTTCCGCCATTACGCGCATCAAAGCCGGTACTACGGAGTTCGACCAGACGTACTACCTGGATTTCGAAGCGGCCAGCGGCGGCATGAACATCACTAACTGGCTGTACCTGGGCAACAACCTCTACATGGTATGTGCTAGCACCCGGGCAGAAAAAGGCGCTTACGTTGACGGCCTGAACGTGGGTATCCTGAACGTGGTCGACAAGACCTACACCCCCGTGACGGGCTTGCCGGCCAAAGCTGACATTGCGGGCGTGACTGACAACAACTACACCCCGAAAGACGGCAAGACCGGCTACCTCGGCGTGAACCTGAAAGATGGTACCAGCTACGTGTACAAAATCGACGCCAGCACCAAGACGGCCACCAAAGGCCTGAAAGTGGAAGGCGGCACCATCACGGCGGTTCAGTACCTGGCCCAGTAAGGCGGGTACGATGGCAGACTAGCCAGCCAACGGAACAGCCCGCGCACCTGCCGGGCTGCTCCGTCGGCTGGCTAGTCTGCTGCTGGCACCAGCCCGGCAGGGCTTTTTTCGAGTTCAACCACACAGTATGGTATGATCAGTACTCTTTTCTTTCTGCTGCTCCTAGCGTTTCAGCTATGGTATCTGGCTTCCGGCCAGGTAAAAACCCAGCCCGCGGGTTACCGGGCCTACGCGGCCAGCAACCCCCAAAATGCCCGGATTGCGGGGGGCATGCTGCTGGCGCTGGCCGCTGGCGCATTCGTGTTCCGATTCGGCTGGATGACCGGCCTAAGCGCTTGGCTCGTCGGGCTGATGGGCATGGGCTGCCTCGTCGTCACGCTGGCCCCCCTCCGCTATTTCAGCCCGGTTTCGGTAGCGGCCCTGTATATCGTCTCTTTATTCCTGGAACTGGCCCTGTAACCATGCCCGCGAACAAAAAATACCTGACCACTTCGCCCTGGCTCCGGTTTTCGAAAATCACGGCCGGCTTCGTTGGTGGCTACGTGGTGATGATCAGCCTGCATTTGCTGCTGACCAAGATTTTTCCCCGCGAGAACGTCCTGGCCACGGCCTTTTTTACGGGCTACCTGCTGTGGGCTTTTCTGCTGCTCGGGGCATTTCTGGCGAAGAATGTCTGGAAAGTCTGGCTGACTTACATCGGGCTGGCCTTGCTGTTTGCCATTCCTTACGCCATGCTGTAGCCGCTCCACCCAATGGACAATAGAAAATACAACATCTACTTTCACACCCATACGGTCAGCGGCATTATCATCTGCGCGCTGCTGTACGTCATTTTTTTCGCGGGCTCCTTTGCTTTCTTCAAGGATGACATTGCCGCCTGGCACAAAAACAGCTCGTTCGTGGCCGACCGGCAAACCACGCAGCGCAACTTCAACGGGCTGCTCGACTCCCTGGCCGGACACCATAAGCTCAAGGGCCGGGACTTCGAGTTCTTCCTCAACAAGAACGGCGTGGCGGCCTACGTCACGATGCTGCCGTCCAACGACAGCCTCATCAAGAAGGAGTTTAAGCCCAAGCCCAAGCCCGCCGGCGAAAAGCGGGGCCGGGGGCGCGGGCGAGGCCGGGGGCGGGACGACGACTCGGCCTCTTTCGGCTACGACTTTGCCCACAAGAAGGAAGCTGACTACGAGCAGTCCTACGACATGGGCGAATTTCTGTACCGGCTACACTTCCTGGCGCCGCTCAACGCTGTACCAATCCGTTTGGGCGCCCCCTTCGGCTATCTGCTGGCCGGGCTCGTGGCGTTTATGTTCCTGTTTGCCCTCATCACGGGCCTGCTGCTGCACTGGAATAAAATCGTGTCCAACTTCTTCACTTTCCGGCCCTGGAGCAAGTGGAAAACGGTCTGGACGGACCTGCACACCGCGCTGGGCATGATCGGCTTCCCGTTTCAGCTCATCTTCGCCATTACCGGAATCGTGCTGATCGTCAACTCGGTGCTGCTGGTTCCCTTCGCCAAATTCGCCTATGCCGGCGACCAGGAAAAGCTCGAGAGCGACATATTCCCCGCCGATAAAACCAAGTACGAGTACACCTACACGCCGCTGGCCGCGCCGTTCGACCTAAACCAGTTTGTGGGCCAGGTGGAAAAGAAGCTGGACAACAGCGAAATCACCCGGGTCTTCATCCGCAACTTCCAGGATGCCAACATGCACGTCATCGTGCTGTCGGCGCCGCACGCCGAGGCCAGCTTCGCGGGCACCGGCAAGCTGGTGTACCGGGTGCGCGACCAGAGAGTGCTATCCGAAATTTCCCCGACCGGGCCTTCCAGCTACGTCGACAAGGTACGTGGCCTGGTGTATCACCTGCACTTCGGCGATTTTGGCGGCCGGCCACTGCGCGTTATGTACTTCGTGCTCGGGCTGCTGGGCTGCGTGGTTATTATCTCCGGCATCCTGATCTGGCTCGTGGCGCGGGACAAGAACAGCACCCCGGCGCGGGAGCGGGTGTTCAACTTCTGGACGGCCAATATTTTCCTGGCCGTTTGCCTGAGCATGCTGCCGGTTACGGCCTTCACCATGATTGCGCTGCTGTTTCTCAAGAGCCCGGGGCAGTCGGGCATCTACCAGTGGTATTTCTACTCCTGGCTGGTTCTGGGCGCGTATTTCATCTTCAGGAAGAACATTGCCCTGACTAACCGGCAGAGCCTCATCCTCTCGGTGATTCTGTGCTTCCTGCTGCCGGTATTCGATGGCGTGGTGCGCAACAACTGGTTCTGGATCACCTACGCCAAGGGGCAGTTCGACATCCTGTTCGTGGATCTGCTATTCCTGGTTTTGGCCATCGTCAGCGCGGTGGTGCTCGTGAAAATGAGCAAGCCCAAAGCAGTGGTGGCCGCGTAGCGTAGAGTCGGTATCGGTTTTACGCTTTCAGAAATGGCGCGGGCAGGCAGCTCGTGCCATTTTTTATTGGCGGCGGTTGTCCACAAACCCTCGGTGGCCTCAAGCCGGGCGGGCGTGACAGGCCTGACACGCCGCCACCGACGGATGCGTAGAGTACCGTTCGTCGACGGCTTCCTCGGTAGCGTGCTGGAACGCGACTAGCAGCTTGCTGCGCTCAGCATCCGGCATGTTCTGCAACACCCGCTCAAAGGCCAGCCGGTATACGTGCGCCATAAAGTGCGCGCCGTGCGTAGCAAACAGGCCGTCGTGGGTTTTGTCAAAAGCCGCTTTTTCTGCCGAGGAAATGGACACGGACAGCGCCAGCCATTCCTTCGCGTTGTTGGCCAGACTGAGTTGCAAGTCCTGATTCATACCGTAACTGAAAAGTGAATAAAAGAAAGTAACACTGGCGGACCGGTAACGACGTTCCGCGCCAAATCTGCGGCGCCGGTTGAAGCGCTGCCGCAGCTTACGCCGAGCAAAGGCTACGGCGCGGGCGGCACTTCCGCCGGCCAGTTGACCTGACGCAGCAGCACCCGAAACTCCGCCTCGGACGCCAGACGGCCCTGGAAGCTGTACAGCAGCCGGCCCTCCACGTCTTCGAGCAGGGTAATTTCGGCGTCGTCGTAGAGCACGATGGTTTCCTGCCCGCAGGCGCTGGGGCGGCTGTAGCGCGCCTGCCGGGGCGGGGCCGAGTACGGCAGAAAGCCAAACGTGCGCAGCAGCTCGGCGGAAGGCTGATAGTAGGAAGGCATGAGGAAAGGCCCGAAAAAAGGGCGCGCCGCCAAACGGCTGCGCGGTAAGCACCACAGTATACGCGGAATATCCCGGGTTCCAACCGAGCGGGCGCCGCTACTGTCGGCAGGCAAGCCGGAACGCCGCCGGACTGAGCCCCCGATTCTGCTACTCCACTCCCGACTTCGGAGCCGGATGGCCGGTTTTGCAGCGCCGCTGGGCTTGGCAGGATTGCTCCGTCCGCCCGACAATCTGGGCCGGAAGGTGTACTTTTGCCTCGCTTATGCTTTCTGCTGCCGCTTTCCTTTTCAAGCTCCCCCTACTCTAACGACTGGCCCGCTTGCCCCGCGCCGCCGCTTTCCATTGGAAGCGTGCGGCTTTTCTTTTGCCCAATTCACTCATCCCTCCGCCGGCTATGCTTCGGGTTCTGCCTTACTTCGCACAGTATAAAACCAACGCTAAAAATGAAATTCTGGCCGGCCTTACCACGGCCTTGGCCCTGGTGCCGGAGGTGGTGGCCTTCGCGCTGCTGGCCCACATCAGCCCGCTGGTGGGCATTGGCTCGGCCTTCATCATTTGTCTTATCACCAGCCTCTTCGGCGGCCGGCCCGGCATGATATCGGGGGCGGCGGGCTCGGTGGCGGTGGTCATCGTGAGTTTGGTGGTGCAGCACGGCGCGGAATACCTGTTTGCCGCCGTGCTGCTCATGGGCCTGCTGCAAGTGCTCATCGGGCTACTGCGGTTCGGCAAGTTTATCCGCCTGGTGCCGCAGCCGGTAGTCTACGGGTTCGTCAACGGGCTGGCAGTCATTATTTTCATGGCCCAGCTGGAGCAGTTTAAGGTGCGCGACGCGGCCGGCACGGCGCACTGGCTCACGGGTCCGCCGCTACTGCTTATGCTCGGGCTGGTGGCCCTTACGATGGCCATCGTATACCTGCTACCCCGGCTCACTAAGGCCGTTCCGGCTTCGCTCACGGCCATCGTGGTGGTGTCGGCGCTGGTGATTCTGGGCGGGCTCGAAACCAAGTCCGTCGGCGACATTGCCTCTATTGCGGGCGGGCTGCCGCAGCTGCACGTGCCGCGCGTGCCGCTGGCGTGGAGCACGCTGGTGCTCGTGTTTCCCTACGCCCTGATTATGGCGCTGGTGGGCCTCACCGAAAGCCTGCTCACCCTGACGGTGGTGGACGAGATGACCGACACCCGCGGCCGGGGCAACCAGGACTGCGTGGCTCAGGGCCTGGCCAACATCGTCTCGGGCCTGAGCGGCGGCATGGGCGGCTGCGCCATGATTGGCCAGACGATGGTCAACCTCGAATCCCGGGGGCGGGGCCGGCTGTCGGGGGTGGTGGCGGCCGGGGCGCTGGCGCTGTTCGTGGTGGCCGGCTCCTCGCTCATCGAGCGGCTGCCGCTGGCGGCGCTGGTGGGCGTGATGTTCATGGTCGTCATCGGCACATTCGAGTGGGCCAGCCTGCGTATTCTGCGGCGCATGCCGCGCACCGACGTGCTGGTGATGCTGCTCGTGACGCTGGTAACGGCCATTTCCCAGAACCTGGCCCTGGCCGTGCTGCTTGGCGTGGTGGTGTCGGCGCTGGCCTTTGCCTGGGAAAATGCCCAGCGAATCCGCGCCCGCGAGTACGTGGATGCCGCCGGCACCCGCCACTACGAAGTATACGGCCCGCTCTTCTTCGGCTCGGTGCAGGCCTTCACCGATAAGTTCGACGTAGCCGCTGATCCGGCCACGGTCGTTATCGACTTCCGCGAAAGCCGGGTGGCCGACATGTCCGGTATTGACGCCCTGCACAAACTCACCGAACGCTACCAGCGCCTGGGCAAAACCCTGCACCTGCGCCACCTTAGCCCCGACTGCCGCCAGCTGTTGCACCAGGCCGGGGCCCTCATTGAGGTCAACATCCTGGAAGATCCCGAATACCGCGTGGTTACCGCCGCGGGCTGATTTTTCTGTTCCCGAAAGCTTCGCTACAATTGGTAATGAGCAACTTTACCGGCGGCGCTTCAGACTGATAGGCGTGGCCGACGCCTTGTAGGTGCGGGCCGTGGCGAGCAGCAGCTCCAGCGGCGCGCTGATGTCCTGACCCTGCATCTGCACCGAGCCCACGCTGACGATGTAGTCGTCGCGGAGGAAGACCACGAACAGCTGCTGCGCAATCTGCTCATTGGTCCCCGCCGGCATGGGGAAGCCCCAGATGGCGCAGAAAAAGCCGCTTTTGTCTTCCCCAACCCGGGCAAAAGGCTCGATGTCGAGCTTCATTTCTTGCCGGAAGTAGGCCGCCTCGTTGGCAATGTAGCGCTGCAGCGTGGTGGCCGCGCTGTCGGTGCGAAACGACGCGGCGGGCACCACCAGCACCTGCAGGGGCTGCCCGTGCACGACGTACATACCAGCCCGCTCGGTAGCGACGAGGTCGGTTTGGGGAAAGCTCAGGCTGAAATTCAGGCCGTAGTCGTGGTAGTTGTTGAATACGAGGTCCTTGCCGGCGGCCGTATTCACGATGCCGGCGGTGCTTTTTACGGATTCGACAACGGACGTTTTCTGGGCCTGACCGGTAAAGGCGGCTAGCAGGCCGACGCCCAGCACCAAGGAGAAGAGGAAACGCATAGGGCAGTAGTTTTAGCCGGGCAAGGTAAGTAGTGCGGGCCTCTGTTCCGGCAAAGGCCGCCGTTGTATCTTGCCGGCCCGCCGCGCCGCGCCCCCTCCCGTTAAGCTCCGCTTGCCATGCTCGACCTCGTCATTGATGCCCGCCCCGCCTCCATTGCCGCCGGCTTCGACGTGCGCCGCATCCTGCCCTACCGCCTGCGGCGCATGCTGGGCCCGTTTATCTTCATGGACCACGCCGGCCCGGTAAACGTCGCACCCGCCCAGCTGTCGGGGCTGGACGTGCTGCCCCACCCGCACATTGGCCTGAGCACCGTCAGCTACCTGTTTGGCGGGCAGGTCACGCACCGCGACAGTCTGGGCGTGGAGCAGGTTATCCGCCCCGGCGAGGTCAACTGGATGACGGCTGGCAGCGGCATTGCCCACTCCGAGCGGTTTGAAGACCCGGCCGCGCTGGCCGGCGGCGCCCTGGAAATGATTCAGACCTGGGTGGCTTTGCCCGCCGCCGATGAGGAGCAGACGCCCACCTTCGTCAACTACCAGCCCCAGGAGCTGCCCGTCTTCACCGATACTGGCGTGTGGATGCGCCTGATTGCCGGCGACGCTTTTGGGCTGCGCAACGACGTAAAAACCCACTCCCCGCTGTTTTACCTGCACGTAGTGTTGCAGCCCGGCGCGCGCTTCGGCCTGCCCCGCGGCTACCCCGAGCGCGGCGCCTACGTGGCCAAAGGCAGCGTGGAAGTGAGTGGGCGCGTGTACGGCGTGGGGCAGCTGCTGGTCTTCACGCCCGGTCTCGACCCGGTGCTGGTGGCCCGCGAGGCCAGCACGCTGATGCTGTTGGGCGGCGAGCCGCTGGGGGAGCGGTTTATCTGGTGGAACTTCGTTTCGTCGCGCAAGGACCGGATCGAGCAGGCCAAGGCCGACTGGCAGGCCGGCCGCATTGCCCTGCCGCCCCACGACAATGCCGAGTTCGTGCCCCTGCCCCAGGACCGCAGCCGTCCCGCCGGCTCCTCCCCCGCCCCGCAGGCGCTGTCGTAGGGAGGGCAGCTGGCTAGCGGGTGTACTTATCTTTTTTGCTCGCCGGTTTTTTCTTTGCGGCAGCCTTCACTTCTTTTTTCTTGTCCCGCTTCTTTTTCTTGCGCGCCGGCTTATCTTCCTCCTCGCTGCTTTCTTCCGCGTTGCTGATTGCACTTTCCGCGGATTTTCGGGGGCGCTTTTCCTTTCGAACCACCTCTACCCCCCCCGCGCCGGGCTCAAAATGGTCATGGCCGGTGTGGTGGATGAAGATAGGGTTATCGTCGGTATTGCCGAAATCTTCGGATGGGGCATGCTGGTACACCACGATAATGCCCCGGTTGATACCCAGCACGTCCCGGATGATGCTGATAACCCGGTCGCTGGCAATGAGCATGGTCCCTACCTCCCCAATGCGCAGCCGAATTTCTACCAGCTCCTCGTAGGTCACTGTTCGCCCATAGGCTTCCCGCACGATGGCATTGATGAGGCAGTTATTTTGGTGCATCATGCCCTGCAGCTCCGTCTTTTCCTCTTTGTCGATTCCCTCTCGCTCCTCGGTCACCACTTCTTTGGCTAAGTCGTTACCCTCATCTTCAGCCAGCAGCCCGCTGTCCAGCACGGACCGGGGATACGCTTCCAGTAGGGACTGAAAAAACCGCTTCCGCGCAATTTCCTCCAGGCCCTCGGTGCTGGATTGCGTCTTGGGATTGAACAGATCGTACAGAGCATGGGACTCGAAACTCTCATCCTCATCCTCCATAATCCAGTCGAAGTCCGTTTCTTCCCGCTCATTCTCGCCGCCCAAATTGGGCGGAAAGTGGTCCAGCGCTTTTGAATCGAACATGCCCAGCAAGTGCTTCTGCAACGCGGCTTTGCTGCCAGTGGCGCTGCCCCCCACTTCGTAGTTGTTCAGGAACGTGCGGTGGCGGCCCTCACTGCGGCCATCGGGTACTTTGCCCACCGATATGGTCGACATTGGCAGGTAGTTGAGAAAGGTCATGTACTCCCCGATGAACGTCTCCAGCTCGGCTTGGGTGAAGCGGCCGTTGAGGGCCCGCTTGCGGAGCGCCTCGTAGGCCTGCACCAACGACCCCTGCTGGTTTTCGTCGACCAGGTCGCTCAGCTTCAGCACCTCGCTGTCCGGACTCATTTCCTGGGCCGCCTTGGCGTTCAGCACCCGGAAGGCCTGCTCAATTGTTTTGCCCGTCAGGCTGCGGCGCACCGCGTCTACGTGCACCGTCCAGGCGGTGGTGTGCGCGCCCATGGTGTTGGAAAACGGGCTCTTCGTGCGGCCGTTCATTACTACGTCCCCGATTTTTCCGTCTGCCTCAATCAGCACGTTGGCCTGGAAGCCGCTGCCGCTCTGCTGAAGGTCGGAGGCGGCCACGCCCGTATTGTCCTCGCGTGGAGCAGCTTTTTCGCTCTCGGGCTCGTCTTGCAGATTACCCAGTATCGCCCGCAGCACCTCCGCCTCAATCGTGTAGCCCGCCTCCGCCAGGCTGGATTGCAGCCCCTGCTGCTGCGCCGCAAGGGTGTGCATCCGGGTAAACTCGTAGGCGTACGGGTAGGCCGTGCGGATGGTGCGCAAAAAATTCCGCAGCATCGGGGTCCATATTGCCGAGGCCCTGGCCTTCTTGGCGCTGGGCGACTGCAAAAAAGCAGTGGGGGTCTCGGGCGCGAAGAGGTTCCAGAGCATTTTAATGACCTTGTTCCGCAGCAGCTGCACCGTTTTCTGCTGCTTCTTGGCCACGGGCCTATCCCCTTTTTTGGCCCGGAAGCCCAGCTTTGCGTTTGTTTTCAGCTCCTGCGCGAAGTCCTTGCTCCCAATGGAGCGCAGTTCCTCGGCGTAGATTTGCTTCTCCTGCGCTATCTGCTCACGCTGCGCTTCTTTTGCCTCAATGTCCTCGTCGTCCTCGTCTTCGGCCTCCAGCTCTTCTATTTCGCGGGCCAGGGCCTGGTCCTGCTCGTTTAGCGCCTCGGTGCTCCGCACTCCGGCCCGCACGGTTTCAAACAGGTTGAGCTTGCCCCGGGTGGCTCCTTCGCCGTGGCCGCTGGGGTCGCCGCCGGCTACGGTGGCCGTTGGCAGGTAGTTCACATACGTCAGGTAGGCGTTGACCAGCGTCCGCACTTGCTGCCCCAGCACCTGCCACCGGACCGCGGCCGGGCTGGCCATCACCACGTCGGTAGAGATGCCGTCGGCTGCTTCCTCATTTTCCGTTTCCTCGGTTTCCTCCGGCGCTACGGCCGCAATGGCGAGGAGCAGGTTGACTTTGGCAGCGGCCAGCTTGTTTTGATGCTCGACCGACAAGTGGGCCAGCAGGGAGTCGAGCACGGAGGTCAGCTCGTGGCGGGCCATTTCCGCCAAAGCCGTGCCCCCTTCTACCAGGTCGCGGTTGACCAGCTGCCGGCGCACGGCGTCAATGTGGGCCACCCAGGCCGTGGAGTGGGCGCCCATGGTGCTCCCAAACGGCGACGGCGTGCGCCCCCCGATAACAACGTCACGAACCAGCGGTGGATTATCGTCTTCCTCCTCGTCCTCCTCTTCCTCGTCAAAGACGAATTTGGTTAGCACCTGAGGCTTGCGCTGTACCACTGGCCGACGTTGCACCGTTGACTGCGCCGGTAGCATCTCGGCCGTCGGCTGCCGCAGGGCCTGCTGGCCCATCACGTCGGCCTCGCGCTCCAGGCCCGAGTCGTCATTTACGGCCACGCCTTTTAGCTGCGTGGTGGCCGACACGCGGCCCTGCTTCTGCTGGGCCACGTGCCAGGCCTCGTGGGGCAGGTGCTGCTCCTGCCCCGGGGCCACGTGAATGTCGGTACCCTGGGCGTAGGCGTGCGCCTGCAGCTGGGCGGGCTTCGCGGAGTTATAATGCACTCGCACGTCGTCCAGCGAATGGCCGGAAAGGCTCTCGACGCCGGCTTTCAGCTGGGCGGGCAGGCCGGTGCGGTTGGGTGCGGCCAGGGGCGGGCTCTGCCGCAGCCGCAGCTGGCGCGGACTCTCGTTGATGGCCGCCTGCTGCGCGCGCTGGGCCTGGGCGACGGGCCGGCGGTCTTCCTGCCCCGCGGGCTGGTGAGCCGGCGCGGCCAGGGCCGGATCGACGGCGGGAAGCGGTTTGGGGAGGCGCGAAGCTGCTTTCATGGGAGTGCACGACGGAAATTGGCGGCGGCCGGCCGCGCGGGGCGGCCAAGTCGGCGGGGCCGGAAGGTAGCAACTGCCCGACAGTTCGGCAAGCCCGGGCCGGGCCGGCCGGCGGCCGGTCAAAATCCATACGGGTCGGTGGCGTACTTTTCCGCGCTTTTTCCGGTTTAGCTATTTATAATGGAATACTTCGTGTCCGAAACCTCCGTCGTGCGCACCATCTGGGGCAAGGCCGACACCGTGCTGTTCATCTTCGCCGGGGCCGCCGCCGAGTTTGCCCTCAACAAAGCCGTGGACTGGCTGTACTTCACCGGCCGCCTGCCCGCCGACCCGCTGGCTCGCCTGTTTTCTACCGTCGAGTACGCCCGCCAGATCGTGTTTGCTGAGCGCACCGGGGCCGAGCGAGCCATCGATACCATTGCCGCCATCCACGGGGCCGTGGAAGCCAAGCGCGGCATGGCCATTCCGGCCTGGGCCTACCGCGACGTGCTGTTCCTGCTCATCGACTACTCCATCCGGGCCTTCGAGGTGCTGGAGCGCCCCCTCACCGACCCGGAAAAGGAAGAGGTGTTCGACGTGTTTGCCCGCGTAGGCCGGCGCATGGGCATCCCCGAGTTGCCCGCCACCCACGCCGCCTGGCTGCCCGTGCGCCAGCAGCACCTGGCCGCCGACCTGGAGCACAGCCGCTTCACCACCGACCTGTATGAGCAGTACCGCAAGCACCTGGGGCCGCTGCGCTACTGGCTGCTGCTGCACGCTCAGTGCCTGGTAGTGCCCACCCTCGTGCGGGATTTGCTGCACCTGGGCCGCCGCTCCTGGCTGCAGCCCGTGCTGCCTCTCTACCGCCGCACTCAGCACCTGGCCCTGGGCCGCCGGATCCGCACCGCTCTGCTTCCGGCGGAGTACCAGGCCAAAATTCTGGCCCTGGACGCCGCGCCCGTGCTGCCGCGGCGGGGATAATTTTTTAAACCGCCGCGCTTTTTCCGGCCTAGGGTCCGGCCGTTTGCGCTGCACCTGGGCCGGTTCCAGGGCCGCCGCGAGGCCGAGTCCCCACTGCGTCCCAGTGGGTAGTTCTTCGCCTTGGTGCTGGCCGGGGCCTTTGAGTTGGAAGGCCGCCTGCTCCACGAAAAGACGCCCTCTGGAACACCGACTAGGTCGAAATCGAAGCCCTCAGCAACAACGCCCTGCTGCTGGTGCTGGAGGTTTAAGTATCAGCTAAAGTGCTGCATCACCATCTACGCTCAGGCATTTCCTTCATGGAGCAATGCTTAAAGCTCAGTGCTACAGCCAGCACTACCCGCCCGCTTTCAGAGCCCTCCACCTACTCAACTACCACAATCTGCTCCGCCTCGGCAAATACCACTGGTAGCCGCAGCAGCCCGGGCAAGGCCAGAATCTGCGCCCGCAGGGCTGCCGACAGCGGGGCCAGGGGAACGGCCACCCGTGCGTACGGGCCGCCGCCTTCCTGCCAGTGGTACACGTAGAGGCCGTAGCGGGCGTAGTCCTGCCACACCGCCACGCTGCCCTCGTTCGGCAGCGCAAATTCTTGCGCCAGCGCGTCGTAGGCCAGAAACTCCCGCTGCACCGCCGCCGGAATCTCGCTGCCCAGGTCGGCCGCAAACAGCCCCGCCTGCCCGCGCGCATCCAGCGCCACCCACTCAAAATCCCCGAACTCAAACCGGCCGCCGTACCCCATAAAAGCTGTGTAAACCGGTAAGTAACTAGCCCAGGGCCGCCCGCACCCGCATCACCCGCGCCGCCGTCGACAGGTCGCCGCGCAACTCCAGCACCGGGCTGGCAAACTCACTTAACCACCGGGTATGATTAGCCAGAGTGCGGCTGCCCCCCGAGGCGCCGGTATCGTAGCCCGCCGCCCACGCCAGGAAAATTGCGCTACGCGCCGCACAGGCTGCGTCCGTGGTCAGTTGCGACCCGTAGCGCGCCTGCTCCCGCTGCCGCAGCCGCGCTAAGCGTAGGTCCGGCGGCAGCCACAAGAATACTACTAACTCCGCCTGCCGCGTCCAGTGTCCGCCCCAGGAGTGCATCGAGCCGCCCAATATCCAATCCGACTCCGGCTCCAGGTCACGCGCCAGCAGCGCATCCCGCTCCTCCTCCGCCCGCCGCACCGTAAACGCAGGTTTGGTCGCCTCCCAGAAGTAGTCGTCACTATCGAAATACGGCCGGCCCAGAGCCGCGCTGAGCGCCTTTCCCAGCGTAGTAACCCCGGTCCCGGAGGCTCCGAAAATATGCAGCTTCATCTATCCCTGATGCATAGTTGGAAAGTAAAAACCGCCCTTTACACCCCGTGTACCACCCTGGCGGAAGCCTTGGCCGGCCGCAGTCCGGCCCCAAACCCGAAGCCATTTTTCAGCCTGACCCCGCGGAAACCCGGTCCGTAAGTAGGGCCAGCCGCTCTACGAGCTACACGACAGCGTGGCTGAGCCCGGCTTGTCGCGCGCCCAGGCCGGCCGCTTTGCCGCCAGCTCCTCCTCGTCGGGCTGCTCGGCGAAGGGCGTTTGCAGCACCCGCAGCAGCCGCTCCACCCTACTCAGGTCGCCGCCCTCGGCCGCCTCGATGGCCTGCGCCGCCAGGTAGTTGCGCAGCACGTACTTCGGATTAGCTCCCAGCATTCCTTCTCGGATGGCCTCGCCGCGGTCCGGCTCCTGCCGCAGCCGGGCGGCGTAGCGCCCCAGCCAGCCCCGTAGTGTGGCGTGAATCGGTCCGCCCGCCGGCAGATACGAGGCCTCGGCAATGAGTTCCTCGAACCGCGCCGGCTCGTCTTCCGCGCTTTCCCGCAGCTCGGCTGCCAGGTGCGAGAGGCGGCGGAAAAACACCGTCATATCCACCTCCGAGGTGGTGAGACCCTGGTGCAGGTCGCCGATGAGGGCCACGTCGTCGGCCAGCTCCGTGCGCAGGCCCAGCTTGCGCCGCATCAGCGCCAGCTGGGTTTCGGCGAAGGTGATGCGGTACACGTCCAGCGCCTCGTTCAGGCCGGCCACGTCGGGCACCAGCGGAGTGAGGGCGCGGCCGAGCTGGGCCAGGTTCCAGAGCGCCACCTGCGGCTGCTGCCCAAAGGCGTAGCGGTGCTGGCCGAAGTCGGTGGTATTGGGCGTCCAGGATGGGTCGTAGGGCTCCAGCCAGCCGTAGGGGCCGTAATCAATCGTGAGGCCCAGAATCGACATGTTGTCGGTGTTCATCACCCCGTGCACGAAGCCCACCGTCATCCAGTGCGCCACCATCACCGCCGTGCGCCGGCACACTTCCGCGAACCAGCGCACGTACGTCGGGGCCGAGGGCGGGCCCAGCTCAGGGTAGTGGTGCCGAATCACGTAGTCGGCTAGGGCACGCAGGTTGTCGTGCTCCCCTGTCGCCGTCATGATCTGGAAGCTGCCGAAGCGCACGAACGTGGGGGCCAGCCGCGCCACGATGGCGCCGGGCTCGGGCCGGGCGTTGCCGTCGTAGAACATGTCGCGCACCACCGCGTCGCCGGTGCCTACCAGGCTCAGGGCCCGGGTGGTGGGCACGCCCAGCGCGTGCATGGCTTCCGAGCACAGAAACTCCCGCACCGAGGAGCGCAGCACTGCCCGGCCGTCGGCCCGGCGCGAGTAGGGCGTGGGGCCGGCACCCTTGAGCTGCACTTCCCAGGTGGTGCCGTCGCGCGCCGTCAGCTCGCCCAGCGAAATGGCCCGCCCGTCGCCGAGCTGCCCGGCCCAGTTGCCGAACTGGTGCCCGCCGTAGCGCGCCGCGAAGGGCTTCATGGTGGCCGCCACCCGGTTGCCGGCCAGCAGCTCCACGGCCGCGCCCTGCGCGGTGGGCCGGGCCACGCCCAGGTAGTCGCCCAGCGCGTCGGCCCAGGCCAGCAGGCGTGGGGCCCGCACCGGCGTGGGCGTCACGAGCGAGTAGCAGTAGCCAGTCACCTGGCGCGGCAGCGTATCCGGGGCCACCTCCCCGCGTAGCTCGTCCACGAAGGAATTATGAAAATGAAGCTGGTCGAGCGGCAGCGTGGGCTGGGGCATAGGGGCGGGATTAACGGAGTTAACAAGCGTAAGCAGTAACAAAGCTACGTCCATTTGGTCTTCGCCGGCCTGGGTTCAGAGGCAAAACCGAACGGCCGTAACCAGTAAGCGGAACAGTCAGGCCAATAAAGAAATTAGCAATACCCCTGCGGCGCCAGCCCGCGAAACGTCACGTCTTCGCCCGGGACGACCGTTCCCGTTTCGTTTTGCCCACCCGTTCTTTTCCACCTACTGCCCGCGCCCAAAACTCCCCGCCGCTTTTCTCCCCCCGCTTGCTATCTTGGTCGGTCCGCCGCCCTGTCCTGCCTGCTGCCTCTTCCGCCCGCCATGCCTAATTCCTTTGCCCCGCCCGCCCTGCCCGCCGACCTGCCCGGCCTGGTTCCCACCGACGAGCTGCTGGCCGGCCTGCTCGACGCGTCGCTGTCGGCCGTCGCCCTCTACCAGCCCCTGTTCGACCCGGCCGGCACCATCATCGACTTCCGCATCGTGCTGCTCAATCCCGCTGCCCAGCGGATTCTGCGGCAGCCCGCCCGCCCCAGCGGCACCTACCTGCACTACTACCCCCACACCGGTTCCGTCGGCGTGTTCGACTTTCACTGCCGCGTGTTCCGCACCGGTCAGCCCGAGCGCCTCGACGTAAACTACCAGGCCGACGGCCTCGACAACTATTTCCGCCTCTCGGGCCGCCGGGTTGGGGAGCTGCTGCTGGTCAGCTTCACCGATTCCGCCGAGGAGTCGCGCACGGCTGTGGAAGAGGCCCTGCGCGAAAGCCAGGCCCGGGAGCAGGCCGCCCACGCCGAGGCCGAGCGGCAGCGCCGCCGCCTGCACGACACCTTCATGCAGGCCCCGGCCATGATCTGCATCTTCGACGGCCCCGAGCACGTGTTTGAGCTGGTAAATCCCGGCTACCAGACCCTGGTGGGCAACCGTCCCCTGCTGGGCCGCCCCATTGCCGAGGCCATGCCCGAGCTGGCCGGCCAGCCCATCTTCGAGCTGCTCGACACGGTGTACCGGACCGGCCAGCCCTTTCACGCCACGGAGATGCTCGTGCAGCTCGACCGTGACAACTCCGGGCCCCGGGAGCTGGGAAACCACTACTACAACTTCTCTTACCAGCCCCGCCTGGCCGCCACCGGCCGCCCCGACGGCATCCTGGTGTTTGCTTACGACGTGACCGAGCAGGTACTGGCCCGCCAGCTCATCGAGGAAAAGGAGCGGCAGTTGCGCGTGCTCTACCGGCAGTCCGACGACGTGAACGAGGAGCTGGCCACCACCAACGAGGAGCTGGAAGCCGCCAACGAGGAAATCCGCATCAACAACGAGCAGCTCTACCGCACCGAGCAGTCGTTGCGCGAGCTGAACCTGGACCTGGAATCCCGCGTGACCGAGCGTACCGCCCAGCTGCGCCAGGCCCAGGCCGACGCCGAGCGGCAGCGGGCCCGCCTGTACCGCTTCTTCATGCAGGCCCCCGCCGCCATCTGCATCCTCGACGGCCCCGAGCTAGTCTACGAGCTGGTCAACCCGGCCTATCAGGCGCTGTTTCCGGGCCGCCAGCTGCTCAACCACCGCGTACTCGACGCCCTGCCCGAAATCATCGGCCACGCTATCCATGACACGTTGCGCCTGGTCTACGAAACCGGCATGACCCACGAAGAGCCCAGCATGCTGGTTTCCGTGGCCCGCCCCACCGACGGCCAGCTGGAAGACCGCTACTTCAACTACATTCAGCAGGCCCGCTACGACGAGCACGGCCACATCGACGGCGTGCTGGTCTTCGCCTTCGAGGTGACCGAGAAGGTGCTGGCCCGTCGGCGGGCCGACGCCCTCCAGGAAGAAACCCTGCGCGCCGCCCGGCGGCTGGCCGAGCAGCGCGAACTGTTCTACCAGGTGTTTGAGCAAACCCCGGCCCTGGTCTGCATCCTGCGCGGCCCCGAGCACCGCACCGAGTACGCCAACCCCAGCTTCCGGCGGCTCTACGCCGGCCGCGAGCTGCTGGGCCGGCCCGTGGCCGAAACCCAGCCCGAGGCCGTGGCCCAGGGCTTCGTGGCCTTGCTCGACCAGCTCTACCAGACCGGCCAGACCATCAACGCCCTTGAGGTGCTGGGCCGGGTGCGCCAGCCCGACGGCTCCCTGAAAGAGCAGTATTTCAACTACACCTACCAGGCTTACCGCGAAAACGGGAACATCGTGGGCGTGTCGGTGTTTGCCTTCGAGGTAACCGAGCAGGTGCTGGCCCGCCAGCAGGGCGCCATCCAGCAGGAGCAGCTGCGGACGCTGCTTGAGCAGGCCCCGGTGGCCATTGCCGTGTTTCAGGGGTCCGAGCACGTGGTGGAGCTGGCCAACCCCGCCATGTGCGCTATCTGGGGCCGCACCCCGGCGCAGGTGCTGGGCCTGCCCCTGCACGAGGCCCTGCCCGAAGTGGGCATCCAAGGCTTCATCAGCCTGCTCGACGACGTGTTCCAGACCGGCGTGCCCTACGTGGCCCGGGAGTTTCCGACCCTGCTGCAGCGGCACGGCCACCGGGAAAGCACCTACCTCAACTTCGTGTACCAGCCCATGCGCGACGTGCAGGGCACTATCACCGGCATCACCGTGGTGGCCACCGACGTTACCGACCACGTCACGGCGCGGCGGCAGCTGAGCGTGACCAACGACGAGCTGCTGGTTAGCAACCAGGCTCTCGACACCACCAACCAGCAGCTCACCCGCATCAACCAGGACCTCGACAACTTCGTCTATACCGCCTCCCACGACCTCAAGCAGCCCGTCGATAACATGGCCGGCCTGTTTGACGAGCTCAAGCGCACCGCCACCTTCCACGACCCCCAGGCCGGACTCATGATTCAGATGTTTGAGGAAGCCCTGGGCCAGATCGACGGCACCATCCGGGGCCTGGCCGCCGTGGTGCAGACCGAGCGCCTGAGCAGCCAGATGCCCACCGAAGCCGTAGCGCTGCTGTCGCTCACGCAGAGCGTCATCCAGAGCCTGCACCACCAGGCCAGCCAGCTCCACGCCGACTTCCAGCTCGATTTCAGCGCCCTGCCCACGGTGCATTTTGCCTGCCTCAACCTGCAGAGCATCGTCTACAACCTGCTCAGCAACGCCCTCAAGTATGCCCACCCCGACCGGCCGCCGGTGGTGAAGGTGAGCAGCACGCTGAGCGAAGCCGGCGCACCCCTGCTCACGGTGCAGGACAATGGCCTCGGCCTCGACGTGGCCCGCTACGGCTCCGACCTGTTTCAGATGTTTCGCCGCTTCCACGACCACACCACCGGCTCGGGCATGGGCCTCTACCTCGTCAACCGCATCCTGCGCCAGGCCGGCGGCCACATCGACGTGGCCAGCACCGTGGGCGAGGGCACCACCTTCCGCATTCACCTGCCCGCCACCGCCCTGCCGCCCGCCTGATGCGGCGGGCCGGCAGAAAGCAAAAGCCCTTTGCCGTGGTGCGGCAAAGGGCTTTTTGTATTGGGGTAAGATAACGTTGCTGCCGGACAACGCCACGGCCGGGCGCTGGGGTCCGCAGGGCCAGGGTTACTTCTTCACCGTGGGGCCGGCTTCTACCAGGGCGCCGGCGGGCAGGTCCAGCTCGCGGGAGGTCTGGAACTCGGGCACTTTCTCGGCCTGCTCCTCCAGCTTGCGCTGCACGATGCGCAGCTGCCGGCCGCCCACGTTCATCACGGCCAGATCTTGGCTGGTGCCGGAGCCGGGGTCGTAGCTGCGGAAGCCCAGCAGCATGCCGCTGGGAAAGCCGGCCAGCTTGGCTTTTTCCTTGTCTACCACGTCGGGCTTGCCGGTGAACTGGCCCAGGTCCACGTCCTGGGTTTTGCCGCCCTGCAGGATAAGGTGGGCGCTGGTTTTGGGGCCGCTGGGCCCATCCGACTTGGCGTCCGTCTTGAAGCTGAACGACACCTTCACCGTCTGGGCCACGGGCGCGGCAGCGGTGGCCGGCGGCGGGGTTTCGGCGGTGGGCGTGGTGGCGGCCTTGGCTACCGAATCCGGGGTGACGGGCGTGGGCGCCGGGGCGGCGGCGGCCGGCCCGGCTTTTTCGGTGGCGGGCGGCGTCTGGTTGCAGCTGGCAACGAGCACGCCCAGAGCGGCGGCCAGCAAAGTCTGGGAAACGGATTTCATACGCGAAACGAGCAGAGTGCGAAAAGTGGCTTTACGTACTCAAGGTTAAGCATAATTGGGCAGCTAACCACCTTCCGCCGCCGATAATTACGCCCGGCGCTTCCGCCAGCCCGGGGCGGCGCGGGCATCGGCTACTGCCGCCAGGGCCGGTGCCGGTCGTAGAGCAGAAAGCCCAGCCCGAAAATGGCCTGCCCCGTGCGCTGGCGGTAGGCGTAGGCCTGCTGCTGGTAGGTAAAGGCCTTGGTGTACGGCGTCAGGCTGTGCTCGTAGCGGGCCGTCAGGTCGAAGCGCCAGAGCTGGATGCCCAGCCCGAGCTGGCCCAGCAGCTGCACCTTCTCCACGCTGCGGTTTAGGCTGTTGTACAATTCCATTGGCTTGAAGCTGGGGTCGTAGCCCGGCTTGTCCCGTCGGTTGAAGGCCAGCACTGGCCCGGCCAGCACGTACATGCGCCGGCTCAGGTGCGCTCCGCCCAGCACGGCCACTTCCGCCCGCCGGATGCGGGGGTACAGGTACGCTAGGTCGGGATACTGCAGGTTTATGTCGGGCCGGGAGAAGTACGTGATGCTCGACTGGTTGCCCAGCACCGACGTGTAGGCTACCTCCGGCTGCACGAACAGCTGGCCGGCCGCAAACCCGATCCGGGCGTAGGCGCTGTAGCGGTTGCCGGTGTCGTCGAGGCGGGAGCCGTCGATGTGCGTTTGCAGCGTGTACGGCCCGGCCTGAATCACCCGCTGCCGGGCCCAGGTCTGGCTGATGTTGAAGCTGGCCCCGACGCCCACCGCTTCCAGGTGCTGGGCCGGGGCGGTGGTGGCCGCGAGCAGAAGTAGCGCGGCACTATAAAGCAGAGTTCGGTAATACGTCATAGGTTAAAGACTAAAAGGAAGAAAATGCGGGATGCGGGGCGGTTACTGAATTACCAAATGCTGCCGGGCCCGGCCGGCGGCCGTTTCCAGCGTGAGCAGGTAGAGCCCGGGTCGCTGCCCGCGCAGGTCGAGGGTCAGCTCAGCCCGGCCAGCCGGCGTAGCCGTGCGCAGCACCTCCCGCCCGACGGCGTCCGTCACGCGCACCGTGGCGGCGGCGGCGGGCAGTGGCAGCCGAAACGTGCCGCTGGCGCTGGGATTGGGGTAAGCGGCCAGCGGCGGCAGCCGCCGGGCAGAGCGGTAGCTCAGCACGGTAGCATCCAGCCGGTAGGCGCCCAGCCCGGTAGCGCCCTGCACGGCCCCCGACCACACGGCCCCGGCGCTGAAGGCCGCCACGCCCACGTGCTGCCGCGTCGTTTCGATGGGCACCCAGGTGGCGCCGTAGTCGGCTGAGTACGACGAGCCCTGGTCGGCGGGACCCAGGTCTCCGGTGCCGACGCAGACCAGCAGGCGGGTGCCGGGCACGCCCGTAATGCCTCCCGAAAGCAGCGGCCCGGCATAGAGCATCCGCTGCCAGGTCAGGCCCCCGTCGGCGGTGACGTGCTCGTATAAGGTGTTGCTGACGTCGTGCGCGCTCAGGGCCACGCCGTGCAGCGCATCCTGAAAAGCTACCGCGTAGAGCTCCGACACCGTGGTGTTGGCTACGGCCGCCGTCCAGGTAGTACCCTGGTCGATGGAGCGGAACACGCGGCCTTCGTCGGTAGCAAACCAGATGGCGTTGCCCACCACGGCCGGGGCCAGCACCACGCCGCTTTCGAAGGGCAGCGGCGCAGGCACGCTGGCCGCCCGGCCCCAGGTGGTGCCGCCGTCGTGGGTAACGAAAATGTCGAACGGGTCGGCCGGCGGATTGAGCGGGCTGCCCACGGCGACGCCGTCGGTGGCGGAGAAGAAGTGCACGAAGTCGGGCGTGCTGGTGAGGAACTGCGCGCCGGGCTGCTCGGCCCAGGTCAGGCCGCCGTCGGCGGTGTGCAGCACGCGGCCCCCGGGGGCAGTGTTGCGGGCCGTGCAGATCCAGGCGCTGGCCGCGCTGCTGGCGCTCAGGCCGGTGATATACTCGCCCGCGGCCAGGCCCGGCACGGCGCGCCGCTGCCAGCTTTGGCCCCCGTCGGTGGTGCGGGCCACGCTGCGGTTGGCGGCGTCCTCGTCGTAGCCCAGGGCCCACACCACGCTGGCCGTTACCGGGGCAAAGCGGTAGGCAAACGCCTGCGGCACATCAAACGAGAATGGCTGCAGCGTCCACTGCGCGGCGGCACCCCGGCTTAGCAGGCCAAGCAGCAGCAGGAGCAGGAGGCCCTTGCGGATTGGTGCGGCCCCAAGGGCGGCAGCCGGAGAAAGTAAGGTTTTGAACATGCGGAAAAAGTGAATAGAGGTAAGAGATAAGAAGCAGGAGTCAGCCGGTGCCAGCGCGGGCCGCTCAGCGGCCCAGGGCCAGGCCGAGCTGGATGTTGAAGAGAATGCGCAGGGAGTTATCGGGAAAAAGCGGCCCGACGGTGGGCGCCAGCGGCAGCGGCAGGCCGAGGTTTAAATCGACGAAGCCGTAGCGGCCCAGGCGGCGCTGCATGCCGTAGAACGCGGCCACCGCGGCCCGCACGGCGTGGCCGCGCCCCAGGCCGGAGTAGTAGGGCGTGTCGGCACCCCGGCGCCCGAAGCCCGTGCCCAGGCCCAGCGAGAGGTAGTTGGCCGAGAAATTACTGGCGCTCTTGCCCTTGCGAATGCGCCGGTTGAGGTTGTAATAGTAGCGCCCCGCCAGCTGCGACTTCACCGCGAAGCCCGTCGTGGTTCCGGGATGGCCAGAGAGCGGCTGGCGGTAGCGCTCCACCTGGGGGTTCAGCCCGGCCAGCACCGACCAGCTGGGGCGCAGCT
>Ga0247729_10000162_pt1 | contig 32108 bp, 32 predicted proteins | sample UWRJL133311R2_FD_180958 | JGI IMG/M metagenome (GOLD analysis project Ga0247729, IMG submission 180958) | Plant litter microbial communities from Arlington Agricultural Research Station in Wisconsin, United States - UWRJ-L133-311R-2 | ecosystem: Environmental > Terrestrial > Plant litter >... | reverse complement strand
TGGCAGCATCGTCGTCGACCCGGGAGTTGTTCACATAGACCCCACCTTCGCCGATAGACCGACGCGCCGCACCGAGACTCGGGCTGAGCCCGGTCTCCACGAGCGCTTGCACAATGGGCAACGTCGAGGCGACGGTGGCATGGGGCAGCGCACGCAACGCGGCCTCGAGCGTCGACGGGTCGAGGGACTCGAGTTCCCCTTGCCCGAAAAGAGCCTCGGCAGCCGCAATCGCAGCGTTGGTGGCATCCGCCCCGTGCACGATGCTGGTGACCTCGAAGGCAAGACGTCGTTGCCCTTCGCGCTTGAACGGCGCCTCCGCGTGGCGGGCACCGAGCTCATCGATCTCGGTGCGACCGAGGAAGGTGAACACCTTCAGGCGGTCGACCACATCTGCGTCGTCGGTGTTGAGCCAGAACTGGTACATCGCGTAGGGACTCGTGAGCGCCGGGTCGAGCCAGATCGCATTTCCCTCGCTCTTGCCGAATTTGCGCCCGTCGGAGTTCGTGATGAGCGGCGTGCCGATCGCATGCACGCTCACGCCATCGGATCGCTTGATCAGATCGACACCGCTGACCAGGTTTCCCCACTGGTCGGATCCACCGGTCTGCAGCACGCAGTCGTACTTCCGGTTCAACTCGCGGAAGTCGAGACCCTGAAGGATCTGGTAGCTGAACTCGGTGTAGCTGATGCCCTCGTCGGAATTCAGCCGGGTACTCACGGCGTCCTTCTTCAGCATCGTCCCTACCCGGAAGTGCTTGCCGATCTCGCGCAGGAAGTCGATCGCCGAGAGCGGCGCAGTCCAGTCGAGGTTGTTCACGAGTCTCGCCGCGTTGTCACCCTCGAAACTCAGGAACTTGCTCACCTGTGCCTGCAGGTAGCCCACCCACTCCGCGACGATCGCCGAGTCGGTGAGGGTACGTTCGGCAGTGGGTCGCGGATCACCGATCAGGCCGGTGGATCCCCCGACCAGGCCGAGCGGTTTGTGCCCGGCCAGCTGCAACCTGCGCATCACGAGCAATTGCACCAGGTTTCCCAGGTGCAGGCTCGGAGCTGTCGGGTCGAAACCGCAGTAGTAGGTGATCGGACCACCGGCGAGCAGTGCTTTCAGCTCGTCAGCGTTCGTCGATACGTGCACGAGCCCACGCCAGTTCAGCTCATCCCAGACGTCGTCGAACGTCTCGTCGTTGCGCGGGACAGTGGCGAATAGTGGTTCTGGCACGGGTAACAGGTTACCCGAGGCGCGCCACGCCATCCGCACCGTGAAGCAGGGTGATCAGCCCGCGGGCGGCTCGCTCACCGGCTCGTCGAGCACTTCGTCGTAGAGCCCGATGATGTTGCCCTCGCTGTCTTTGACGTACGCCCAGCGCGAGGTCTCGGACAGCGGCTGGATCTCACCGTGACGCGACCCACCGTTCGCAAGGACGGCTTCGATGGTCTGCTCGATGTTGCCGACGGTGAAGACGACAGTCGGATGCGGCGCGGCACCGCGCACGTGCAGGTCACCGTTGATCCCGCCCTCTTCCGGCGCGCGGATGACGCCCATGTCGTCACCCCACGGCTCGTAGCTGAATCCGAACACCTCGCGATAGAAGCCTTGCGCGCGAACGATGTCGTCGGTGGGGATCTCGAAGTGCTCGACCTTTGCCATGACTCAACCCTGACCGACTTGCGGCGGTGAATCAAGGCCAATTTCTTCGGGCGGTGCTGGTTCCGGCTCTTGCGTCGTCTTTGGCGGCCGGGGCGGGTACACCCAGGTGACCAGTACTACCGAGATGATTATGAGCAGGAACCACGCTCCCAGCTTTCCGATCGAGACGAGCTCCCAGCCGTCGGCCTGGCCGGGGTAGATCCAGGCGTTCGACCAGGTCCCGATGTTCTCGGCAAACCAGATGAACACCGCTACCAGCAGGAAAGCGACGATCACCGGCATCCGCAGGCGCCACCGGAAGATCCGGAAGTGCATGATGCACCGCCCCCAGACAAGGCCGACCGCAGCGAACAGCAGGATGCGGAAGTCCCAGAAGAAGTGATGGGTGAAGAAGTTCAGGTAGATCGCCCCCGCGACGATCGCCGTGAGCCACCGCGGCGGATAGCGGGTGAACCGCAGGTCGAACAGCCGAAAGACCCGCACCAGGTACGAGCCGATCGCCCCGTACATGAACCCGCTGTAGAGCGGCACCGCCCCGAGGTGTAACACTCCCCCGTCCTGGTACTCCCACGAGCCGGCGTCGGTCTTGAACAGCTCCATCAGCGTTCCGACGACGTGGAACGTAACGATCACCCGCAATTCGCGCAGGGTCTCGAGCCGCGTCAGGACCATGACCACCTGGATGGCTACCGCGGCGATCGTGACGAAGTCCGCTCGATCCAGCGCGACGCCGCTCGGATACCAGAGCCGGGTGCCGATCAGCACGACCAGCATGGTCGCCCCGAATACGCACGCCCACGCCTGCTTGAGTGCGAAAACGAACAGTTCCACCAACCACGCCGCCGGGCCGGATGCCGGCGTGCGGTCGAGAAGACGCCTCGCGATCCCGTCGACGCGGGATTCGACAGCGGTGAACCTGTCGGGAGTGGAACGGGAATTGCCGGGCACACCCGACGGTAACAAGCCACGGCCTCCGGGCGCGTCAACCCAGCGGCTGATCCAGGCCAGCGGCAGATCCAAACCAGCGGCTGATCCAGGCCAGCACAGCGAGTGAGGGCCGAACTGACCGGGTGAGATCAGGCCGTGCGTTTTTTCGGCACGTGGGCCTTGTAGGGCGAGACTGTGGGGTCACCCGGGATCCAGAACCGCCACGGGTACGTCTCTGTGCCACCGTCGCCGGAGACGCCCGTACGCGGACCGACAGAGAACGATGGCACGGCGCCGAGCGGTGCGAGCTCCAGCTGGACGCGCCCGGTCTGCAGGTCAGCGCCGTTGTCCGACAGCGCGATGCCCAGCGCCTTGGTCAGGCGCGCCGGGCCTCGCGCGAGGTCGGCATCCGTGCGCGAGGTGACCCGCCGCATCCGCGCCACCTCGACCCCGTCGACTATCTCGCCGGCACGGATGAGCACGGCCGACGACGCCCCCACTGGCGAGCAGACGACGTTCGCACACACGTGCATTCCGTAAGTGAAGTAGGCGTAGAGATGCCCGGGCTCGCCGAACATCACCGAGTTGCGCGGCGTCTGCCCGCGGAACGAATGCGATCCGGGGTCCTCACCGACGCCGAGGTATGCCTCGACCTCGGTGATCCGCAGGCGCACGTCGTCGCAGACGAGGTACGCCCCGAGAAGACGTGGCGCGACCTCGACGGACGTGGCCGCCAGCTCGGAACGGTCGAACACGGAGCAGCTGACCGCTAGAAGAGGCTTCGGCCGGACACGACGAGGATGACCGCGACGAAGACCAGCACGGCCACGGCGCCGCCGATCCAGATCCACATCACCGCGGGACGCATCGGCGGTCGCAGGTTCTTGCGGGGGCGATCGTTGTGCAGTGTCATGACTGTGTTCCATTCAGATCGCGGACCCGCGCCGTGAGGGCGGCGAGCTGTTCGGCTACCCGGACCGGCGCTGTTCCTCCCGCGCCATCACGGCTCGCGAGCGAACCCGCGACGGTGAGCACGTCACGGACACCCGGTGTCAACTGGACGGAGACTGCCGCGTACTGCTCGTCGGTCGGCTCATGCAGTTCGAGGCCGTTCGTCTCGCAGAAGGCGACGAGGGCACCGCTGATCTCGTGGGCTTCGCGGAACGGGATCCGCTGGCGCACCAGCCAGTCAGCGACATCCGTCGCGAGAGAGAACCCCTGCGGAGCCAGCTCGGCCATGCGCTCGGTGTTGAACCGCAGCGTGGCGACCATTCCGGTGAACGCCGGAAGCAGGACCTCGAGGGTCTCGACCGAGTCGAACACCGGTTCTTTGTCTTCCTGCAGGTCGCGGTTGTACGCGAGCGGAAGACCCTTCAACGTGGCGAGCAGCCCGGTCAGGTTGCCGATGAGCCGGCCCGCCTTGCCACGGGCGAGCTCGGCGATGTCGGGGTTCTTCTTCTGCGGCATGATCGAGGACCCCGTTGAGAACGCATCGTGCAGGGTGACGAAGTCGAACTCGCGGGTGTTCCAGATGATGATCTCTTCGGCGAACCGCGAGAGGTCGATGCCGAGCTGGGCGGTGATGAAGGCGAACTCGGCAACCACGTCACGGCTCGCGGTGGCGTCGATCGAGTTCTCGGTTGGTCCCTGGAGGCCGAGTTCACGCGCGACGAGCACCGGGTCGAGCCCCAGCGAGCTGCCAGCCAGTGCGCCAGCGCCATAGGGCGACAGCGACGCACGGACGCGCCAGTCCCGCAGGCGTTCGAGGTCGCGCACCAGTGGCCAGGCGTGGGCGAGCAGGTGGTGCGCGAGCAAGACCGGCTGGGCGTGCTGCAGGTGGGTGCGACCGGGCATCGGGGCGTCGATGTTGGCGTCTGCCTGGGCCGCGATGGCGTCGATGAGGTCGACGACGAGGTGGCCGATGACGGATGCGTGGTCGAGCAGGTAGAGCCGCACCAGGGTGGCGATCTGGTCGTTGCGGCTTCGTCCTGCCCGCAGCTTGCCACCGATCTCTGCACCGACGCGCTCGATGATGCCGCGCTCGAGCGCGGCATGCACGTCTTCCTCGGTGTCGAGCGGAACGAACCGGCCCTCGGCTACCGCGCCGTCGAGGTCGGCGATGGCCGCGAGCATCCGCTCGAGCTCGTCGGCGTCGAGGTAGCCGGCCGCGGCGAGCGCCTTGGCGTGCGCGCTGCTGCCCGCGAGATCGTACTTGGCCAGCTGCCAGTCGAAGTGGGTCGAGACGCTGAGCCGCGCCAGTTCCGGCGACGGACCGCTCGCGAACCGGGCACCCCAGAGTGCGCCGCTAGTGGTTGTGCCGGCTTCGCGCTGGTCAGTCATGATTCTCCAAGCTTGTGTTCGCCGTCAAGTTTAGGGCGCAGTGCGAAGTCGGCCGCGCGCGTCGATGCGGTGGTGAGCAGCCGTTCGAGCGGACCTCGACCGAACAGGATCGTCCAGATCGTGCACGCGAGAAGCCCGGCGACGACGAAAACCAGGTACAGGGTGTTGTCGTGCTGCTCGAAAGCGTTGTCGCCGAGAACCGCGAGCACGACGATGTGCGCGGTATAGGCGGTGAGGGCCATGGCCCCGACCGCAGCAACCGGGTAGAGCACCCAGCGCAGTCGGCCTGCGACCAGCAGGCACGCCCCGAGAATGAGCAGCGCGAACCCGGTCGAGCCGACGATCTCGAACGTGCTCCCGCTGTGCGCAGCGGTGGTGAAAAGGGATCCGAACTGCAGGTGACTGCCGTAGTCGTCGGAGCTGCTCTGGGTCCCGAGGTCGCCGAAGGTGCGGCCGAGGGAATCCCAGGCCAGGTCTCCCGCACCATAACCCAGGATCGCGAGGGCGGCGCCCAGGCCGAAGACGATTCCCTGCACCCGCAGAGACCGCAGGTCGAGCCGGCCGATACCGAGCCCGACGAGCACGAAGACGACCCAGATGATCGCGGGGTACGCGCCCCAGAACACGAGGTTCGGAAACGCACCTTCCCGGGTGAGCACGGTATCTGGAATCGGTGCGAGGAAGACGTGGACCAGCGGTGAGACCACGGCGAGCACGCCGGCAAGAAGGAACAGCGACCTCGGTCGCCACCGAAGCACGGGGATGGACGCGACGAATAGCAGGGCATAGACCGGCAGGATGACCGCGATCCGGGTTCCGAGCGCTTCGAGCAATCCACCGATGGCGAAGATCAGCCCGGCCCGCACCAGGATCCGCACCCGGGCGTGCAGGAGCGTGGTTCCGGTGACCGGGGTGAGCCCACCGGACAGTATCGCTATCGACACCCCCGCGAGCAGGGCGAAGAGAATCGACGACCTACCGTGCACGACATCGAGCCAGGTCGAGGGCTCGAGCCAGTTCCAGGTCTCGGTGACGCCGATGTGCGCACCGAACATGCCGACCACGGCCAGCCCCCGCGCCACGTCGATCCCGAGGATGCGGGGAGCAAGCCCGTAGGTGTGCAAGCGGCGCAGAATGGGGTTGCCGGGCGCCGCCGGTGCACCGTCGCGCGAACGCGGCGATGCTTCCGGCGACGACGGCATCAGGCTGCCTGTTCCAGCAGCCAGACCATCAGGGCCTTCTGGGCGTGCAGGCGGTTCTCCGCCTCGTCCCAGATGACGCTCTGCGGGCCGTCGATGACCTCGGCGGTCACCTCGAAGCCGCGGTCTGCCGGAAGGCAGTGCAGGAACAGCGCATCCGGCTTCGCGAGTGCCATGAGCTCGGCGTTGACCTGGTAGGCGCCGAAGGTCGCAATGCGTGCCGCCTTCTCGTCTTCCTTGCCCATCGAGACCCAGGTGTCGGTGACCACGACGTCGACCCCGGCCACCGCTTCGAGGGGATCGGTATAGAGCGTGACGGAACCGCCGGTCTTCACGGCGATCGCATCGGCATCCGTGACTACCTGGTGGTCGGGGGCGTAGTCGAGCGGAGAGGCGACGCGCACGTGCATCCCGGCGACCGCGCAGGCGAGCAGGTAGGACTGGCCCATGTTGCTCCGGCCATCGCCCAGGAAGGTGACCGAAAGCCCCTTCAGTTCGCCGCGGTGCTCCCGGATGGTGAGCAGGTCCGCGAGCAACTGGCAAGGGTGGAAGTCGTCGGAGAGCGCATTGATCACGGGAACCGTCGTGCCGGCGGCCATCTCTTCGAGACCAGCCTGGCCGAAGGTGCGCCAGACGATCATCGAGACCATGCGCTCGAGCACCCGGGCCGTGTCAGACGGTGTCTCTTTGCCACCGAGCTGGCTGTTGGCGGTCGAGATGATCAGCGGGCTGCCGCCGAGATCCGCCACCCCGACGGCGAACGAGACACGGGTGCGGGTCGACGACTTGTCGAAGATGACCGCGACGGTCTGCGGGCCGGCGAGCGGCTTGGTCTGGTAGCGGTCCTTCTTCAGCTGCACCGCGAGATCGAGGATTGCCGACTGCTCAGACATGGTGAGGTCGTCGTCGCGCAGAAAATGCCGGGTCATGCTGATGCCTCCAGGGCCGATGCGAACAGAGCGGTGAATTCGGCTACCTCGCGGTCGCCGATGGTGAGTGGTGGTGCGATGCGGATGCTGTCGTCGTTCGGGGCATTGACGATGAGCCCGAGGTCGAGGGCTTTCGCCGAGATCCGCTGTGCAACGGGTTCGGTGAGGCCGACGCCGATGAGCAGGCCGGAACCGCGGAGTTCGGCGACGAGCGGTGACCCGAGGGCGACTATCGCGTCGCGGATCTCGTTTCCACGCTTCACGGCGTTCTCGATGAGTCCTGAGTTCTCGATCTCGCCGAGCACCGCGTTGGCTGCTGCCGTCGCCAGCGGGTTTCCGCCGAACGTCGAGCCGTGCTGCCCCCGGGTGAACAACTCCGATGCCGCACCGAAAGTGACGAGCGCACCGATGGGGACTCCCCCAGCCATTCCCTTGGCTATGGCGATGGCATCCGGGATGACGTCGTGTTGCTGGAATGCGAACCACGACCCGGTGCGACCGACGCCGGACTGGATCTCGTCGAGGATCAGCAGCGCACCGTGCTGGGTGGTCAGTTCGCGGGCACGCGCCAGGAACCCCGGCGGCAGGTCGACGACGCCGGCCTCACCCTTGATCGGCTCGATCACGATTGCCGCGACGTCGTCGGTGATCGCTGCCTCTAGGGCTTCGATCGTGGTGTCGATGTGCTCGATGCCGGGAAGCAGCGGCTCGAACGGCTCGCGCAGCGCAGGCTTGCCGGTCAGCGACAGGGAACCCATCGTGCGGCCGTGGAACGAGTTGTGCAGGGCAAGGATCTTCTTGTGCTGTCCATTGCGGCGCGCGAGTTTGATTGCGGCTTCGATGGCCTCGGCACCAGAGTTGCCGAAGTAGACCCGGCCGGTCTCCCCCGCTCCGGTGATGCGCAGCAGCCTTTCGGCGAGCTCGATCTGTGGCGGGGTGGCGAAATAATTCGAGACGTGGGCGATGTTCGCGATTTGGCGGCTGACCGCCTCGACGAGCACCGGGTGGGCATGGCCGAGCGAGTTGACGGCGATCCCGGCGAGGAAATCGAGGTACCTCTTCCCCTCGGCGTCCCAGACGTACGACCCCTCCCCGCGCACGAGCAAGCTGAGCGGGGGTGGTGCGGATCCCATCAGCGCGTCGGCGTACTGGTCGCGCCAGGCGTCCGTGGGCGTCGCTTCGTGGTCGGGAGTTCTCTGGTCGCTCATGCGGGTACTACCTCCGTGCCGATTCCGCTCGTCGTGAAGACCTCGAGCAGAATCGAGTGTGGTGTTCGGCCATCGATGATCGCGGCTTTTTCGACACCGCCGATCACCGCTTCGAGGCACGCTGTCATTTTCGGGATCATCCCGCTCTCGAGCGACGGCAGCAGGGTGCTGAGTTCGTCGGTGTCGATGACGGAGACGAGCGAGTCGCGGTTCGGCCAGTCGCTGTACAAGCCGGCGACGTCGGTGAGGATGATGAGCTTCGCCGCACGTACGGCGATCGCGAGGGCCGCGGCAGCGGAATCCGCGTTGACGTTGAGCGATTGCCCGAGGTTGTCGATGTCGGGCGCGAGCGAGGAGACCACGGGGATCCGGCCCGCGGCAATGGCTTCGAGCACCGAAGTCGGGTCGACGTCGATGACATCGCCGACGAGGCCGAGGTCGACGATCTCGCCGTCGACCACCGCACCCCGACGACGACCGGAGAACAGCCCACGGTCTTCACCCGACAGCACGGTCGCGAACGGCCCGTGTTCGTTGACGAGATCGGCGAGCTCACGGCTGATCGTGCCGGAGAGCACATCGCGCACGATGTCGATGGTCTCGGGGGTTGTCACGCGGTAGCCGCCGCGGAATTCGCTCTCGATCCCCAGCTCCCCCAGGCGCGCGGAGATCTGCGGTCCGCCGCCGTGCACGACGACGGGGTGCACGCCCACGTGGCGCAGGTAGACCATGTCCTCGGCGAATGCGCGCTGCAACTCTTCGTCGACCATGGCGTTGCCGCCGAACTTGACGACGATTACCTTTCCGGCGAAACGCTTGAGCCACGGCAGGGACTCGATGAGCACACCGGCCTTAGTCACCGCTTCTTCTTGCATGGTGTTGCGTAGCTCGGCCATCAGCTGGAGTACGCACTGTTCTCATGCACGTAGTCGTGCGTGAGGTCGTTGGTCAGGATGGTGGCCGTCGCGTCGCCGACCTTGAGGTCGATGAGCACGTGCACGGCACGAGGCGTGAGGTCGACGAGTTCCGACGGCTGGTCGGGCTCACCGGACTTGCAGACCCGGATGCCGTTGATCGTCACGTCGATGTCGTACGGGTCGAATTCGGCTGATGTCGTTCCGACCGCAGCCAGCACCCGGCCCCAGTTCGGGTCGTTGCCGAACACGGCGGCCTTGAACAGGTTGTTCCGCGCGACCGAACGACCGACTTCGACCGCATCATCGTCGGACGCCGCGTTGATCGTCTCGATGGAGATGTTGTGGCTGGCACCCTCGGCGTCCGCTTGCAGCTGGCGCGCGAGGTCGGCGCAGATCGCGGTGACCGCCGCCTGGAACTCGGCCGCGCCGGGGGTGATCCCGGATGCGCCGCTCGCGAGCAACGTCACCTGGTCGTTGGTCGACATGCAGCCATCGGAGTCGAGACGGTCGAAGGTGACCCTGGTCGCCGCGCGCAGTGCCGCGTCGAGCGCCGGGGAATCGAGTACGGCATCCGTCGTGATGACAACGAGCATGGTGGCGAGTCCCGGTGCGAGCATGCCGGCACCCTTGGCCATTCCGCCGATCGACCAGCCGGCTCCCTCGACCACGGCCTGCTTGGGGATGCTGTCGGTGGTCATGATCGCGAGTGCGGCATCGGGTCCGCTGTCGGCACCGAGTGCGGGAATCGCGAGTTCGACACCGTGGAGCACCTTGTCTCGGAAGTCCTGGCCGCCGACGCCGATGAGTCCGGTGGAACACACGAGCACGTCGGTCGCCGAGATCCCGAGACCGCTGGCGACAGCTTCGGCGGTCTGGTGGCTGGTCTGGAACCCGAACGACCCGGTGTAGCAGTTGGCGCCTCCGGAATTGAGCACCACAGCATCCGCCCGCCCGTCCTGGATGACCTGCTGCGACCAGATGATCGGGTTGGCTTTCGCACGGTTGCTGGTGAAGACCACGGCCGCGTTATGCAGTGGGCCCTGGTTCACGACGAGGGCGACATCGCGGCCACCCTTTCCCTTGAGCCCGGCTTCGACTCCGGCCGCGAGAAATCCTGCTGCGTGTGTGACGCTCACGGCGCTACCCCGTTCGTGCTGAGTCCCGCTGTCTCGGCGAGCCCGAGTGCGAGGTTGGTCGATTGGATGGCGGCGCCGGCGGTGCCCTTGACGAGATTGTCGATGGCCGTGATGGTCACCAGCCGGCCGGCCGCCTCGTCGACGGCGAGCCCGATGAGCGCGGTGTTGGCGCCAATCGTGTCGGCCGTGCGCGGGTAGCTGCCGGCGGGAAGCAGGTGGACGAAGGGTTCGTCGGCGTAGTTCTCTTCGAACGCGGCGCGCACCTGGGCCGCGGTGGTGCCCGGTGTGAGCTTCGCGGTAGAGGTGGCGAGGATGCCGCGGGACATCGGGACGAGCATCGGAGTGAACGAGACCGTCACGCCGGCTCCCCCAGCCACGGTGAGGTTCTGCACGATCTCTGGAGTGTGGCGGTGGACTCCCCCGACGCCGTAGGCCGACGCCGAACCGAGCATCTCGCTGGCGAGCAGTTCGGTCTTGAGCGACTTGCCCGCTCCCGACGGACCGACTGCGAGTACGGCGACGATGTCATCCGCTTCGATGAGGCCCGCACGGATGCCCGGGGCGAGCCCCAGCGAGATCGCGGTGACGTTGCACCCGGGCACGGCGATCCGGGTGACTCCCGCGAGCAGCTCACGCTGCTTCGATCCGTCGGCGTGCACGAGCTCGGGAAGACCGTAGGCCCACGAGCCGTGGTACTCACCGCCGTAGAACGCTGCCCAGTCGATTTCGCTGGTCAGCCGGTGGTCGGCGCCACAGTCGACGACGAGGGTCGAGTCGCCGAGCTCGGCCGCGATGGCGCCCGATTTTCCGTGGGGAAGGGCGAGGAAGACGACGTCGTGCCCGGCGAGGTTAGCGGCCGTCGTCTCGACGAGGGTGAGGTGAGAAAGCGACCGAAGGTGCGGCTGGAGCGCGATGAGCGGCTGGCCGGCGTTGCTGAACGCGGTGACTGTCTCGACGGTGAATTCTGGATGGTCGGCGAGCAGCCGCAGCAGCTCGCCTCCCGCGTAGCCGCTTGCGCCGGCTACGGCAACGGAAAGAGACATGGCTCTACCTTAATGTTCGATCTGGAAAGGGATCGGGGCGGCGACGCGGCAGAAGACGTTGGAAACCCAACGGAGCGGCGTCGCCTACGATCGGCGCGCGCGGATGACCGGGCGGCGAAGCGCCAGTCGAGTTCCGCGGAGGTCCATACCCCGACCCTACCGGGCCAGCGACACACCTACCAAACCGGGCGCTTCCCCTCACAACCACCCGACTTGCCCACTTTTGTCGCGATTCCTGGTGAAAAGGCGACAAAAGTGGGCAAGTCGGGAAGAGGCTACTCGCGGAGGGTTGCGCCGAAGGTGGCGGTGGCGGAGGCGAGGCCGGCGAGTTTCGCCGCTGTCGCTTCCTCAGCCGTCAGCGTGCGATCCGGCGCGCGGAACCGCAGTGCGAAGGTGAGCGACTTCGAACCTTCGGGTACACCGGCACCGCGGTAGTCGTCGACGAGAACAGCGTTCTCGAGCAGCGCACCTGCCCCGTCGATGACGGCGTCGCGCACGTCTCCGGCGGGGACATCCGCACTGACGACGAGTGAGAGATCCTGCGTCGCCGCGGAGTGCGACGAGATCGGGGTCGGCACGACGTCGATGGTTCCCGCGGCGATGAGCGCCTCGAGGTTGAGCTCGAGCACGGCGACAACCCGTGGCAAATTGCTCTCGGCGGCGATGCTCGGCAGGAGCTCACCGGCGAATCCGATGGACGTCTCGCCGACGAACAACTCCGCAGTGCGTCCCGGGTGGAGTGCGACGTGTGAACCCTGGGCGACGCGGAGCTCGGCGGCGACGGTCAGCGCGAGTTGCCGGGCCGCGGAGATCGCATCCGCAACACCCGTCGCGACGGCGGGGCTGCCGGGCTGCTTCGGGCTCGAGTCACCGAGGAACAGCGCTGCCGCGTGCCAGGGCTGCGCCGGGATGCCGACGTTGAGGGTGTCGAGGGTCTCGGCGGCCGGGCGTGCCCCGCCGTCGGGAAGCGAGTCGCTGCCGTAGTTGACGCCGGTCTCGGGCAGGAACACCAGGCCGATCTCGTACAGGGCGAGGTCGGTGAGCCCGCGCGCGAGGTTGCGGTGCGCGATCTCGATGAGGCCGGGCAGCAGCGACGTGCGCAGGTAGCCGGCCTGCGAATCCAGCGGGTTGGCGAGCTTGACGGCGGCGATCTCGCTGCCGTCGGGTGCGCCGAACAGGGTCGTCTCGCCGCGGGACACGAACGGGTAGGACAGCACCTCGGTCAGGCCGGCGTCGGCGAGCGCCTGTGCCGATGCACGACGCAGGCGCTGCTCGCGCGAGAGTCCACGGCCGGGAGGCGCGACCGGAAGGATCGACGGGATGCGGTCGTACCCCGAGATGCGGGCGATCTCCTCGACGAGCGACGGGGCGTCAGTCAGGTCGGGGCGCCAGGTCGGCGGAGTGACCAGGTATCCGGATGCCGTGCGCTCGAGGGTCGCGCCGATCATCTCGAGCGACGTCGACACGTCTTCGTCGCTGTAGTCCACACCGATAAGACCCGAGGCGTAACCGTCAGCAAGGGCGATAGCAGACGCCGGGGAGCTCTCGTCATAGCTCGAACCGAGTGTGTCGAGGGTTCCCCCGGCGAGTTCGACCAGCAGCTGGGCGACCCGCGCGGCAGCGACACCGGCGACGGCGGGGTCGACTCCGCGCTCGAACCGACGGGACGCCTCGCTCGGAAGCTTGTGACGGCGGGCCGACCGGGCGATCGAGATCGGGTCGAAGTTCGCCGCCTCGATGAGCACGTTCGTGGTGGAGTCGCTGATCTCGGTGGTCGCACCGCCCATGACGCCGGCGAGACCGATCGGGCCGGACCCGTCGGTGATGAGCAGGTCCTGGGCGTCGAGGGTGCGCACCTGGTCGTCGAGGGTCGTGAGCTTCTCGCCGGCGCTCGCGCGTCGCACGGCGATGCCGCCGGTGAGCGTGTCGAGGTCGTACCCGTGGGTGGGCTGGCCGAGCTCGAACATGACGTAATTGGTGATGTCCACCGGAAGCGAGATCGACCGGACACCGGCGAGCTTCAGGCGCGCGATCATCCACGCCGGCGTGGGCCGGGTCGCGTCGATACCGCGGACGACGCGGGTCTGGAAGACGGTCGCACCGACCTTGCCACGGATGGGTGCGGCATCCGCGATCTCGACGGGGAATCCAGTGGCCGGGGTCGCAGCGAGCTCGACGATGTCGTCGCGAAGGGCGGGGTCGTTGAAGACCGCACCGGTCGAGTGCGAGTACTCGCGGGCGACACCACGGAGCGAGAACGCGTAGCCGCGGTCGGGCGTGACGTTGATCTCGACGGCGAAGTCGTTCAGTCCGAGCAGCTCGATCGCGTCTGTTCCGAGCTCGGGATCGAGCCCGAGGGTCGACAGCACGAGGATTCCGTCGTGCTCTTCACCGAGGCCGAGTTCGCGCGCCGAGGCGATCATGCCGTCGGAGACGTGGCCGTAGGTCTTGCGCGCGGCGATCGGGAACGGCCCGGGCAGCACCGCACCCGGCAGCGACACAACGACCTTGTCGCCGACGACGAAGTTGTGCGCACCGCAGACGATGCCTCGTGGCTCGGCCTCACCGACGTCTACCTGGCACCAGTTGATCGTCTTGCCGTTCGACTGCGGCTCGGGCGTGAACTCGAGAACCTGGCCGACGACGACCGGGCCAGTGAGGTCGAAACCGTGGACATCTTCTTCTTCGAATCCGACCTTCACCAGGGCAGCGTGAAGGTGCTCCTCGGTGACATCTTCGGGCAGGTCGACGTATTCGCCGAGCCAGCGGGCGGGGACGCGCATCAGACCACCATTCCGAACTGCTGCGAGAAGCGGATATCGCCCTCGACCATGTCTCTCATGTCATTCATGTCGTTGCGGAACTGCAACGTACGCTCGATTCCGAGCCCGAACGCGAAGCCCTGGTAGACCTCGGGGTCGATGCCGGCCGCGCGCAGCACGTTCTGGTTGACCATTCCGCATCCGCCCCACTCGACCCAGCGTGCGCCGCCCTTGGCGTGCGGCTGCCAGACGTCCATCTCGGCGCTCGGCTCGGTGAACGGGAAGAAGTTGGGGCGCAGGCGGATCTGGGCACCCTCACCGAACATCGAGCGCGCGATGTGCTCGAGAGTGCCGCGCAGGTTGGCCATAGTGAGGCCCTTGTCGATCGCGAGTCCCTCGATCTGGTGGAAGACAGGGGTGTGCGTCGCGTCGAGTTCGTCGGTGCGGAAGACCTTGCCGGGCGAGACGACGTATACCGGCAGTTCGCGGGACAACAGTGCGCGCATCTGCACGGGGCTGGTGTGGGTACGCAGCACGAGGTGACGGTCGACCGGGTCGACGAAGAAGGTGTCCTGCATCGCGCGCGCCGGGTGGTCTTCGTCGAAGTTGAGGGCGTCGAAGTTGAACCACTCGTTCTCGAGCTCGGGTCCCTCCGCGACCTCCCAGCCCATCGAGGTGAACACGTCGCTCGTGCTCTCCATGATCAGGCTGATCGGATGACGCGCTCCAGCCCGGAAGGTCGACGGCAGGGCGGTGACGTCGACGGCTTCGTCTGCGAGCCTCGCGTTTTCTTCCGCGACGGCCAGCTCGGCCTCGCGCTCCGCCAGCGCGGCGTTGACCTTGCCGCGGGCCTGGCCCATGAGCTTTCCGGCCGCGGCCTTCTGGTCTCCAGGAACCGACCGCATGCCAGCGTTGAGCTTCGCAAGAGTCGAGGACTCCCCCGTGTGCTCGGCGCGGGCAGACTTGAGTTCGCTGACGGTCGACGCCGCTGCGATGGCCGCTATGGCGGCATCCGCGGCCTGGTTTACCGTTTCTTCGGTGATGGCACTGGTTTCTGACACAGTCAACGAGTTTAGTTGACCGGTCGCACGCCCCCGCTACGCGCCGGCGCTGACCTCGGACGGCGCGGGAAGCACCGGGCCTTTGCGGCGGGCGCGGGAGACCCAGTCCGCGCGGGTACGGATCTCGACGATCTTCGCGATTCCGGCGAGCAGCAGGCACAGGCCGATGTAGATGACGCCGGTCACGATGGTCGAGGGGATGATCGGCGAACCGTAGTCCAGCTGGCCCCCGTAGAACTTGGCCAGGAAGAGAAGCTCCTGGAAGGTGACGATGAAGCCGAGGGCGGTGTCCTTGAGCACGACGACGAGCTGCGAGAGCGTGATCGGCAGCATGGCGCGGAAGGCCTGCGGAAGCAGGATCGAGCGCATCACCTGGCCCTTGGACATCCCGAGCGCGTAAGCGGCCTCGGCCTGGCCGTGCGGCAGGGCCTCAACACCGGCCCGGAAGATCTCGGCGAACACCGAACCGTTGTAGAGGGTGAGGCCGGTAACGACGGCGATCAGCGGGGTGACCCAGGTGACACCGAGCGGCGGAAGACCGTAGTAGACGATCATCATGAGGATGAGCACCGGGATCGCGCGGAACAGCTCGGTGAAGAGCAGGCACGGGGTGCTTATCCAGCGGCGGGACGACAGGCGTCCGATCGCCAGCAGGAATCCGAGCACGAGGCTGAGCACCGCCGCGATCCCAAAGGCGGTCAGGGTGGAGCCGAGTGCTCCGAGAATGCGCTCGTGCACGAGCGGGAAGGTGAACAGCCGCCATTTCTCGGCGGTGAACTGGCCGGACTCCGCAAGCCTGACGACCACAAACGCGAGCAGCGCGCCGACTATGAGAATCGTGACGACGGCGAGGATGCGGTGGCGGACTATCGCCTTCGGCCCCGGGTTATCGAACAGTACGCTCGCCATTACGCGACCTTCCAATGGTTCTCGAGTCGTCGTTGGGCGAGCGACAGGATCATGACGAGCACGACGAAGATCGCGGCAACCCACAGGAGTACGACGAGCGCGGGTTCGCCGCGCTCCGAGAGATTGGCACGGATTGTCCCGGCTTCGGCAACCGAGAACCCGGCGGCGACCGTCGTGTTCTTGAGAAGCGCGATGAAGACATTCATCATGGGCGGGACAACGGCCCGGAATGCCTGCGGAAGCACCACGAGTGACATCGACTGGCCGAAGGTCAGGCCGATGGCGCGGGCGGCTTCGGCCTGCCCGACCGGGACGGTGTTGATGCCCGACCGCAACGCCTCGGCGACATAGGTTGCGGTGTAGAGGCTGAGCGCGATGGTCGCGAGATTGAGATAGCTGATGGTCGGCAGGCCGAGCTTGGGATACCCGAAGGCGAAGAAGAACATGATCAACGTCAGCGGCGTATTGCGCACGAGGTTCACGTAGATCGTGCCGAAAGCGCGCATCACCGGCACCGGAGAGACGCGCATCGCTCCGATGATCGTGCCGAGCACGAGCGCGACGACGGCCGACACGATGAACAGCAGAAGCGTGTTCCGAAACCCGATGACGAAGATGTCGAGGTTGTTGAGCAGGGTATCCATGGAGTCCAGTTGTGGTTAGCGATGCCGGTGGTGCTGGCCGTCTGGGGATGTGGGAGTCGCACCGGGGTGCCGGCAGCTCTCGCTACCGGCACCCCGTCACGCACTCATGAGCGAGCGTCGCCTCACCGGCGGCGCAATGCCCAGTAGGCATCAGTGCTTAGTACGCATCCACGGCGGGCTGCTCGACGGTCGTCCCGGACTGGCCGAGTGTCTCGTCGTAGATCGCGCTCCAGGTGTCTCCACCCTCGGTGAACGTGTCGTTGATGAAGGCACGCAGCGCGTCGTCGCCCAGGGGCACGCCGACTCCGTAACGCTCTTCGCTGAAGGGCTCACCGACCACCTTGAGGTTGTCGGGGTCCTGGGCCGCGTAGCCGATCAGGATCGCCTGGTCGGTTGTGACAGCATCCGCCTGGCCATCGTTCATTGCGTCGACACACTGCGAGTAGGTCTCGAACTCGACGGTCTTCACACCCGGGTAGTTGTCTTTGATGTTCTGGATAGGCGTCGAGCCGGTCGCGGAGCATACGGTCTTGCCGACGAGGTCCTGGTCGCTGGTGATATCGGTGTTGTCCGACTTCACGAGCAGGCCCTGGCCAGTGACGAAGTACGGCCCGGCGAAGTCGACGACCTTCTTGCGGTCGTCGGTGATCGAGTAGGTGCCGACGTAGTAGTCGATGTCACCGTTCACGATCGCCGCTTCCCGGTTTGCACTGGGAATGGCCACGAAAGTGATCTTGTCTTCGGCGAAGCCGAGCGACGCGGCGATCCAGCGCGCGATCTCGATGTCGAATCCGGTGCGCTCCCCCGTTGCTGCGTCGAGGTAGCCGAGGTTCGGCTGGTCTTCCTTGACGCCGATGGTCACGGCATCAGCCGACTTCATCGCGTCGTAGGTGGGGCTGCCGGTCAGGTCGACCGAGGTCGCCACTTCGTAGGGAGCTTCCTCGCCGCCGTCAGCACCCGGGGTCTCGCCTGCTCCTCCGGAGCATCCCGCCAATACGAGCGCGGCCGTGGCGGCCAGCGCAATCGTGGTTACTGCTTTTCGCATGTTCTTCCCTTTCATCGGTGATGGAGTCATCGGTGTGGTCATGAGGCCCGTCGGGCCGTCAATGCGTGAGGATCTTCGAGAGGAAGTCCTTCGCGCGGTCATTCTGTGGTGAAGTGAAGAACGTCTCGGGATCGGCGTCTTCGAGAATTGAGCCATCGGCCATGAAGAGCACGCGGTCAGCGGCCTTGCGGGCGAAGCCCATCTCGTGGGTGACGACGACCATGGTCATGCCCTCTTTGGCAAGTTCCACCATCGTGTCGAGGACCTCGTTGATCATCTCCGGGTCGAGCGCGGATGTTGGCTCGTCGAAGAGCATGATCTTGGGGTCCATTGCGAGCGCGCGGGCGATCGCCACCCGCTGCTGTTGTCCGCCGGAGAGCTGGGCGGGCATTTTGTTCGCCTGGTTCGCGACTCCGACGCGGTCGAGAAGTTCAAGCGCACGTTTGTCGGCATCGGGCTTCGAGCGACGGCGAACCGAGGTCTGGCCGAGCGTCACGTTCTGCAGGATCGTCTTGTGCGCGAAGAGGTTGAACGACTGGAACACCATCCCGACGTCGGCACGCAGCCGGGCGAGCTCTTTGCCCTCGGAGGGCAGCTCTTTGCCGTCGATCATGATCGAGCCGCTGTCGAGAGGTTCGAGCCGGTTGATGGCACGACACAAGGTCGACTTCCCCGACCCACTCGGTCCGATGACCACGACCACTTCACCGCGGCCGATCTGCGTGGTGATGTCCTTCAGCACGTGCAGTTCACCGAAATGCTTGTTGACACGGTCGACGACGACGAGGGGTTCCATGCTGCAACCCAAGCACACCCCGCGAATGAGGGTCAAACTTCTGGCCCGGTTGTGACCGACATGTCACCTGCACGAAACATCGAAATCGTGTATGCGCTTGGCGATAGTTGTCGGTTATCAACCAGCGAGGACCGCTCGGGGATACAGCAAAGTGGCCGGTCGTAACCGGCCACTCCTGGATGAGGCTGCGGGTGAGCTACACCGAACGCTGGCTGAACGCCGATTCGTACAGGCACACGGATGCCGCTGTCGCGAGGTTCATCGACTCGGCGTGGCCGTAGATCGGCACGGTGATCGCGATGTCCGCCTGTGCAAGCTGCTCGTCGGTCAGGCCGCGGGCTTCGTTTCCGAACAGCCACGCCGTCGGCTGCTCGAGCGTGCCGTCCTGGCGGGCAGCAAGCAGGTCCTGGCCCTTGATATCGGCGGCGAGCACGGCGATGCCCTCGGCCTTGACCTTGGCGAGGACCACGTCGAGTTCAGCGGCGATCGCCACGGGAACGTGGAAGAGCGAACCCGTGGTCGCACGGACGACCTTGGGATTGTAGAGATCGACGCTGCGACCGGTGAGAATGACTCCGTCGGCGCCAGCAGCATCCGCTGCCCGGATGATCGTGCCGGCGTTGCCCGGGTCGCGAACCTCTTCGAGGATCGCGAGCAGCTTCGGACCGGACGCGAGGATGTCCTTGAGCGAGGTCGGGAACTGGCGGCAGACAGCGATGATGCCCTGCGGCGTCACGGTGTCGGCCATCGCGTCGATCACGGCCTCGGTCACGAACTCGACTTCGATGCCGGCTTCGTCGGCAGCGGCCGCGAGATCCGGGTAGCGGTCGAGCGCAGTCGGGGTGGCGAAGAGCTCGATGACGAGTTCAGGACGGAAAGTAAGAGCTTCGGATGCCGCCTGTGGGCCTTCGAGAAGGAAGAGGCCGGTGTCGGCACGCGCATCCTTCTTGGAAAGCTTGGCGACCGCACGAACCCTGGGCGAACGCGGGTTGTCGATCATGCCCCGAGACTAGCCGCCTTACGCGCTGCATCTTCGCATCCCGCGCCGGGACGAGCGGTGAACTTCTGTGGACGAACCGGTAAACCGCGGTGCGTCGATCACGAATCAGTGGCGTTAAACAGAAGTGGCCGACGGGATCGAAATCCCATCGGCCACTCCCCAAGACGATGCAGCTTAAGCGGAGACCTTCGGCGCGCTCGTGTCGGCGGGCAGTGCAGCCTTGGCCGTGGCGACGATCGCAGCGAACGTTGCGGGCTCGGTGATCGCGAGATCGGCGAGGATGCGACGGTCGACCTGGATGCCAGCGAGGTTGAGTCCCTGGATCAGGCGGTTGTAGGTCAGGCCGTTCGCACGCGACGCAGCGTTGATGCGCTGGATCCACAGGCGGCGGAAGTCACCCTTGCGGGCGCGACGGTCGCGGTATGCGTATACGAGCGAGTGAGTGACCTGCTCCTTGGCCTTGCGGTACAGGCGCGAACGCTGGCCGCGGTAACCCTTGGCGCGCTCGAGGATGACGCGACGCTTCTTGTGAGCATTGACTGCTCTTTTTACTCTTGCCATTTTCTTATTCCTTGAGTTTCGTGCTCGGGCTTAGCGGCCGAGAAGCTTCTTGATGATCTTGGCGTCCTGCGGCGCGAGAACCTGGTCCTTGTTGAGCATGCGCTTGCGCTTGCCCGACTTGACTTCGAGGTTGTGACGCATGCCGGCCTGCTGCTTCTTGATCTTGCCGGTACCGGTGACCTTGAATCGCTTCTTGGTGCCCGAGTGGGTCTTCTGCTTAGGCATGTTTCCTCTTTCTTGTAACTACTCAGCTGGCTTTGCAGCCGGCGGCTTGGGGGCAGCCTTGGGAGCTGCGGGAGTGGCCCTCGGAGCGGAAGGCTTCGAAGGTACGGCGGGCTTCGAAGGAACTGCCTTCGGAGTGGCCGGAGCCTTGGGCGTTGCGGGGACGGCGGGTGCCTTCGGCGCAGCCGGGGCTGCGGCCTTCGCGGGTGCCGGAGCCTTGGCTGGCGCTGCTGCCGGGGCTTTGGCGGGAGCGGCAGCTGCCGGCTTCTCCACCGGAGCTTCGGCAACCGGAGCTACAACCTGCGGTGCGGGCTCTGCAGCCTTGGCCGCGGCGGCGGTCTCTGCGGCAGCCTTCGACTTCGCAGCGGACTCGGCAAGATCTGCCGCGCTGGGAGCATCGAACGCAATCGGCGCAGCTTCGGGCGCTTCGCTGCGGGCGGGCTTGGTCGAGACGCGACGCGCCTCGGCTTCGGCCTTGGCAGTCGCCTTGGTCTTGTGGGGCCCGATGACCATGACCATGTTGCGGCCATCGATGGTCGGGTTCGACTCGACGGCACCGAATTCGGAGACGTCTTCTGCGAAACGCTGCAGAAGGCGCACACCCTGGTCGGGACGCGACTGCTCGCGACCGCGGAACAGGATCATTGCCTTCACCTTGTCACCGGCAGCGAGGAAGCCCTCGGCGCGCTTGCGCTTGGTCTCGTAGTCGTGCACGTCGATCTTCAGGCGGAAACGAACCTCTTTGAGGATCGTGTTGGCCTGGTTTCGGCGCGCTTCTTTAGCCTTCTGGGCCTCTTCGTACTTGAACTTGCCGTAATCCATGATTTTGGCCACGGGCGGCTTGGAATTGGGAGCAACCTCAACCAAATCCAGGTCGGCCTCCTGGGCCAAACGAAGTGCGTCTTCGATGCGGACTACACCGACCTGCTCGCCGTTGGGGCCAACAAGACGGACCTCCGGAACGCGGATTCGGTCATTGGTACGGGGATCGCTGATGCGTAACTCCTTCAGTGCTTCGTGTAACTCAGCTGTCGGCGGGAGCCGAACAGCGACGAAGGAAGAATTCACGCGCCGGAATGACACGACACCCTGTGTATCTCTGCAGCTGGTTGTCGACATCCGTGGCCGCGAAGCCATGACGATCGAACGTAACTGCAGGGGGTGTAACTACCCGGTAACCTTGAGAAGCGGTTGACAGGTGGGAGAATCTCCACTTTCGTACCGGGGCGAACCCCGGAGCTTGCATAAGAATAGCAGATAGTGCACCGCGTGCCTATTCACTGCGCCCACCACAGTGCGCCGACCACGCCGCGACGACCACAACAAGAGGACTCCCCCATGAGCGACTACAGCTTCGTCGATGACGACACCCGCGACATCTCAGAGGTGCCGGCCGTCGAGGTCATCCAAACCGTGACCGTGCACCTCATGACAGCGGCGGCGGTCAAGCTCGGGCTCGCCGATGACCCGAATGCCGCGGACCAGATCGACCTCGACGAGGCGCGCACCCTGATCGAAGCGCTCGCCGGCCTCGTGACGGCAAGCGCATCCAAGATCGGTGACCACCACGCGCTCGCCCTGCGCGATGGACTTCGCACCCTGCAGCTCGCGTTCCGTGAGGCTTCGACCATCCAGGACCCGCCGGGCAAGGGCCCGGGCGAGAAGTGGACCGGGCCGGTCAACTAGCGCCCGCTGCTGTTTGTTACCGGCGCGGCCGTTTAAACCACAGCGCCGATAACAACCGTCGCGGCTACTCCAGGCCGAACGTCGTGAGGATGAGCTTCGACGTGTCGAACTCATCGGTGCGGCGCCATTCGTGCTTCGCGCCGCGGACTGTCGCCACCGTGACGCTCGTCCCCTCGGCGCAGCCGGTATGAGTGCGACCCGACACGTGCGGCGCGATCGGCGCGACGGCTGATGTGACGCAGGAATCGCGGACCGTCCAGAAACGTTCGGCGAATGCCACCGAGGTGTTGACCCACCTCAGGATGTCCTTTCCCTCACGGGTCTTCGGATAGCCGCCGTGGTACGGAACGGTCGGATCCCCCGTGCCGTGCACGATCAGGACCCGCGTCGGATGCGGGGCGCGGCACGCCCCGGTGTTCTGCGCTCCCCCGACCACAGCGATACCGGCGATGGGAATCTGCGAGTCGCAGACGAACTTGTACGCGAGCATGCCGCCGTTCGAGAATCCCGCAAGGTAGATGCGTGTGGGATCGACGGAGTTATCCGCCACCAGCTTCTGGATGAGCGCCTCGATGAAAGCGACGTCTTCGCGCTGCTCTGCTGCTGGTGTGCCGCAGCACGCGCCCGCGTTCCACGCGAAGCCCGGAACCCGGCTGCCGAGCGCGGTTCCCTGCGGGTATGCGACCACGAACCCGTCGGGGCCAGCGACATCCGTCATTCCCGACATCCGCTCGATCCGCTCGGACGACCCATTGGCGCCGTGGAGCAGGATGAGGGCGGGGTAGAGCTTCTGTGTAGCCGACTGCCCGAGACTGCCCTGGTCTGCGCTGCTCGCTGCGTGTTCGACGACGGCGGTACGCGGAATTCCCTCGAGTTCGAAGTCGACGGTGGTGCGAGTGGAGGTGTCACCGGGTGCCGGCGGGTCGACCGCCGCAACACGCACGGGCGACTCCGCTATCGAGGCCGCAGCGCACCCGGCGAGGACGATACCGAGCACCAGCGCGCTGAGCGCGCGCATCCCCCGTGCTGTTGTCCCCCTGCGCATTCCGACAGTGTAAACCGGTCGCATGACCCGATTCCTCCCCGCGGTCCCCTGCACTGCCACTGGCGTGACCGGGAGTGGACGGTGGGCCAGAAGAGGCCAATGATTGCGAGCCGAACGGAGCTACTGAGAGGCCGCTACCAGTTTCAGGCCGAGGGAATCCACCCGGCTGGCGATGAGGGCGTCGGCCGACCACAGGGTACGGAGTCGCGCGGTGACCTCGGACAGCCGGTCGCGGTCGAGTCCGGCGGCCAGCGTGAGGCGCACGATGAGCTCGGGGCCGGCGAGGGTCGCCCCGGGGTCACCGGGGGCGAGCGCGATCGCGGTGACCTGCGGTTCCGTTCGCGCAATAGCGACAAAGGCATCGAGCACTTCGTCGTCGAAAAAGCTCGGTGCCCAGGGCAGTGACTGGGCGATGGCCCACAACGCCGGTCGACGCAGCACGAATTCGGTCTCGGCGGTGGGATCGATGACAACAAGATCGGTCGCCTCACTCGCCGCAGCGATCGCGACACGCTCGGCGGAGGCCGGAACCGGCCGGGCGGTCGGGTTCCAGCGCAGCATGGCGTCGGCGGAGGTGAAGACGGGGAGCACCGTGCGACCGTCGGGGCCGGCGACCGTGACTATCGACAGTTCCTGGGACTTGTCGACGAGGTGACCGTGCGCGTTCTCTGCGGATTCACCGAGCTCGGCGATGAGCGGAACGAGAAGGCGCGACTCCCGCACAGCCTCGACGACATCCGCTTGCGCGAGTTCACCGGCGCGGAACCGGCGCAGAGCTTCGACGAGGCGTTCCGGGGCGGCCCCGTCGTCGTCATCCCAGGTGCTTTCTTCGAAATGCCGCCCTTCCCAGGGAACGCCGGCGGAATCCGCGCCGCCCGGCAGACCGGTCGACCCGAGGTTACGGGCAGCCACTAGTCCCCGGCGACGTCGAGGGCTTCGGCGAGGGTGAATGCTTCGGCGTAGAGGGCCTTGCCCACGATTGCACCTTCGAGACCGTGCGGAACGAGGGAGCGCAGTTCAGCGATGTCGTCGAGGCTGGAAACACCGCCCGACGCGATCACCGGCTTGTGGGTGTGCTCGAGCACCTGCTGCAGAAGTTCGAGGTTCGGGCCCTTGAGCGTGCCGTCCTTGGTGACGTCGGTGACGACGTAGCGGCTGCAGCCGGCGCGTTCGAGACGCTCGAGTACCGCCCACAGGTCCCCGCCGTCCTCGGTCCAGCCGCGCGCGGCGAGAGTCGTCCCGCGTACGTCGAGCCCGACCGCGATGGCGTCGCCGAATTCGGCAATGACGTGCGCTGCCCACTCGGGGTTCTCCAGTGCGGCGGTGCCGAGGTTGATGCGCTTCGCACCGGTCGACAGTGCAGCCTCGAGGCTTGCATCGTCGCGGATGCCGCCGGAAAGCTCGATGTTGACACGCTTGGGGGTGTTGCGGATGACCTTCTCGATCACCGAGTGGTTGTTGCCACGTCCGAACGCGGCATCGAGGTCGACGAGGTGGATCCACTCGGCACCCTGGTCGACCCAGGCCTGCGCTGCATCGACCGGGTCACCGTAGCTGGTCTCGGTGCCCGCGGCGCCCTGGGTAAGGCGAACGGCCTTGCCATCGGCGACGTCGACCGCCGGCAGCAGCGTGAGTTTCGGGGTCGTGTTGAACTCGCTCATGGTGTTCTTTCTGTGATGAGGCCGTGCCTCGCGTACAAGCACTCGATGGGTTGCGACGGCGGTAGCCCGCCCGGGCCGGATAGTTAGAGGGTCCCGAGCCAGTTGCGCAGCACCCGGATGCCCGGCTCGCCAGACTTCTCGGGGTGGAATTGGGTTGCGGTGAGTGGCCCATTCTCGACGGCGGCGATAAATCGTGAACCGTGTTCCGCCCAGGTCAGCTTCGGCTGCGGGAACGGCGGTTGCACATCGAGCGACCAATCCTGGGCGCCATACGAGTGCACGAAGTAGAAACGCTCATCACGCACTCCGTCGAACAGCACAGTGTCTTCGGGGGTCTCGACCGTGTTCCAGCCCATGTGCGGAAGCACCGGGGAATGGAGCTCGGTGACCGTGCCCGGCCACTCGCCGAGGCCCGGGCTTTCGTTCCCCCGCTCGACACTGTTCTCGAAGAGCACCTGCATCCCGACACAGATGCCGAGCACGGGGCGACTACCGGTGAGACGCTTTTCGATCAGCGCACCGCCCCGGACGGCAGCGAGCGAAGACATGACTGCAGAGAAGGCGCCCACCCCGGGCACAAGAAGCCCGTCGGCGTTGGCAACCCGATCGCGGTCAGCGGTGAGTTCGACCCGGGCGCCCGCAAGCTCGAGCGCTTTCGCGGCCGAGTGGACGTTGCCCGAGCCGTAGTCGAGAACGACGACGGATGGTGCAGCCATGACTACAGCGCACCCTTCGTCGACGGGATACCACTGACGCGGGCATCCGGCTGCACAGCCTGGCGGAACGCACGTGCAAATGCCTTGAACTCGGCCTCGGCGATGTGGTGCGGGTCGCGCCCGGCAAGCACGGTGACGTGCACGGTCAGGCCGGCGTTGAACGCGATGGCCTCGAAGACGTGCCGAACCATCGACCCCGTGAAGTGGCCACCGATGAGGTGGAACTCGAAGCCGGCGGGCTCGCCGGTGTGGACGAGGTAGGGCCGCCCAGAGATGTCGACCACGGCCTGTGCGAGGGATTCGTCGAGGGGAACGAGAGCGTCTCCGTACCGCGAGATTCCCGACTTGTCGCCCAGCGCCTGGCCGATGGCCTTGCCGAGCACGATTGCCGTGTCTTCCACGGTGTGGTGCACGTCGATCTCGGTGTCGCCGTTCGACCGCACGGTGAGGTCGACCAGCGAGTGCTTGGAGAACGCCGTCAGCAGGTGATCGAAGAACGGCACGGATGTCGAGATGTCCGACGTGCCCGTTCCATCGAGATCAATCGACAGGTCGATGCTCGACTCGCTCGTTTCGCGCTGCAGGTGTGCCACGCGGGGCACTGAAGAGGCAGTGCCGTTGGAAGACTCGGTGCTCATGACTGAATTCTACCGGCGCAGCCTAGCGGTCGATTGCCGCGAGCGACTCGAGAAAGACGGTCGTCTCGCGTTCGGTGCCGGCGGTGACGCGCAGGTGGTGCGGGATCCCGGTGTCGCGAATGAGCACACCACGCGCCAGCAGCGCTTCGAAGGTGCGGTTCGAGTCTTCGGCTCCCCCGAAGAGCACGAAGTTCGCCCAGCTGGGAAGGGGTGTGTAGCCGAGAGCCGGAAGCTCGGCGATGATCCGGTCGCGCTGACCGCGGATGTCGTCGACCATCGCGAGCATCTCCGGAGCGTGACGCAGTGCAGCGATAGCGGCGGCCTGGGTAAGTGCCGAGAGGTGGTACGGCAAGCGCACCAGGCGTAGGGCGTCAGAGATCGCCGGATCCGCGGCGAGGTAGCCGACCCGCGCACCGGCGAATGCGAATGCCTTACTCATGGTGCGGGAAACTATCAGTCGCTCGCGGCCCTCGAGCAGGGAGGTTGCCTGCACCACACCATCGGGCATGAACTCCGCGTATGCCTCATCGACTACCACGATGCCGTCGGTCGCGTCGTAGGCGGCAATGATCGTCTCGACGGGAAGCGGCGTGCCGGTGGGATTGTTCGGCGAGCACAGGAAGACGATGTCGGGCTGCTCCTGCGAGATCCACCGGGTCACTGTTTCGGGCGAGATCCCGTAATCGGCATCTCGCTCCGCTGCGATCCAGCGGGTTCCTGTTCCCGCAGCGATGATCGAGTGCATCGAGTACGTGGGAGGGAAGCCCAGAACGCTGCGCCCGGGGCCGCCGAAAGCCTGCAGGATCTGCTGGAGCACCTCGTTCGAGCCGTTGGCAGCCCAGATGTGGTCTGCCGTCAGGGAATTGCCCAGATAGCCGGCAAGGCTTTCCCTTAGTTCGGTGAACTCCCGGTCCGGATAACGATTCACCGAGAGGATTGCTGCGGCGAGCGACTCCACGATGTCGCGGGCAACATCCTCAGGAATGGAATGCGTGTTCTCGTTGACGTTCAGGGCAACGGGAACGACGAGCTGCGGGGCGCCATAGGGCACGAGACCGCGGAGGTCGTCACGGATGGGGAGGTCGGAGAGTTTCGCCACCCGTCCATCGTAGGACGCCCGGAAGGTAGCGACGGCGCGCCTCGATGGGCGCGGGTGCGCTAGTTCGAGTAGCGCGTGGGGACGTCGAGCTGCTGGCCCGGCGTGAGCTGCGTCGTGCTGAGGTGGTTGAACGACACCAGGTCGGAGATCACGTCGCGAGGGTCGGCCTCTGGATCGATCTCGCCGGCGAGCTCCCAGAGGGACTGCCCGGCGCCGACGGTCACGGTCTCGACCGGAACAGTCGAGCCGTCGGAGCTTGCCGTGGCGACGCCACCGTTCAGGGCGAACGCCAGTGCGGCGACGACCAGCGGAAGTGCGGCCAGGGTCGTGAATACACGACGACCGCGCTTGGTCAGGCGCAGTCGCGGTTTCGGCGCCGCACCTTCCTGCGCAGAGTTCACGTGAGCGGTCGCCCGGACGGCAGAAGGCAGGTCTGTGGAAGGAATGCTGACGGCGGGGGCAAAACCGGGGGTGATCATTGCGGTGCTCATGGTGCTTCTCCTCTACGTTCCTGTATCTGCTGGGTGTGCTCTGCTGTGGTGCGCTCGGCCGCCGTGCGTTCTGCTGTTATGCGTTCTGCTCGACTTGGCGACATTGCGGTGAATTTCGTATCCGGCACTCGGCCGGGAGTACCGGATACGAAGCTTTGTTCCGAACATACATTCGAACAAGTCGAATATCAAGACCAGCTTCGAATATGTCTGCGAAAAGTTTTCAACACACTCGAAACAATGTTTGTTTCCCTCGACATTCGAGATACAGTTTCGAATGTCTGGTTGATACGTAACCAGCACCCACCGACATTGCGATTCGGCGGCCACGAAATGGGGAACCAATGGACGAGTTCGACGAGACGGACGGCGCGGCCGTAGTGCCCGTGCGCCCGAACACCCGCCGCCGGAAGAGCCTGAGCGACAAGCAGTTGGCCATTCTCGACGTCATCCAGCGATCAGTGACGTCGCGGGGCTACCCGCCGAGCATGCGTGAGATCGGCGACGCAGTGGCGCTCAAATCGCTCTCGAGCGTCGCCCACCAGCTCAACCAGCTCGAGCTCAGCGGATACCTGCGCAGAGACCCGAACCGTCCCCGTGCCCTCGAGATCCTGATCGAGATGCCGACGCCGGAACCGGATGCCGCAGAGAGCACGGTCTCGATCGGAGACGCAGCGATGGTGCCGCTCGTCGGTCGTATCGCGGCCGGTGTGCCCATCATGGCCGACCAGCAGATCGACGAAGTGTTCCCGCTCCCCCGCCAGCTGGTGGGCAAGGGCGAGCTCTTCATGCTCAAGGTCGTCGGTGAGTCGATGATCGACGCCGCGATCATGGACGGCGACTGGGTTGTCGTCCGTCAGCAGAAGACAGCAGAGAACGGCGAGATCGTCGCCGCCATGCTCGACAACGAGGCAACCGTCAAGGTCTTCCGCCAGCGCGACGGCCACACCTGGCTGCTCCCGCGCAACTCGAACTTCGAGCCCATCCTCGGCGACTACGCCGAGGTGCTCGGCAAGGTGGTTGCGGTCCTGCGTTCGCTATAACGGTCAGGGTCGGGCAGTCCGCCGGGGGCGGGTTGCCCGATAGGGATACCAGCCGACGCAGATGAGCACGGCGGTTGCGATCGCCGCGCCCACGCAGATCCGTGCGGTCTGGAACACGACTCCCGGGTCGAGGAGCGCGAATGGCAGGCCCTGGGCCCGCTGCAGCCCGAGCGACACCATCCAGCCGACGAGGCCCGCAACGACGAAGACAACGACGACGGTGATCCAGGCGCCTCGGCGAAGCCGCTCGGTGGCGATCGCTTCTCGCGGTACGGCTGGCGTCCGTCGCGTCCATCGCCAGGCGAAGACGCCGATTGCGATAAGCCCCAGAACGCTGCTCAGGTGCTGCAGCCACTTGTGCAACAGCAACGGGCCGACCTGCACCCGAAGCACGGCGACGTGGTCGACCAGCCAACCCGGGTGCGTGAACTCGTCCCACACGAGGTGAGTGATCGAACCCGCGACCAGCGACACCACGAGGAGTGCCGCGATTGCGAACCCCCCGGAGCCCGTCGTCCACCAGCGTCCGGCCACGCGGTGCGGCATCCGGGTGCGCAGCCATGCCGGGGCAAGGTCGAGCACCGGGAGCCGGAACACCAGTTGCCAGGCGAGGAATGCGACGAGCGCGATGACCAGGTCGACGGTGACCACACCGAGCGGTTCGTGGGTCAGCGCACGATCGACCGGCACCGGAACGTAGTACGGCAGATCGGGTGCCACGCTGCCCGCGACGAGTGCGGCTGGAACAAGCGGGGTGCGGGTGAAGAGCAGGGCCAGCGCTGCATGACTCGGGGTGAAGGGCACGCTCTAGTGTGACCCAGAACGTGCCCTTTCCCGACCAAGGGTCGGGCGAAGCGCTACGCGCCGACGCGTTCCCGCACCGCTCGCGTCGCCGCGACCACGTTGGTCAACGACTCGACGGTCTCGCTGTACCCTCGTGTCTTCAAGCCGCAGTCGGGGTTCACCCAGACCTGGCGGTTCGGAATCGACGCGAGAGCGATTTCGATGAGTTCGGTGACTTCCTCGACCGACGGGACGCGCGGCGAATGGATGTCGTAGACCCCGGGCCCGATACCCCGGGCGAACCCCGAGCCCTGGATGTCGGGGACGACCTCCATCTTCGACCGGGCGGCCTCGATCGAAGTCACGTCGGCGTCGAGCTTGTCGATCGCATCGATGACGACACCGAACTCCGAATAGCACAGGTGCGTGTGGATCTGGGTCTGCTTCGCCACCCCGGCAGTCGCGAGCCGGAACGATCCCACCGACCACTCGAGGTAGTCGGGCTGGTCGGCCTTCTTCAGCGGCAGTAGCTCGCGCAGCGCCGGCTCGTCCACCTGGATGACGCCGATACCCGCAGCCTCGAGGTCCGCGATCTCGTCGCGCAGGGCGAGCGCTACCTGGTTGGCGGTGTCGGCGAGGGGCTGGTCATCGCGGACGAACGACCAGGCCAGGATCGTCACCGGCCCGGTGAGCATCCCCTTGACCGGCTTCGACGTGAGCGACTGGGTGAACGACGACCACTCGACGGTGATCGGCGCCTCACGCGCGACATCGCCCCAGAGCAGTGACGGGCGCGTACAGCGTGAACCGTAGGACTGCACCCAGCCGTTCTGCGTCACAGCGAACCCGTCGAGATGCTCCGCGAAATACTGCACCATGTCATTGCGCTCCGGCTCACCGTGCACGATGACGTCGATGCCGATCTGCTCCTGCAACTCGACGACGCTGGTGATCTCTGACTTGAGGTAGTCGGTGTACTCCGTCTCGCTGATCTCGCCCTTGGCGTGGGCGGCACGGGCCTTGCGGATGTCGCCGGTCTGGGGGAAGGATCCGATGGTCGTCGTCGGCAGGAACGGCAGGCCGAGGGCCGCGTCCTGGGCGGCAAGACGCTCGGCGTAGTCGCCGCGGGTGAAGTCCGCTGGCGTGAGTGCGGCCGCGCGCGCCCGGACGGCGCCGTCGCGAACGCCGGGAGCGTTGTGGCGATCCTCCAAAGCGGCGGTAGAGGCGAGCAGCGCGTCCTGAATCGCCGCCTTTCCCTCGCTCAGGCCGGTGGCGAGCGTTGCGACCTGGGCTACCTTCTGGTCGGCGAAGGCCAACCAGCTCTTCAGCCGGTCGTCGAGCAGTGGCTCATCGGCGACATCATGGGGCGTGTGGAACAGGCTCGTCGAACTCGACACGGCGACCGGCGATCCGAGGGCGGCGAGTGCCTGGAGCTTCACGAAGGCAGCTTCGAGGTCACCGCGCCAGATGTTGTGGCCGTCGATGACACCGCCGACCAGCGTGGCTGAGGTGGTCACGGCCGCAGGAACGGTTCCGCGGACCAGGTCGAGGCCGATCGCCTCGACCGGGCTCGACGCGAGCACCGGCAGCGCATCGTCGAGCGAGCCATAGGGCGCCGCAACGAAGAGCTGCGGCCGCACCGGCACCGCGCCGAGTAGCTCGTAGGCCCGAGCCGTCGCCTCGAGGACGACCGAACGGTCGACGTCGATCGATTCGCTGACCAGGGCCGGTTCATCCAGCTGCACCCATTCCGCTCCGACCGCCACGAGGCCGGCGAGCAGCTCTGCGTACACCGGCAGCAGGTCGTCGAGACGGTCGAGCGGCTGGTAGCCCGCGGGGGCCGCCTCGCTCGCTTTGCTGAGCAGCAGGAAGGTGACGGGGCCGACGATCACGGGGCGAGTGCGGTATCCGCTCGTCGTCGCCTCGGCCACCTCACGCAGGAGGCGGTCGGAGGCCAGGTGGAAATCGGTTTCGGGGCCGATCTCCGGCACGAGGTAGTGGTAGTTCGAATCGAACCACTTGGTCATCTCGGCTGGCACGTCGGCGCCTTCGCCGCGGGCGATCGTGAAATAGCCGGCGAGGTCGATCTCGCCGTTCGCGTCGACAAGGCGCTGGAACCGGCTCGGGACCGCTCCGAACGTCACGGCAGCATCGAGGACCTGGTCGTAGAAGCTGAAGGCCTCGGGAATCGACGAGTCGGTGCGTCCGAGTCCGAGTCCGGCAAGACGCTCGCGCGTCACTGCGCGAAGCTCGGCCGCGGCCTGTTCCAGTTCTGCGGAGTCGATCTTTCCAGCCCAGAAAGCCTCGACCGCCTTCTTGAGCTCGCGACGGCGGCCGATACGGGGATACCCGAGGATCGTGCCGGTGGGGAATGGTGCGGTCATCGTTGTTCTCTTTCGTTCGAGGTCGTGGCGAGGGATAGGGAAGACGCGGAGCCGACGAGGCCGGCACCCTGGAGCACCGAGAGCACCGCCTCGTGCTGGTTGAAGGCATACAGGTGCAGGCCGGGTCGATCGGTACCGAGAACAGCGCGTGACAGCGCGGTCGCATGCTCGATACCGATAGCGGCCTGGCCCTCGGGAGTCGACTCGTTCTCGAG
>Ga0247729_10000160_pt1 | contig 32635 bp, 33 predicted proteins | sample UWRJL133311R2_FD_180958 | JGI IMG/M metagenome (GOLD analysis project Ga0247729, IMG submission 180958) | Plant litter microbial communities from Arlington Agricultural Research Station in Wisconsin, United States - UWRJ-L133-311R-2 | ecosystem: Environmental > Terrestrial > Plant litter >... | reverse complement strand
TGGCCGGAGATGGTGGTGCCGATGGCGCCCCACGGATGCCGAGCCGCGTTGGCGGCGCCGGTGACGTAGGTGAGGATGCCATAGGGCTTGTTGGTGCCGTCGCCGGACAGGAAGGCAATGCCCTCCTGACGAGCGAACTCGGTGTCGACCTCCGCGGCCAGCCATTCCTCGAGGTTGATCGCGGCGTCGTCCAGGAGCTGCGCTGAAATCGCCGGGTTCGCGTAGAGTTCACCCGGCGCGAAGTCGAGCGAGCCCAGCGCCGGCGTGGTGGTGGCCGGACGGGACGCGGTTTCACCGACCCAACCGGAACCGATCGCTCGATCGCTGAACAACTTACGGAAGCCGGCGACGGAGATCGACTGCACCCGAGCATTCTGGCGGATCATGGAGATCTGTTTCAGCTTGTTGACGATAGTTCTGTCCCACTCGACCGGGGCAAGATAGCCGCCTTCAGCGTCGGAGCTCTTGGTGAGCGCGGCGTTGAGCGTGCCGGCGCGCATGTGAGCCTTGAACGCCGCCAGATATTCCGGCGACGTGGGCGGCAGATCGCCGATAACACTGCCGCCGTTGGCGCCGGCGGCGATCTTGGCGTTCAGATCTTCGATAGCCTTCTGGAAAGACGTCTGAAGATCGCCGACTGCGGTGTTGACCTTGTCGAGCTTTTCGGACGTGACGACGTCGGCGAAGCCCTTCTTGACCCCGGCGATCTCCTCGCTGTGGATCTTCTTGAAGTCCTCGAAGGCTGACTTCAGCTGTTCGAGCATGGCCTTGGGATCGGTCGCGTCGGCGCGCGGCCGAGCGAACTGAACGGCGCGGGGGACGCCAGCGATAGCGGTAGAGGCCGACAGCGCGGCCGGAGAAAGATGCTTCATGAAATTGCCCTCTCAGGGTTGAAGCGTTGCGAGAAGCCCGGCGAGACCGGACCATTCATCGCCAGCGTTTGGCTGGGCGGCACCGTCTTTCGACGGTTCGAGAGCAGCGCCTGGCGTACCCTCTTTCGAAGCAGCGCCTGGCGTGCTCCTGATTGCGTTGAGCCGTGCGCGCGCATCGGTGCGCGACATGCCGGCGGAAACCAAGGTCAGCTCCATGGAGCGGAGTACGTTGGACGAACGGTCGCGGGACTTGGCATCCGCGTCTTCGGTGACGGCGTCGGCTGACAGCAACGCGTCGGCAAAGCCACGCTCGATGGCCTGTGAGCCGGACATGTACGTCTCGGCGTCCATCCACTTCGCCACAGCCTTGGCGTCTTGCCCGGTCCGAGCGGCGTAGAGGTCGACCATCGCCTGATCGAACGGTGCGAGCCACTCAGAAGTCTCGGCCATGTCGTGCCTATTGCCGACGGCAATGATCCAGCAATTGTGGACCATAATGAAGGACGCGGCACCGATCTCGATCGTATCGCCAGCCATCGCGATGATCGAAGCGGCCGATGCCGCCATGCCCATCACCTTGACCGTGATCGGCTGCGGATGCTCGCGCAGCACGTTGAAGATTGCGATGCCCTCAAACATGTCGCCACCCGGCGAATTGATCTGGACTTCGATCGGGCGCGGACCAATTGCGCGCAGCGCAGCGGCGACCGACTTCGCGGTGATGCCGCCACCGGACCAGAAATCCTCGCCGATGACGTCGAACATGGTGATCACGTTGTCGCCGCGCTCCAGAGCGCGCAGGCCGGCAGCGTCCGTCGCCCAGCGATCGAACACTTCGGGCTTGGTGAAGGCGTGCACATCCTGCCGTACCGGCAAAGGCATCGCGCCGGGGCGCGCCTTGGCCATCACGCGCGGACGCTGCCAGCTATTCGTCTTCGTCGTCATCTTCGTCGTCCTCGGTTTTCCGCGGAGGCGCCGGCGCCGGCGGTTTCTTTCCGTCATCCATCGGCGGGCCGCCGTTGGGTCCCATGAGACCCTGGCCCAGCTCGTCTGCCCCGTCCGATTTTGATCCCGGCATATCAAGCAGGTCGCGGACCTCGTTCTGAGTCATGAACGGCTTAGAGCCGCCTGAGCCCAGCGCCTTAGCGAAGAACTCGCCCTGCTCCGCGATTGAGCCCCGCAACAGCGCACCGGCATTAAACTTGATCGAGAACTTTTCTTGATCTGCATCGTCTAGCAGCACGCGCTCGCCGGCTTGCTGCCAGGCCTCAAACCACGGGCCGAGTGCGTACTGGACGAAGAACTGACCGAGCGCATAAATGCCCGAGCCCCAGCTTGTCTCATCAACCATCAGCAGCGGACGCGGCACGCCGGTGAAGCGCGCGACCTCCTCGACCTGCATCTTGCGGATATCGGTGAGCTGAGCGTCGCGGGATGACAGCGCGATCGCGGACATCTTCATCCCCTCTTCGAGGATCAGATTTTTGCCGGCGTTTTCTGCCCCCTCCTTCGCCTCAAGGCTGCGTTGCAGTCGGCTGAAGGCGGCATCCGACATCTTGTTGGGATGCTCGAGCGCCGTGCCGGCTAGCACGCCGTTCTTGAACACACGGCCAGCGGCAAGATCCGCAGCTAACGCCAGCGCGATTGCTTCCGCAGCTTGCTTGACCAGCGAGACGCCGACCAGCCCGTCAAGCGACAGACCGCGCAGATGGAAAATATCCTTTGATTCGTAGTCGCGGTAGCCTCCGGCCTTTGGCGTGTATCGGTAGAAGACAGACCAGTCATCTCGCTGTTTCGCCTCGACGCGGTCGGGATCCAGCGGGATCAATTGCGAAACGGTCTGCTTGCCCGACTTCAGGTTGAAGCTGCGCAGCACGAGCGCGTAGGCATCGCCCTTGGTCAGCGCCCGCAACTGCATCAGCACCTTGAAATCGAAGGCCGACTGCCAACCATTCGGCTTGCGGTGCAGCACCTTGTAGAGGCTGTGCCCCGCGGCCTTCTTTTTCGTATCCTCTTCAATCAACTGAAGCGGCAACATGCCGACTGCGTAGCTGATCAAGCTGACCGCCCGGAACATAGCCGGGTTTCGCAACGCTCGCTCGACGTTGACCGAGATTCCGGTCGCGGTCATGTTGCCCATACGGAGGAACTCGATGAGCCGAGGATCATCGAGCGACAAATAGGTGGATGCCTCGGCATTGATCGACGGCTCGATGCGAGCCGTCGGAGGTTGAGCCGCGACCGGCCTGAATAGATTGAAAATGCCCATCGGCCTCATACCATCAAGATGCCGCGGGTTTCGTAAACCGAGGGGCCTACCTTGCCGAGATCGTTAGAAGCGGCGCCGACGGCCATTGCGGTTGTGACGATCCCGTCGATGCGACCGCGCGACTTGGCTTTGTCAAACATCCGATTGTCTTGGCCATCGGACTCGATGATCGCGTTCGCGGCGCACATGTAAGTCACCGGCGAGTCGTCAATCGTCACCGAGCCGTCCAGGACGTGATCCTCGAGCTTTTCGATCGAGGTCGGCATGGTCAGCTGCTTCTCCTCGAAGACGCGGCGCTTACCCTGATTGTGTCGAACCAACCTGAGCCCGGAACCTTCCGGCTTATCCGGACCTTCGTACAACCAGACGTCCAACCCGATCTGCTCGCAGGCAGCCATGAAATCGGCCATGCCAGCAACGTCGTAAGCTAGAAATTCCACTTCATGCTCGTCAACCAGCCGGGCAACTTCAGCCGCGGCGAACGTCTTGTCGATCGTAGCCCCGGGCAGCGCCGTGAAATCCACATCGGGATCAGCAGCCCATTCAACATACTTCGCGACGTCGCGGCGCGCCCGGTCGGCAAGCCCTACCTGCGTCGTCCAGTACCAGGTCTTGACGAACAGGTGTTCAGGCTCTCCGGTGTCTTCATCTGCTTCTCGCTTCCAGCACGCCGACAGGGCGGTCAGATCGTTCTTCTTAGATAGATCCAGCGAAAGCCAGCACTTCTCACCCTTGTGCTCGGCGGGGTCGACCTTGCCTTGCACCGCGGCCCAAGGCTCTTCATCCATCCAGAAATTGACGACGCCGAGAGGGATGCCGAAGTAGAGGCGCTTGACCGACATAGCTGTCGACAGGCGCTCGCGGGCAGTCGCGATCTGGCCCCGGATGTTCTCAACGGGGAACGTGATGCCCAGCGCCGGAAGAGCCTTTACCCAACACTCCTCATTTTCGAAGACGGTCTCGTGATCTGCCTTGTCGACCCGCGCGATGTAAGCAAAGGCTTCATCGTCGATGAACTCGCCGCGTGAGACCCTCTGGTAGAAGTTCGAATACTCGGTGCCGACCAGCTGCGTCGATGCGGGGGTGTTGGTGCCCAGCAACATGAGCGCGTCGCCCGGCATCTTCGCGATTGCGCGCTGCCAGGTTTCGATCGACGACCCGCTCTTGAACTCGTGGATTTCGTCGGCCGATACCAAGATTGGGCGCGGGCCGGAGATCGCCTCGCCGTTCGCCAGCGACTGGAAGACCGAGTTGGTTTCCGGATGCTCAATCTTGAAGGCGTTGTCGTGGAAGCCGCGGATGATGACGTCGCCGCGGGATTCCAGCGTATCGTTGTCTTCCGGGTCGGTACCCGGGATGGGCGCGCGGCACATGGATGCCGCATCCTTGAACAGGACGTTCGCCGTCGCCTTGTCCTGCCCGATGGCATACACCTTGGCGCGCTTCACGCCATAGTAGCCCATCATGTAAATGCCGATGGCGGCCATCAGCGGTGACTTGGCCTGCCCTTTCCCCGTTTCCAGCCAGGCCGACCGGAATCGCATACGGCCGCTTGCCATGCGCCAGCCGAACAGCGAGCCAACAACGAAGGTGTGCCAGGGCAGCAGATGGAAAGGCTCGCCGAGCTTGGCGCCTTCCGTGATGGATAGCACCGCCGGAAAGAATCCGATGGCGTGATTGGCCTTCTCCAAGTCCCAGCGGAGACCGCGCGCGGCGCCGTCAGCCAAATCCTTTATGTGCCGTTCAGCGGCAGAGCGCGCCAACTCTCCTGAGACTATGCGCCCATCGACAACGTCGTGAGCCCACTGCGTCGTCGGATCATTTGGCGACCGCCTTGAGATATCCACCCCCAACGACCGTCGGCTTTTGCCTTTGGACTTTTCCGCCATTGTTGCGCCGGCGCGGCGTAATGGTCAGTTCGGCCTCAGCTGCCGATGCCATCCCGTTCGCGTCCTTCAATACTGTGAACCACGGATTGTAAGCGGGCTGCTTCTTGCCCTTGGCCGGGAACACCGCCCCTTCGTCGGCGACATGCCGCATGGCGATTTCGTAAAGCACGTACGCGTCGACCAGGCGCTTCACCTGTCGCTCATTGGCATTGGCCAGCTTCTCGGAACCGCGCAACTCGCCGATGATGATGCGCCATTGCCGGCGCGCCAGATCCTGGTCGAGCTCGTCGGTGAACTGCGCCGCCCAGTTGGGCTCGGTCAATCCCTCGACGACCGAGGGAGGCATCCGCACCGCGGGCACCGCAGCGATACGTGGCGGCGGGGAATTACTCGTCGGCTTGCGCCCAGCGCCCTCGCGTTTACCGCCTCTCGGCATCGTTTGATTTCCGTTTTATTCAAACAGCGCAGAAAGCTGAGCAATTTCAATTGCGATACTTAACTTCGGACCTTTGATTGCGATGGGTCGCCTTTGATTTTTGCTCTCATTGCGTATGCTTGACCCATGCCGGTTGCACGGCCCTAAACGCCAGAGTTTTGATGCCCCCTCCCCCTACCCCTTACGGTTCCACGGGTGCTGGGGGTCGAGAGGCCGGCCTTTCACATCGTTGCCTATCGCGAAGCCTCGCGCCTCCTCGGCTTGGATGACTTGGTCGTGGCAAGCCTTGCAGGCCGACTCGTGATTGTCGGGATCAATGAAAAGATCCCAGTCACCGGCGTGCGCGATGCGATGGTTAACCGTCGTCGCCGACACCAACTCGTCACGCTGCAGGTGACGTTCGCAGAGCGGCTGGCGATAGAGCTGCTGCTGCCTGAGACCGCCCGGCCCGCGCCAAATGGCCAGGTCATACAATGCGCGGTGCGGCTGGTCGCGCTTGCGCTGCGCGTCGTAAGCTCGGTTGCGTGCTCTACGGTCTGCTGACTTAGGCATAGATACTTGCCGCACACACTGCGCCATCGTTCCTTGCCAACCAGCGAGGGAGCGGCTTCAATCTACGATCACCCTCGAGCCCATAGGAACAGCAATGATGCATGTGCTGATTGTCATGGTCCTCACCGGCGGCGGCTGGTCCGTATCAATGCAGGATTTCACCACGCTCGAACGATGCAACGCGGCGTCGGACCACGTCCGAGAAACTATGCAGCAGTTGGCAAATTCTCGCCCAGCTACATACAGAGTAAAATGCGCCGCTAAATAGAGACCGCCCTTTCGAATGAAGGCGAAGCCCGCCGCGGCGGGTGCCGGGCGGGCTGGTTACTTGCGGATTTCTGATGGTTTGACCACTGTCAAGGAGGAGACCGCAAGTCAACTACCTTTTTATCATTCCGTGCAAGTCGCGCATCTCCCCCTGAGCCGCGCTCGCGACGCGAGCCCATGATCATATCCTTTAGGACTGCCAGAAAGCCAGCGATCGACGCGGCCATGCACAACCAGCCCGCGTAATCTTGCATGTTTGGCGGGAAGAGCTTCGCGTATTGGCCGCAGTACATTCCCAACACAAAGAGAAAGAACCCTCCAGGTTGAAGGCCATACCGTTCCGTGAATGCGAAAACAGCGGAAAACGGGCTATCGTGCTTTATTGGATCTCGCTTACGGGGCGATCGATTATTAACGGGGGCCATCAGAGATCTCCCGTCTCATATGCGATAGCCAGATTGCTCCGAGCCCAATTGGGAGCAGCGCTCCAGTCAGGGGTCCAGGAGAGTACGATCCCACCACCAGCCCAGCAGCGGTCAATCCTATTCCCCAGTATCTCAAACTATTTTCAAATTTCTGGAGATACCACCGAAGAAAGAGACCGCCAAAAGCAAGTAAATAGAAAGCCATCGAAAGATGGTGCAATGCGACCGCAGCATCTGAATTTTTGCCACCTAGAAGGGCCGCTGAGACAGCCAACAAGGTCGCCATCCAACAAAGAATGCTCACAAATGGCGGGGACCAAAGCCGCGAAAACGCGCTCTCACCCTCTTGCTCTTCCTTCTGACGCATCCAAACCACTGGCCAAATCCCCAGCGAAAGGCGCAGTTATAAGTTGCACATTAAATATATACAAGCGATTAAACCGCGGATAGCTTTGATCGCTGGTAGGAATGCAACAAGCGGCTTCGGGCTGGTACCAGTGGTAGTTGCTGCATTAGCTCGGAAGGCGAAGTGCGCAGGAGTTTCCCCGCCTTCTCCATCTCACCAAACCAAGGCGCTATGGCAGCTCGTGGCGGCAGCAACCTGAATTTGGTCAGTTCGACTGTCTTCGCCAATTGATCTAGTGCCTCCCACCATACGACGTAATCCGCCCTCGCCTGGATTATCGACACCGGATGCGGATCCCATTCCAAAGGGCAATAAGCGCCAGCGGCATAACGGTTGCGCCCCTCGCACTTACCCTCAACCTTTGCGTCCTTCCCGTTGGTCGACAGCACTCTGCTCGGCCTCGGATCCTCGTCGCGCCAATCCGGACGCGAGGCGCCGGCGGCGTGCACCGTTACCAAGGTTTTCGGCCGGAATGTGCCGACCATCAGCATGTCGCGGGGCTTGTCCCTCAATGGCCGCTCGCCACCAGGGCCAAACCATCCTCGGAGCGCGCGATCGCCTGCCTTCCCCCAACTTGCCTTCGGCTTGCGCTCCTGAGGTCGTTTGAAATCGTTCACCGACACGAGGCCGGCGAGCGGTCCAGCAATCACGTCGAGGCTCTTCCCCCAGTCGATCACCACCGGTTCGAGCTCTGCCACCGCGCGCTCCAGCATTTCGGCATCCGGGTCCGGCACGCCGAAGTCATAACGCTGCGGTCCGCCGCTGACGTCGACATCCACACCACCGTGACGGCCGAAGTCATCAATGCGGTCCCAGATTGCCTCTGCCGCCGAAGTCTGCCGCTTGGACAGTTCGTCGCGCCAAGCCCAACGCAGTGCCATTTCAACGTCGATCTCGCGCTTCACCGGGGTAGCAATGCTAGAGCTTTGCTTCACTTTTTCTGATCCGTATCGCTAATTGAAAATTGCTCTTCTGACCATCTGCGGCTCTCACTCAATGGCGCTGCAGCCACGTTAACGGACGGCCGAACAACTTGGCATAGGCCCTGCCAGCGACCTCGAGGACCAAAAAGCCGTCGCCGTGCACTGTCGCATCATCAAGCACCGACCGAATAATCTCGATAGGCTTTGACGACTTCATGAAAACCCCGAATGTGAGTCCTTCCGGAGAGCGAAACACCTGCTCCATGTTTCCCTGGCAAAGGCTCGCAATTTGCGTCTGAAGCTCCGGGACACGCTTCGCCAATTCAGGGATCGACGTATCAGCCTTGAATTGTACGATCACGAGATATTTCGAACTGCGCTCATCCATTTGGTGTCCTCCAGATCCTTTCCGATCGATGTTCATCTCCTACCCGCCACACGTTCGTCCTGAAACGTTTCGTTTTCCGTTTCATATGCACTGTTGGACGCGGGCTTGGGCTTGAAGAGAAAGCCATGGGTCCGGTAGTGCTCGACTAGTTCGGCCCCCTGCAGTGCCCTGAAGCCGCTTGAGGCTTCCCGCTGCTGCGGCAGCCGCTCTGCCCGGTCATCCTCTTCCAGCTTCTGCACAAGCGATTTCAAACCGGTCATGATGACGTCGGACGACCTTTTCGCCATCTCCTCATTGTCCGGCAGCACCACCGGCGCCTCCAGCAGTTGCTTGATACCGCGGGCCTCCAGATGGACCGCGGAAACGTAGCCATCGACGATCTGCCGAAGCCGTGCTGAGGACGGCGCAAAGTCCGGATTGATGTCGGGCACGGCGCCGCGGGCAATCGCCTTGCAGGCATCCTGGATCGCCCACAGCGGCACGCCGGCCAGCGCCTCGGCGTACTGGTAGACCATCGCCGCAGCATCGGTGGCTGACGCCCCGCGGAGCGACGGGTAGGACGTCATCAGCCTAGTGACCTCGTGCTGTATCTGGTCCGTCGTCGCTTGCTTGACGCAGCCCCGAAGCAGGTCCAGGCGCATGCTCAGCCGGCCGCGCGTCATGCCAGAGAGCGGCTCCGTCAGGCACGCGTCGTCCCGCATGGATGACCGCAGCGTGGCAACCGCCCGAGACAGCTCAGGGTCGGCCGGAGGAGAGTTCGTGGTCGTCGTGGTCGATAGTGACTGAGCCATTGCTGCGCTCCGCATGCTGCTGGATGAGAAGTTCGGTGAAGCCGCCATTTGGGCGCTGGCGCCCGGCGAAGTTCGGAGGGCCGGTGCCGCCGCGGGTCACAGCCGCGATGTACTCGGCAGCATTTTCCTTTGTGGAGGCGGTCTCGAGGGCCGCGCGAGCGAGCGGGACGCTGCCGCCCTTAGCCGCTTTCAGCTTGGCGATCTGTCCACCAGCGTTGGGGCCGAGAAGCTTTTTGCCAACACGAAACAACTCCGCATCCTCGTCAGGCGGCGCCACCGGCGCCCGTTCCGAAGGAACGGAAACTATATGTGGGTGTGGGTGTGGGTGGTTCGATTTTGCTGCACGATTGCTTGAAGCATTGGTTGACGGTTGCTGCACCAATGCTTGGTTGGCAGCCTCCTTTGCCAGCCTACGTGCCAGTGCCGAGGCTTTTCCACCCGCTTTTCCGGCTTTCGCGCGCTTCTCGAACTTTTCGTCGGACTGCTGCAGTTCAGCATCGATGCGCGGATGCTTCCAGCCCGGCTTGAACAATGCTTGAAGCGTTGCTCTAGCATTGCTCCACTCGTCCGGCGTCAAACGCGCGATCCGCATCAACTGCGTCTCATCGTCAGGCAAGCACTCTTTCTGCCAGTACTGCATGATTAGCAGCAGGTAGGCGCCATGTTCGAGCGCGCCCAGATGCTGGGTGTCTCCCAGGTAATCCGAGATCCAGAGCGGCATCCACGGACGGCTCATTTCTGAGCCCTCCCATCATTAAAGACGGGGGATGCAGCAGGCGCGCCACGTTGTGTTGCAATGCCGGTCTGCACCTGCACTGCTGCCTCGGTCTCGATCGTCGGATCAATCCACAACGCCAGATCCTCAGCCCATTTCGCCGAGTGGTTGCCGATCCGCAGGAAGCCGCGGGCCAATGCGCGCCGGATCCGTCGCTTCGAGAAGCCGTTCCAGACGGGCGATTCGAGTACGGAGCGCATCCAGTTCATCGACATCCGCTTTCTTCCCTTGGCGCTGATCGACCAGCGCTCGTAAATATTCGACCTCGTCCGCCCGGATGCGCACGCGCGGGTCGCGGTACCAGACGTCCTTGATCCGTGACGCCGTCCAGTCCTTGACCTCGCGCCCTACCCTGCGAAGCACGGCCTTCTTGGACTCGTCCGCGCGGCGATTGCCGGCGACTTGTCGCAATAGGCTCGATGCCTCGTTCAGCAGCAGCTCACACATTTTGTCCGACCGAATTTCGGATTTTTCCGACATCGTCTGTGTCCCTATGTCTGGGACAGGAGACGCTACGCACCACAACGCGAACTAAAGAACGATCAGGCAGCGCGCCGACAAAGTTTGGCGACCACGACGGCGACTGCTGATGACGAGATTTCGGACAAGGCCCAGAGCGACGGCATACGCCGGTCAGCCGAAGGGAAGTTGTTGCCTGCAGGGTTCGCCCCGGCCCGACCAGGCGCACAAGGGCGAGCGGACGCGGGCCACCCCGCCGCGTTCGCTCGCCGCTGTGCACGAATGGAGAACTGAATGAGAGTGCGATCCGATGCCATCACCCCTCCGCCTCGCACGAGGTTGAACGCGTCGGACCTACGGACGACGGCGGCGATCCAGCGGTACCTAGAGTGGGATCGGGAGATGATCCACCTGCATGGTCCGCGGTATTATCGCGTGATGGGGTACTCACTGCATTAGGCGCGCCGGCAAGCAAGTCGACTGCGCAATTGACCGCGCGCCACCTGCTCAGTGTTGGGATTGTTCTATCTGCTCGCCAGCGGCTCCAGGTTGACCGATCAACGGTCGCGGCATCCAGGACGCGGGCTAGCGGGATACCGGCCTTCTCCAGCCGTTGCTCCAACACCGATATTTCCGAGGACATAGCCATAATCGTGAATTTATACACGAATTTTCTTCGTCGCAACACTTTTCGTGAATTTATACACGGTTCAATGCAGGTTTTCTGCAATATGGTGCCCGCATGAACTTCGATGCCGCCGCTTTGGCCTACGTCCGATATGTCTTAGAGGAGAAAAACCTCAAGCCAGGAGCCCTCGCTTCAAAAGCCGGGATTTCTGCGTCCACGTTGACGCGTGCGCTCAACGACCCCAATCACAAATTCAAGTTGTCGATGACAACATTGCAGAAGATCTCCGACTACAGCGGCATCAATCCGGCTCCGTTCCTAGAGGCCAAAGATGCCGCTGAGCTAACGACCGGAATAATTCACAGGCAGGACCTATACAGAGAAAGCGATCCCGACGAATATCTAAATAGGTACGGCACGCGGCTCACCTTAATCGTGGGCGATATTGCCGCGGGCGTTTGGAAAGAACCTTCGCCAATCAACTTGTTCGACTACGGGCCTTTGTCATTAACAAGCACGTTTCACGAGCCGAAAGACTGCTTCGGGTGCATCGTACGCGATAATAGCGCGACAATGATCGCTGAAGAAGGCGACGTATTGTTCTGCGTGCGCATCGACGACAAACGGCTTGAAGGCATCGAATCGATCGGCCTTGAGAAGTTTGGCAACAAGCACGGCCTCGGGACTGGACCCGTCATAGTCGAGCGGAGGTCAAAGGATGAGTTCAAAATCGAATTGACGGTTCGATTCATCAAACGACGGCAAGATGGCACCTGGGATTTAGTCAGCGCAAGCCGAGAAGATCATTTTGACCCCGCGGATTCGAAGCGTCCAAAAATCCAGAAGATAAACCTCCCGAAATACACAGGGACTGACGAGTACAAGATCATCGGAACTGTTGAATGGGTGGTCAGAGGCGATACCACCGATGCTACGAGCTGGATTATGTTCGACATGTCGTGAATTAATGCACGATACCTCTTGACGGAAATCGTGCATTAATTCATTATCGCTTCTGTTCTTTCAGGAGCGTCCCGTGTCTCGACAACACATTCCCGGCTCTCTAGACGACCGCCTCCCGACGTTTGAGGAGGTCGTCGGCTTCGACGCGAACGCGGCTTGGGACCGCCTCTCGCCCGCTGAGCAGCGCCGCGTAGGCATCCTCGCCCTCCGGCTGGGCGTCACGGGCCAGCGACTGAATTTCGCGCACGACGATTTCACCCACCAGGAGGTGCGCCTGCTTGAAAATCGCGAGAGCGACGAGCTCGGCGCGTTCTTCGATGGCGTCGAGCCGCTTTGGCAGACGCTGTTCGGCTGGGTCCCGCCTTCCTGGTCGAAGCCCGTCGTCCAACAGGTGGCGTGATGGCCGACACCGCCGCCGACCTCACGAAGCTTACCGCCGAGAACGTCGCACTCCGCAAAGCCTGCCGGCACGCGCGTATTGATCTCGAAGCAATCATCCCCACCGTCGAAGCGGCCTTACCGGGCGTCCCTGCATCCGGCCTGCGCCAAACGTTGGGGCTGATCCACCGTGCACTCGCTCTGAGACCAGCGAGCGACGGCGGACTTGAACCGCAGCCATCCACGCATCGCGACAACTCATAGGGGTATGACAATGTACACCGCGACAGCAGAACAGACCGCCGATGTAATCATTCCGAACTTCGGCTCGACCGCTGAAAAAACTGCAGCGCCGCGAGCGACGCCCAGCCAGCGCCGCCGCCAGCATGCCGACCACAAACTCATCGAGCTATGCATTGACTTCACAGCAAACATGGCAGCCGCGGACGGCACATTCAAAGCGGATCCGAGCGGCAACAGTGATTTCGCAGCCACTTGGGACGACATCTATCGCGCCCGCGCTAATCAGGCCCTGTGCAAGGCGACTAAGCTGAAGGCGCAAACGGCAGACGGCATCCGATCGAAAGCCGCGGTCGCCGAGGTGATCTTCACTTGGCTCAGTTCCTTTCCGTGCGAGCCCGAACAAACAGCATTCCTCGCCTCCTTCAACGCCGATGTCATTCGACTTCAACTGGCAATGCTTCATGAGCATGTTTCCAGCCGCAGGTTCCAGGAAGCGCGCGCTTAGACACTATCGTCAATGATCTGCGACTAATTCGCGGAGCGTGATCGGCGCGTCCGATCTGGATCTCGATGCAATGATCCCCGGATCTGGAACAGCGCCCCTGGACGATCAACGGCTGTCAGCCGCGGTGCGCCGCTTCCAGACCTTGGACAAACTGCCCTTGTTCGCCCGGGAAGAGCAGATCTCGGCAGCCATCCTTGGCCCTGGGAAATTCTCTGAATGGCGGCAGATCGTGCCCTTGCTCGAACGCCGGGGTTTCCCTACCGTAGATGGACTTCACGGCGGTCGATATACGCCTGCCGTGAAGGCTTTCTATGACCAGCAATATCTCAGCAAGGACGGGCTTCATCCGTCCGCGCCGCACCAGCCGGCGCAGATAGGGTCGTACAGTGGCAAGCGAAAAGCCAACGCCGGGACTTAGGTTCGACGACAATGGTCGGCCGTTCTGGCGTGCGTCGAAGCCGGCCGTCCGGGCTGGTTACCCTGTCAAATCCGTCAATCTTTCCGAGCTCGTCGGCGACGAGGCCCGCCTCTCCGATCGCTGTGTCAAGCTGCAGCGGGAGATGGACGAGTGGCTTCTAAACGGCACCACCGGCGCCGCCCGGCCCTTTGACGGCACCTTCAAGTCACTGCTCGACATCTACGCCACCGACCCGGAAAGCTCCTATTTCGAGCTGAAAGGCCCATCGCGGAAGCCGTACGACACGTACATCGCGCTGCTGCGCTTCGAGATCGGCGCCAGCCGGATTGACCTCACCGACGGTACGGACATCAAGAAGTGGTTCGCCGGCTGGGTTAAGCCCAGGAAGCCGGGTGGCAAGCGGACTGTCGCAAGGGCGCGCTTCATCATCGCGGTGATTAAGGCGGCGCTGTCCCATGGCATTATTCGACGCCTGCCCGGCTGCGCGGATCTCCGTGCCATTCTCAGGGAGATCGAGTTCGAAAGCCTTCGATCGCGCGACGCGGTGATCACAGCCAACCAGGTCACGGCGGCCCGCGCTGCGGCGCATCAGGCTGGCCATGCACCAGCGGCGTTCTGCTACGCCCTCCAGTTCGAAGGCACCGGCCGCCAATGGGATCTGCGCGGCGTATGGGTACCGATGTCCGACCCGCGGCCTTCCGCGATCCATGATGCCGGCAAGAAGTGGATCGGCCCCACCTGGGCGAATGTCGACGACAACCTGATCCTGCGCATTACGCCGTCCAAGACCGAAGACACCACTGCTCTGGACGTGGTGGTCGATTTCCGGTTCTGCCCGATGGTCATGGAGGAGCTGGAGCACATCCCAACTGAAAGCCGCACCGGGCCGCTGGTGGTCAATCCAAAGACCGGCCTGCCCTACCGTGAGGACACGTTCAACCGCGTCTGGAAGGCGGCGGCGAAGGTCGCCGGCATTCCAGCCAGCTATTGGAATCGCGATCTGCGTGCGTCAGGCGTGACTGAAGCGCGCGAGGGCGACGCAAAGACCGACGACCTGAAGAAGCTCGCGGGTCACTCCGCGAAGTCAAAGACCACAGGCAAGGTGTACGACCGCGCGGTGCTAGCGGCGCACCGGCGCATTGCTGCGGCACGAAGCACGGTGCGACCGAGAAAGGGTTAGGTTTTCGACCTAACTAATCAATATCCGAGCCCACGATTGCGCGCAGCGTTAGGCTAAAGACTGGTTGCCGTCGCTTATAAGTTGCGGGTGGATAGAATATTTGGGGAGGCCGAATGCGTATTCTATTGATTACCCTCGCATTGGCTTCCACGCCGGCTTTGGCCAACCCTCAACTGGCCGGACAACTGCGCAAGGAGTTCGATAATTGCGTTTATGCATCGGTTGGCAAGCAGTGGCAGGCCAACCCGGGGATAGATTCATCTTTAGCCGCTGAAGTGGGCTTTCAGAGTTGTTCTACAGAAGAGCAGGCAATGAGCGCTCTGCTTTACGCAACCAATACGCCGCCGAGCCAAGTAAACGCCGCCATTGTCGGAATCCGGTTACAGCTGAAACGAACCGTTCGTGAGATCATGGCAGATCCGGCCGGCTACAGAAAGAAGCACGGTGGATAACCCGTCAAAAGCTGAGAATGCCGCGGCCACAGCCAGGAATTTGCTGACCACGGGAAATCCAGGCGCTGACATCGCCCAGAAGTGGGAAATGCCGTACGCGTCCGTACTAGCCGAATTGGGCCACTCGCGGCTTCAAAGTAGGCCACTGAAAGGGGCGAACAACAAAAGGTTTCCTGCGCCGTGTTGGGCACAGAAAGGCCGCCAGTTGAGGGCGTTATCCATATACGAGATGGATGAGCTTTGGTCGAAAAAGCTGAGTATGCCTGCCAGTCGCACTATTTACAACTCAGGGTACTGGCCGAATGAGGCCACTCCACTTTTCAAAGTAGGCCACTGCAGCTAGCGCTAGGAAGACACTTATCGGGGGCTTAGATGACAGTGCTGCAGGACGTCGAAGCGTTCATCCAGAGCCAAGCACCGCGCCCGGTCTGTGATGATTGCATTACTGATCGGTTAGATCTGTCTGTTCGACAACATGCCAATCATAAGACGAGACAATTGGCGGGCACAGGCGGCTTCGAACGGCGGATCTCAGAATGCGCGATTTGCAAAACTGAGAAAAAGGTAATCTCGTGGTTGCCGGTTAGCTTGGCCTAACCGGCCTAGTGCTTAGGCTCGATACCTAAGTCAGGCGTATGGCTGTTCGGGCTGTGCGCCGAGTTCGTCAAAGACAACGAAATCAATGATCGCCATCTTTTCAGTTCTGGAAACTGCGAGAACAAGCGCCAATTCCGATAATTCAATAACGTAGAACTGAAACAACGAGCCTTGTTGGACCGACGAAAATGCGTCGACGAGGCGAACATAGCTATCGGGCTGCGTAAATGCGGCCGTTACGCACATATCGATGTGAGCAATTTCCAGAGCAGTTAGTAGGTCGGCCTTCTTTTTAGCCGTTTCGCTTTTCGGTAGAATAGTAAACATCGCGCATTCCCCAAGTTTGAACCCCACGGACTCCGCTCATCGCCATTCCCCTATTTTATTGCCTTAATGGCATTTATGCGTAATAACCCCTCAATTATTACACAGTTCCTACGCATAATCAACGTTGTTTTTTGATTGAAAAATGTGTATTGTGGGCGCAACAAACCCCTTGACTCGGGGTTGTCCGCACAGAGTCACACCGGAGGTTAGTATGGCAAAGGTCCGTCTCAGTATCGAAGTGAGCAAAGAGTTAGCCGCTCTTCTAGATTCGCTGGCTGAGAACGAGGAAACGAGCAAGACCGAAATTGTTCGTCGCGCGCTCTCAGTTATGAAAGCTTACAAAGAACAATCAATCGTTGGTCGGCGGCACATTGGCTTCACCGCTGATCCATCGAAGCTTGATTCCGAACTAATTGGCGTGCTCAACTTGCCGGAAACGGTGGGGGTTGCGCACAATGACCGAGCGAATCGAGTCGAAACAGGTTCTTGATAATAATTCTGTCGTCGACGTTCGCAAGGAAACGCGCTTCGAACATGTTATACGGGTCATGGCGCCGACGGCGCGAGCAATTATGCTGTATTGCTTTCTTGCAGCTATCCTCGGGTTTTGCGGCTACATAATGCTTTTTGCTGGCGAGCGGGCGGATAGTTTCCGCACCGCAGCTTGGGGTATAATCTCTGGCGTTGCAGGCGCCATTTGCACGAAGCTATTTGGCGGAAGTATTTTTACGAAGGATCAAGAATAAGCCCGGCTAATTGCCGGGCTTACCACCTTGAATTAATACGAATTTTCGACGTCGACGCCTATGGCCTTCGCTGGCGTCGTCTTGAGGGCTTCGTGGGTGCGGCAGAGGTTGTAGTGGGCGACGTAGAGCGCGACCGCCGCACAGTGGTTGTCCAGCTTCCTGGAAAAGCCGTTGGTGAGGCGGGTGAACCGACGCTGGCCCACGCGCAGGGACAGGTTCTGGCGTTCAACGTAGCTGGTTGAAATCTGCTTCATGTCGCCGATACCCGTTCGTAGCTTACGGCTACTACCTGAGCCGGGGAGCAGCGGGTCGCGGCCTGTTTCGCGAGGTTGGTTACGCTATAGGTCTTTACGACCACGCCGTGGTCGGCGTCGGGGCCGAAGGTGTCCCGGATCGCCGGGCGGTAGGGGTGGAAGCCATCCGTCGAAATCTCGGGCTGGTCGATCACCCGGCCGCGCAGATCGTCCAGAAACAGGGTGGTGTTCTCGTTGTCGCGCTTGCCGACGTGGTAGCCGATAATGGCCTTGTGCGAACGCCCTTGGCGAAAATCTCGTTCTTTTTGACGTTCTTTTGCTTCTTGCCGACGAAGGACCACACCTCGTCAAGCTCCAGGCGCTCGGCGCGGACGCCGACCATAAGGCGGTCGTGCAGCTCAGCGCAACCGCCGACCTGCAGAGCAAGGCGGCCGACGGTGCCACGGTTCACGCCGGTCAGGCGCGAGTCAGCACCGCCTCTACGCCCTTGGCGAACGCCCAGCATTGTTCGTGAGTGTCGAACGTCCCCTGATAGTTGCCATCGAATAGGGAGACGGTGCGGCCGGACTGATGTCCGTAATATAGGACTCCTACGTCCTCACCCGTGTCCGCGGCGGTAATAGGTCGTCCGCAAGAGGTCTGGCTTCTCAAATCGACAACTGGAATCTGAATGTTCATCCGGTGGCCCTCCCAGCTGCATTTCAAACTAGGCCACTGTGAAAATCAAACTAGGCCACTGAGGTCGGAACAGGCCAGTACCGCAAAAGAGGCAGAGGACAGTGCAAGCGCAAGCACCGGACTGAACTAATTCAACCACCGGCGCACCGCCGGAACATGCGGCGCAAGCAAACTAATAATATCAACACGATAGGTACGCTGCTCAGAAACAGCCCGTTAATCGCGATCGGTCGATCTTATTAACCCTGTCATGTGCGGCCGCGCGGCGGTCAACGGGTTGCACACCGGATCGTGCGTCACGCGTTCTTGTCCAGATAGGCGGGCTCAGCGGCGCGGCGGCTTTCATAGGCTTTTCGCGCCAGCAACGCGTCCAGCAGCATGCTTCGCCGCGCATACGCGTTCCAGGACCGCGCGTCCTCCTGCAAAGTTTCTGCGACAATGGTTAGTGCTTTACCCATGGCATAAAAACACCGATGGCCCGCCGCGGATCCCTGGCGCGTTGCGCGGTGGTGAACGTTGCACTTACAGGATCGGTCTAATTTTAAGCATCGCCGCTAACTGCGCGGGTCCATACATTTCTAACGCTCGGTAACCTGCCGGTTACCATGACGCCAAGCCACAGCGGTATGTGTGCACCCCTTTGCCCGCTGCCGCGTTGATCCGGCGACCAGGGGCAGGCGATGTCAGTAAACAGTTTTCTCAAGCAGCGGGCCGTCAACATCGTGGTTGATGGCCAATATGCGTTGGACCACTGGTACACCGCGCAGGGCACGCCGCGCACCTTCTCGTGCCATACCAGCCGGGTCTCGCCGTTTCGCATGATGGTGGCCGCGCCTGTGCTCGGCAAGGTCGGCGACCATGTGTCGTCCTACTTCAGCGATTTCGGCAGCCTGGACGGCCGCATCAGCGACATTACCGCCCGCGAATTCCTGCTGGAGCTGAACATTTCGGGCACCATGCGGAAGCGGCTGGCGGACAAGCTCGAGTGGCTGGAGCGCAAGCAGCAGGACGCCTCGATTCATGACCTGCGCAAGCATCCGCGACTGATACCGGCCATGCCGCATTCGACGCTGACCTTTGCCGACGGATCGGTCCGTCCCTGCTTCATCATCGATGTCTCGCTGTCGGGCGCGGCGCTGTCAGCCGACGTGCAGCCGGAGATCGGCACGCCGCTGGCGCTCGGATCCTGCGTTGGCCGCGTGGTGCGCCACCTGCCCGGCGGCTTCGCCCTCCAGTTCGTGCAGGAACAGACCGTTGCCGACCTCTGGCACCGCATTGCCCGGCCGGCGCCCCCGCGCAGGGCAAAGCGCGCATGCGGTGCCACACGCGCAACGCTGGCGTAAGGCGAAGCCGCCCCGGAACTCGCATTGTGGCGTCTTGACTTCGCAGCCGCCGCCGCGTCACCGTCCGGCTCCCGCCTGCCGTTCCCAATTCATGAGCGAATCCAATATGCCGCCCCGTTTTACCGTGATCCGCGACGCCACGCCCGCTCTCGAAATTCCCCGCGGCACCGTGGTGGCGATGGGAAATTTCGACGGCGTGCATCTCGGCCACCGCGCGGTGATCCATGCCGCGCTGGAAATGGCCCGGCAGCACAACACCACCGCCATGGCGGTGACCTTCGAGCCGCATCCGCGCAGTTTCTTCAGCCCCAGCACGCCACAGTTCCGGCTCTCCGACGAGGCCGCCAAGCTGCGGCTCCTGGCCGGCACCGGCCTTACCGGCGCCGTGGTTATGACCTTCGACAAGGGCCGCGCGGGCACGCCGGCACAGGAATTCATCCACCAGGACCTGATCGCGCGGCTCGGCATCAGCGGCATCGCGGTGGGCTACGACTTCCATTTCGGCAAGGGCCGGGTCGGCTCGCCCAGCCTGCTGGTCGCCGAGGCACCAAGGCTCGGCATCGAGGTCGACGTGCAGCCGCATATCGATTTCGACGAACGCCCGGTGTCGTCCAGCGCGATCCGCATGGCGCTGGCGGAGGGCCAGGTCGCCGAGGCCAGCATCATGCTCGACGGCCCGTGGTTTATCACCGGCGAGGTAATCCACGGCCAGAAGCTCGGCCGCGACCTCGGCTATCCCACCGCCAACATCCGGCTGCCCCCCAGCTGCGGCCTCAAGCACGGCATCTATGCGGTGCGGGTCGGCCGCGGAACCGAGCGCTTCGACGCCGTCGCCAGCTTCGGTCGCCGCCCGACCTTCGATAACGGCGCGCCGCTGCTCGAAGTATTCCTGTTCGACTTTGCCGGCGACCTGTATGGCCAGACCCTCGACGTCGCGTTCATTGCCTTCATCCGCGAGGAATTGAAATTCGACGGCATCGAGCCGCTGATCGTGCAGATGAACGACGACAGTTTGAAAGCCCGCGCGGCACTCGCCGCGGCGCCTAACGCTTTTCCGCGATTGGGAGAGATCGGATGACCAAGACCCCAAAACAGAAAATGCTGGCCGGCGAGTTGTATGTGCCCGGCGGCGACGAACTGAAGGCCGATGAACTGGCCGCCAAGGCCTGGATGGCGAATTACAATGCCGTGCCGGACCGGCCGGCCCCGGAGCGGCTGGTACTGCTGAAAGCGCAGTTCGGCGCGGTCGGCGAGGGTTGCGTGGTGCGGCCGCCGTTCTTCTGCGACTTCGGCTACAATATCCGGCTCGGCGCCAACGTGTTCATGAATTTCAACTGCGTCATCCTGGACATCAACGAGGTCTCGATCGGCGACCGCACCCAGATCGGGCCGATGGTGCAGATCTATGCCGCCGACCACCCGCGCGACGCCGAAAGCCGGGCCGCCGGCCTGGAATTCGGCCGGCCGGTGAAGATCGGCGCCGACGTCTGGATCGGCGGCGGCGCGATCATCGTGCCCGGCGTGACCATCGGCGACGGCGCGGTGATCGGCGCCGGCAGCGTGGTGACGAGGGATGTGGCGCCGGGGGCGATTGTGGGCGGCAATCCGGCGCGGGTGCTGAAGAAATCGCAGCCGGCGGGCTGAAGGCGGGTTCAGGCCTGACAGCCGTCATTGCGAGGAGCCTTTGCGACGAAGCAATCTAGTTCTTTCTTCCTCGCAGCCTTCTGGATTGCCGCGTCGCTTCGCTCCTCGCAAGGACGGCTGAGAGGCCTGTGCCCCTCCCTCAGGGCTTTCCGATCCCCGTTCCGGCTGCTATTGAGGGCCGATGTTCGCACGGCGCCCCATAATTCGCATTATCGGCCCGGCTTCCGCCTGAGCTTCGCTCGGCGCAAGACCGGGACCGTCGCCGTTCGTCGCGCGCCTTCGCGCGTTTCCTCGCCCCAGCCGAGCCAGAGCCTTTCATGTCCGACAAGCCCGCCAAGACCGAAACCCAAAAAGATACCCACGACTATTCCAGCACCCTGTACCTGCCGCAGACCGAGTTTCCCATGCGCGCCGGCCTGCCGCAGGCCGAGCCGAAAATGCTCGAGCGCTGGAACGAGATCGACCTTTACGGCACGCTGCGCAAGCAGTCGAAGGGCAAGCCGAAATTCGTGCTGCACGACGGCCCGCCCTATGCCAATGGCAACATCCACATCGGACACGCGCTCAACAAGATCCTCAAGGACGTGGTGACCAAGAGCCAGCAGATGCTCGGCTTCGACTCGAACTACGTGCCGGGCTGGGACTGCCACGGCCTGCCGATCGAGTGGAAGATCGAGGAGGAGAACTACCGCTCCAAGGGCAAGCCGAAGCCGGACTTCAAGGATTCCGCTGCCATGGTCGCGTTCCGCCAGGAATGCCGCGCCTATGCCGGCCGCTGGCTCGACGTGCAGCGCGCCGAGTTCAAGCGGCTCGGCATCGTCGGCGACTGGGACGGCCGCTACGCCACCATGGATTTCTTTGCGGAGGCGCAGATCGCCCGAGAACTGATGAAGTTCGCCGCCAATGGCACGCTGTACCGCGGCTCCAAGCCGGTGATGTGGAGCGTGGTCGAGAAAACCGCTTTGGCCGAGGCGGAAGTGGAGTACGAGGACTACACCAGCGATACGGTGTGGGTGAAGTTTCCGGTCAAGGCGGCGTTCGGCCGGCTGGCGAAAGCCTCGGTGGTGATCTGGACCACCACGCCATGGACGCTGCCCGGCAACCGCGCCATCTCGTTCTCCAACAAGATCTCTTACGGCCTCTACAAGGTTACCGACGCGCCGGAAGACAACTGGGTGAAGGCCGGCGAGCTGCTGATCCTCGCTGATGCGCTGGCCGAGAGCGTGTTCAAGCAGGCGCGCGTCACGTCGTATGAGAAGAGCGGCGATGTCGATTCCGGCATCCTCGATGCGCTGGAATGCCGGCACCCGCTGGCGGGCTTGGCCGGCGGCTATGAATTCACCGTGCCGCTGATCGAGGGCGACCACGTCACCGACGACGCCGGCACCGGCTTCGTGCACACCGCGCCCGGCCATGGCCGCGAGGATTTCGAGGCCTGGATGTCGAACGGCCGCCAGCTCGAAGAGCGCGGCATCTCTTCTGTGATCCCCTACACCGTCGACGAAAACGGCGCGCTCACCGAGCAGGCGCCGGGCTTTGTCGGCGAGCGCGTCATCAACGACAAGGGCGAAAAGGGCGGCGCCAACGAGGCCGTCATCAAGGCGCTGCTGGCGGCGGGCATGCTGCTGGCGCGCTCGCGCGTCAAGCACCAGTACCCGCATTCGTGGCGCTCGAAGAAGCCGATCATCTATCGCAACACGCCGCAGTGGTTCATCGCGATGGACAAGGACATCTCCGACGACGGCAAGGCCAAATCCGGCGACACGCTGCGCCACCGCGCCCATGAGGCCATCAAGGTCACGCAATGGGTGCCGGCGATGGGGCAGAATCGCATCAACGGCATGATCAACACCAAGCCCGACTGGGTGATCTCGCGGCAGCGCGCCTGGGGCGTGCCGATCGCAGTGTTCGTGCGCGAAAAGGGCGACGGCTCCGCGGAGCTGCTAATCGACGCCGCCGTGAACAAGCGCATCGCGGACGCTTTCGAAGCCGAGGGCGCCGACGCCTGGTATGCCGAAGGCGCGCGCGAACGTTTTCTGGGATCCCTGTCCAACGAGGCCTGGAAGAAGGTCGACGACATCTGCGACGTCTGGTTCGACTCTGGCTCGACCCATGCCTTCGTGCTGGAAGACCCCGTGCACTTCCCGGGCCTCGCCGGCATCCACCGCAAGGTCGACGGCGGCAAGGACACCGTGATGTATCTCGAAGGCTCCGACCAGCATCGCGGCTGGTTCCAGTCGTCGCTGCTGGAGAGCTGCGGCACCCGCGGCCGCGCGCCCTACGACATCGTGCTGACCCACGGCTTCACCCTCGACGAGAACGGTCGCAAAATGTCGAAGTCGGTGGGCAACACCGTCGAGCCGCAGAAGGTCATCGCGCAGTCCGGCGCCGACATTCTGCGGCTGTGGGTTTGCGCCACCGACTACGCCGACGACCAGCGCATCGGGCCGGAAATCCTCAAGACCACCATCGAGACCTACCGCAAGCTGCGCAATTCGGTGCGCTGGATGCTCGGCACGCTGGCGCATTACAAGCCCGAGGATGCGGTGGCGTTTGCCGACATGCCGGAGCTGGAACGGCTGATGCTGCACGCTCTGGCGGCGCAGGATGCCGTCGTGCGCCGGGCCTATGAAGAGTTCGACTACAAGACCGTGGTGGCGTCGCTGTCGGCATTCATGAACACCGAGCTTTCGGCGTTCTACTTCGACATCCGCAAGGACACGCTGTATTGCGACGCGCCGTCGTCGCTGACGCGCAAGGCCGCGCTGACCGCCATCGACATGCTGTGCAACGCCATCCTGAAATGGCTGGCGCCGATCCTGTCGTTCACCGCGGAAGAAGCTTGGCGGATGTACCGGCCGGATGCCGAACCGTCGGTGCATCTCACGGTGTTTCCGGACGGGCTTGCCGCCTATCGCGACGACGCGCTGGCGACCAAATGGGAGACCATCCGCGACGTCCGTCGCGTCGTCACCGGGGCGCTGGAAGTAGAGCGCGCGGCGAAGAACATCGGCTCGTCGCTGGAAGCCTCGCCGCTGGTCTATGTCACGGATCCCGCGATTTTCGCGATCCTGGCCGACATCGACCTCGCCGAAGTATTCATCACCTCCAATGCGATGATGACCAACGAGGATGCTCCCGCCGGCGCCTTTGCATTGAACGACGTGCAGGGCGTCGCGGTGGTGGTCGAGAAGGCCGTGGGTACCAAGTGCGCGCGGTCGTGGAAGATTTTGCCGACGGTGGGCGAGGACAAGGACTACCCCGACGTCTCGCCGCGCGACGCCGAAGCCTTGCGCGAATGGAAGAAGCTGGGCGTCGGGTGACATGTTCATCGTCGTCCCCGCGAAAGCGGGGACCCATAGCCTCCGTCCTCGCAATTCGGACTCAGGATTAGCCATGCCTCTCTCGCCCGAATCAGTTCGACAGCGTGTATGGGTCCCCGCTTTCGCGAGGACGACACCGAGATTCGGGCGGGCCGCCTGATGCCACCGACCTCCCCTGCCCTCCGCTCCGGCATCCTTGTCGCCGTCGCCACCCTGGTCCTCGATCAGGCCACAAAACTCTGGCTGCTGTACGTTTTCGACATCGGCCGCCGCGGCGCGGTGGCGGTGACGCCGTTCTTCGACCTGGTGCTGGCCTGGAACACGGGGATTTCCTACGGCTGGTTCTCGGATTCCGGCCCGGCCGGCCAGGCCATGCTGGTGGCCGTCAAGGCGGTGGCGGTGGTGGCGCTGGCGATCTGGATGGCCGAGTCGCAGACAAAACTGGCCACGGTGGCGCTCGGGCTGATTATCGGCGGCGCGATCGGCAATGCCATCGACCGCTTCGCCTGGGGCGCGGTGGTGGATTTCGCCCTGCTGCACGTCGAAATATCCGGCAAGACCTACAACTGGTACGTGTTCAACTTGGCCGATGTCGCCATTGTTGCCGGGGTGGCGGCCCTGTTGTATGACTCTTTCTTCATCGTACCCGCCGCAAAAGCGCCCTGATCCCGGTCGATACGGTCATCAAGGGCGAAGCGAGCGGAGCGCGCCGGAAACGGCGATCCGTGAGATATTTGAACAGGATGATTGCGATGCGCGAGACCGAAACCGGTTCGACTGTGCACACTTCATCGGTCGCGCCGTGGCGCGGCCTGCGGCTCGCCGCCGTCGCCCTCAGCATCGGCCTTTTGATGTCCGCCGGCGCCGCCCGCGCCGCAGACGACGATGACGACGACTCGACCTTCGAGGACAAGGTCATCAAGCAGATCATGACCGGTCTCGGCGGCACCAACATGGAAAACCAGGGCATCGACTACCGCGAGCGTTCGCCGCTGGTGGTTCCGCCGAAGATCACCCTGCCGACGCCGGATGCCGGCCCCGCCCCGGTGGCGAACTGGCCGAAGGACCCCGACGTCCAGCAGCGCAACGCCGCCCGCGAAGCCGCCAAGCGCCCGAAGGGCAACGTGCTGGAAGAAGCCCGCTCGCTGACGCCGAAAGAAATGGCGATGCAGCGCTCCAAGCCGACCCAGAACGCGGAAGCCGTCACCCCCGGCGACCCCAACAGGAACATCGTGCTGAGCCCGAAGCAGCTCGGCTATGATGGCGGCCTGTTCAAGACCATGTTCGGCGGCAACAAGGGCGAGACCGCGGAGTTCAAGGGCGAGCCGACCCGCGAGTCGCTGGTGCAGCCGCCGTCCGGCTACCAGACCCCTTCGTCGAGCTATGCCTATGGTACCGGCCCGAAGGAAGCGCTCAAGAACTCGGCCAATATCAACCCGATGACCGGCAAGTACTGACCGCCGCGTGCGCGCCGCGTCAGCACTCAAGACAGACTCATTTGATTACCTGACCTTGCGATCGGCCCGGGCGCGGACATGCGCCGGGCGCGATGGCTTACCCGCGCCGAGGAGCCATTAGCCCCGCCATGACCTCATCCTCCCGACTGGCCGTGCGATCCGTCGCGGCGCTGGCTCTGCTGCTCGGCCCGGCGCTGGCTTCCGCCCAGAGCGTCACCTCGGCGGCCCCCGCCACCTTCACGCTGGCCAACGGCATGCGGGTGGTGGTGATCCCGGATCACCGCACCCCGGTGGTGACGCAAATGGTCTGGTACAAGGTCGGCTCCGCCGACGAGACCCCCGGCAAGTCCGGCCTGGCGCATTTCCTCGAACATTTGATGTTCAAGGGCACCGCGAAACATCCGGCTGGCGAGTTCTCGCAGACCGTGCAGCGCATCGGCGGCAACGAGAACGCCTTCACCTCCACCGACTACACCGGCTATTACCAGCGCGTCACCAAGGACCAGCTCGGACGCATGATGGAGTTCGAGGCCGACCGCATGACCGGCCTGATCCTCAAGGACGAGAACGTGCTGCCGGAACGCGACGTGGTGCTGGAAGAATACAACATGCGCGTCGCCAACAGCCCGGATGCGCGGCTCAGCGAACAGATCATGGCGGCGCTGTATCTCAACCATCCCTATGGCCGCCCGGTGATCGGCTGGCATCAGGAGATCGAGAAGCTCGACCGCGAGGACGCGCTGGCCTTCTACAAGCGTTTCTACGCGCCGAACAACGCCACGCTGGTGATCGCCGGCGACGTCGACGCCAATGAGATCCGCCCGATGGTGGAACGCACCTATGGCGTGATCGCCGCGCAGCCGGCAATTTCCGCACACCGCGTGCGCCCGCAGGAACCGACCCCGGCCGGCCCGCGCACAGTGACGCTGGCCGATCCGCGCGTCGAGCAGACCAGCGTGCGGCGCTACTACCTAGTGCCGTCGGCCACTACCGCCGCGGCCGGCGAAAGCCAGGCGCTCGATGTGCTCGGCCAGTTGATCGGCGGCGGCAGCAACTCCTACCTCTACCGCGCACTGGTGATCGACAAGGGCCAGGCCATCAATGCCGGCGCCAGCTATCAGGGCACCGCGCTCGACAGCGCGCAGTTCATGATCTCGGCCTCGCCGAAGCCCGGCGTGGAATTCGCCGACATCGAGAAGACCATCGACGCGGTGATCGCCGATGTCGCCGCCAATGCGGTGCCGTCCGCAGACCTCGAGCGCGTGAAGACCCAGCTGGTGGCCGAGGCGATCTACGCCCAGGACAACCAGGCCTCATTGGCGCGCTGGTATGGCGCAGCGCTGACCACCGGCCTCAGCGTCGAGGACATCCGCGCCTGGCCCGACCGCATCAAGGCGGTCACCGCCGAGCAGGTGCGCGACGCCGCACAGAAATGGCTCGACAGGAAGCGTTCGGTCACCGGCTACCTGATCAAGGACACCGCGCCGAAGCGCGAGGAGAAGCGCTCGTGAGCATGCCCCGCATCACCCGCCGCACTGCGCTGGCCGTCACCGCGGCGCTGGCCTTCACTTCGCTCACTGCGGCGCCGTCGCACGCCGCCGCCAAGATCCAGCATCTGGTGTCGCCGGGCGGCATCGAGGCGTGGTTCGTGCAGGACGCCACCGTGCCCTTGATCGCGATGGAATACGCGTTCGGCGGCGGCGCGGCGCAAGACCCCGCCGACAAGCCGGGCACCGCCAACATGGTCGCCAGCCTGATGGATGAGGGCGCCGCCGATCTGGATTCCAAGACGTTTCATGAGCGGCTCGAGCGCCGCGCCATCGAACTGAGCTACAGCGCGCAGCGCGACTATTTCCGCGGCTCGCTGCGAATGCTGTCGGAGAACCGCGACGAGGCCTTCGACCTGCTGCGGCTGTCGCTGTCGCAGCCACGCTTCGACGCCGTGGACATCGAGCGTATTCGCAACCAGATACTGTCCGGCCTGCGTCGCGAGACCAGCAATCCCGGCTCGCTGGCCAGCCGCAAGTTTCTCGAACTCGCCTTCGGCGACCATCCTTACAGCCGCTCGTCGAACGGCACGCTGCAAAGCGTCCCCACCATCAATGTCGATGACATCCGTGCCTACAAGGGCCGCATCATTGCGAAGGATACGCTGAAGATCGCTGTGGTCGGCGACGTCGATGCGGCCACGCTCGGCAAATTGCTCGACCAGACCTTCGGCGGGTTGCCGGCCAAGGCCAGCCTGACGCCGGTGGCGGACGTCGCGTCGACCAGGCCACCGCAGAAGGTCTTCATCACGCTGGACGTGCCGCAGACCGTGGTCACCTTCGGCAGCCCCGGCATCAAGCGCGACGATCCGAACTTCATGGCGGCCTATATCGTCAACCACATCCTCGGCGGCGGCGGGCTGACGTCGCGGCTGTACAGCGAGGTGCGCGAGAAGCGCGGCCTGGTCTATGGCGTGTCCGGCTCGCTGGTCTGGATGCAGCATTCCGGCCTGTACATCGGCAACACCGCGACCCGCGCCGACCGCGCCACCGACACCGTCGACACCGTCACCGCCGAAGTGAAGCGCATGGCCGACGAAGGCCCGACGCAGAAGGAGCTCGACGAGGCCAAGTCGTATCTCAAGGGCTCGCAGATGCTGGCGCTCGACACCTCGTCGAAACTGGCCTCCGGCATGCTGCAGTACCAGTTGGACGGACTGCCGATCGACTACATCGAGAAGCGCAACGCCGTGGTCGATGCGGTCACTCTGGATCAGGCCAAGGCCGCAGCGAAGAAACTGTGGGGCGACGGGCTGATCACCGTGGTCGTCGGTCGCGCCCCGCAGGCGGCGGCCGCCCCGGTGGTGACGGCGCCGAAAGCGAACTGACGTTCGCATGTCGTCCCCGCGAAAGCGGGGACCCATACCCGCTGGAGAAATAGTCGCAGTGTTGTAGCCGTTTCTCTGCCGCTCATCCGGCACGGACGGAGGCTATGGATCCCCGCTTTCGCGGGGACGACAGCCGAGAGGCCAGCGTACTCCATCCCCGGCAAACCGCCGAGAATCTGCTACACAGGGGCACCTTTCACCCGGTGACCCCATGCTGCGGATTGCGCGAAATCTTTCCATTGACGAGGACGACATCGAGGTGACGTTCGTGCGCGCCTCGGGTCCCGGCGGGCAGAATGTCAACAAGGTCTCCACCGCCGCGCAACTGCGCTTCGACAGCCGCAAACTGAACATTCCCGAGGACATGGCGATCCGGCTGCGCACGTTGGCCGGCCAGCGCATGACCAAGGACGGCGTGATCGTGATCCACGCCCAGCGCTTCCGCACCCAGGAGCGCAACAGAGCGGACGCCATCGCGCGGCTTACCGAATTGCTGGTCGACGCCGCGTTCCGCCCGGTGCCACGCCGCGCCACCAAGCCGACCCTGGGTTCGAAAACCCGCAGGCTGGAAGGCAAGAAGCGCCGCAGCGACGTGAAATCCAAAAGGGGCTCGGGCGGGTACGACGATTGAATGGTGTCCCGGTTGAGCCTCACCATTTGTTCGTAGGGTGGGTTGAGCCGTTGCGAAACCCACCGGCGGAGGGTGCTGGGTTTCGCAAGCGCTCAACCCACCCTACGGGCTCTTACTTGTCCCGGACGCGGTGCGGCATTCTCATGCCTCTCCGCAGATCCGGGGAACGAAAACAGCGGGGAGAGTGCATCGCCCGCCCTCCCTTTGCGCCGCCAAACCCGCTAAATTGGCGCTCCGCTCCCCGAGTCTCCGCCATGCCCGTCCGCCAGCTTCCCGAAACCATTGTTAACCGCATCGCCGCCGGCGAGGTGGTGGAGCGGCCGGCCAGCGTGGTGAAGGAGTTGGTGGAGAACGCCATCGACGCCGGCTCCACCCGCATCGACATCTTCACCGACGGCGGCGGCCGCAGGCGGATCGGCATCACCGACGACGGCGCCGGCATGACCCATGCCGACCTGTCGCTGGCCACCGACCGCCACGCCACCTCCAAGCTCGACGACGAGGATTTGCTTTCGATCCGCACCCTCGGCTTCCGCGGCGAGGCGCTGCCCTCGATCGGCTCGGTGGCGCGATTGGGCATCACCACGCGGCACGCTTCCGAGCCGCACGCCTGGTCGCTGGCAGTGGACGCCGGCGACAAGTCGCCGATCATGCCCGCGGCGCTGAGCCAGGGCACCCGGGTCGAGGTCAGCGATCTGTTTTACGCCACGCCGGCGCGGCTGAAATTCCTCAAGACCGACCGCACCGAGGCCGAAGCGATCCGCGAAGTGGTGCGCAGGCTCGCCATGGCGCGGCCGGACATCGCCTTCTCCATGGCCGGCGAGGAACGCGCCCCGGTGACCTGGGCCGCTGCACTTCCCGGCCCGGCCGGGCAGCTGACCCGACTTGGCGATATTCTCGGCGCCGAGTTCCGGCTCAGCGCCATCGAAGTGCGCTCGGAGCGCGAGGGCGTGGTGGTGGAAGGCTTCGCCGCCGCCCCCTCGCTGACCCGCGCCAATGCACTCGGCCAGTACCTGTTCGTCAACGGCCGGCCGGTGCGCGACAAATTGATCATCGGCGCGGTGCGCGCGGCCTATTCCGACTACCTGCCGCGCGACCGGCATCCGGTGGTGGCGTTGTTTGTCACGCTGGATCCGCAGGAGGTCGACGCCAATGTGCACCCGGCCAAGACCGAGGTGCGGTTTCGCAATGCCGGCCTGGTGCGCGGCCTGATCGTGCACGCGCTGAAGGAAGGCCTCGCCCGCGAGGGCCGCCGCACCGCTGCAAATAGTGATGGCGCGGTGCTGGACTCGTTCCGCCCGAATTTCGCGCCGAACTTTCCGCCGCGCCCCGCGGCCAACTGGGACTGGCGCCAATCGCCGTCCTATCCCGCAAATTACCCGACAGGGCCGATGCCATCATTCGACGGCTCCGCGGCGTTGGCCGAGCCCGGCCAGGCCGCGTTCGATGTCGGCGGGCCTTCCGCCGACATGCGCTATGAGGCGGCGCCGAACCTCGATCTCATCGATCGCCCGCTGGGCGCCGCACGGGCGCAACTGCACGAGAACTACATCGTGGCGCAGACCCGCGACGGCATGATCGTGGTCGACCAGCACGCCGCGCATGAGCGCATTGTCTATGAGCGGCTGAAGGCCTCGATCGCCGCCAACGGCGTGCAGCGGCAGTTGCTGCTGATCCCGGAGATCGTCGAGATGGACGAGGCCACCGTGGAGCAGCTTTTGGACCGCGCCGAAGAACTCGCGGGCTTCGGCCTCGCCATCGACTCGTTCGGTCCGGGCGCCGTGGCGGTGCGCGAGACGCCGTCGCTATTGGGCAAGGCCAATGCCGGCGGGCTGCTGCGCGACTTGGCCGAACACATGGCGGAATGGGACGAGGCGCTGCCGCTGGAGCGCCGGCTGATGCATGTGGCGGCCACCATGGCCTGCCACGGCTCGGTGCGTTCCGGCCGCCGGCTGAAGCCGGAAGAGATGAACGCGCTGTTGCGCGAGATGGAAGACACGCCGAACTCCGGCCAGTGCAACCACGGCCGCCCGACCTATGTGGAGCTGAAGCTCAGCGACATCGAGAAGCTGTTCGGGCGGAGGTAGGGCCTATCCCTCCCCCGCGTCTTCCGCGTGGGGAGGGTGGCCGGCCGCAAGGCCGGTCGGGTGGGGGTGGTGCAACACGCTCCATACGATTTGCATCACGCCGTTGAGATTCTGATCGACCTCCGAATTCCAGAACCGCAACACGCGAAATCCCTCGCCGCGCAAAAACGCATCCCGCGCAACATCCTGCGTTGCACCCGGCTCCATGCCGTGTTGCCCGCCATCTACCTCGATCACGAGGTTGTCGCGAAACGAGGCGAAATCGACAATGAGATGGCGGATCGGCGCTTGCCGGCGGAAGTGAAAGCCCAGGACCTTTAACTCACGTAGTTTGACCCACAGCTTCACTTCCTGCGGCGTCATGCTTTTTCGGAGTGCCCGCGCGTTCTGGTTTGCCACGCCATCCCCCACCCGACCGGCCCAATGGGGCCGGCCACCCTCCCCACGCGAAAGACGCGGGGGAGGGAAAACCCCTCACCCCATCTGATACTTCGCATCCCGATCCAGCAGCTCGATGGAGATCCCCAGCGGGCCGCGGATGAAGCACACCCGCACGCCCGGGCGGATGGTGGTCGGCTCTTTCGTGAATTCGACGCCCTTGGCCTTCAGCGAGTCCGCCACCGCGTCGATGTCTTTCACCGACAGGCCGATATGGTCGAGGCCCTGATACGGCGTTACCGGCGGCGGATTGACGCTGGCCGGCGCTTCGGCGAGGAAGATGATGCCGCCGCCGAGCTTGATGTCGGTGCGCGCCGGGCCGCGCACGATCTCGGCGCCGAGGATATCGGCGAACCATTGCGCCATGGCTTCCACGTCGGGCGTGCGGATGTGGACGTGATCCCAAGTGTAGTTTGGATAGGACATCGGTTTCTCCCCAAAGGTTTTTACAGGATGGGTTGAGCGTCTTCGCGAAACCCATCGGCAGAGGTTGGCGGGTTTCGCAAGCGCTCAACCCACCCTACGGATCAGCGTGCTCTCAGAAACGTAAACTCGGTGTCATCATAGGCGCGGCGTTCGAGCTCTTCAAATCCGTCAGGTGCTTTGAACTCCGCGCTCTTTGCCTCTTCCACCACCAGCAAGGCCTGCGGCGTCAGCCAGTCGCCGTCGCGCAGCGACGCCAGCGCCTTGTCGGCGAGCTGCATGCGGTACGGCGGATCGAGAAACACCAGGCTGAACGGCTCGACCGGATGCGCCGGGCCGAGATTGGCGGCGTCGCGGCGATACACTTTGGTGACACCGCCAAGGCCGAGCGCCTCGACATTGTTGCGCAGCAGCGCGCGCGCCTCGGCGCCGTTGTCGACGAACAATGTAAACCCCGCGCCGCGCGACACCGCCTCGATGCCCAGCGCGCCGGTGCCGGCGAACAGGTCGAGCACCCGGGCGTCGAGCACCGGATTGTCATAGGCATGGATCAGAATGTTGAACAGCGCCTCGCGCAGGCGGTCCGCCGTGGG
>Ga0247729_10000159_pt1 | contig 32833 bp, 20 predicted proteins | sample UWRJL133311R2_FD_180958 | JGI IMG/M metagenome (GOLD analysis project Ga0247729, IMG submission 180958) | Plant litter microbial communities from Arlington Agricultural Research Station in Wisconsin, United States - UWRJ-L133-311R-2 | ecosystem: Environmental > Terrestrial > Plant litter >... | reverse complement strand
AGGCCCGCGGATCGCTCACGGAGTTTCTCGGTGACTCGCAGTCTGGCATCTTCAAGGGCCCGTATGTACGGCTGCGGCTGCCGTTCGAACCCGCGGGCGAAGGGTGGGAGCAAAGCCTCGATTGGCACGAAGGGTTCCCACCCTACGGCCACCAAGCCGCCGCGTTCGAGCGACTAAGCAGCGCGAATCTGAGTGACACGAAGACTCGCCCGCTTCCGACGCTCGTCACGACCGGTACAGGTTCGGGAAAGACGGAAGCGTTTCTCTACCCGATCCTCGACCACGTGCTGCGGGCTAAGCGCAACGGCGAGCAGGGCATCAAAGCCTTGATTCTCTACCCGATGAACGCACTCGCCAACGACCAGGCCCGACGGCTTGCGCAGCTCATCTCGAGCAGCCCGGCGTTAGGAGGAGTGCGCGCCGCGCTCTATACCGGGCAAAGAGGCAGTGGCACAAGCTCGGTGGTGAGCGCTGATGGGCTGATCACCAAGCGAGAGACTATTCGCCAGGATCCGCCAGACATCCTGCTAACCAACTATAAGATGCTCGACCAGTTGCTGCTTCGCACCGCGGATCAGGGCCTTTGGCAAAAGAGCGCCACGAGCCTTCGCTACCTCGTGCTCGACGAGTTCCACACCTACGACGGCGCGCAAGGTACCGACGTGTCGATGCTGCTTCGCCGACTCGGCCTCATGCTCAAGCGCAGTTGGCCTGCCGAGCACTCATTGATCGATGACGCCGCCCGCGACCGCCCGCTCGGTCTCGTAACCCCCGTCGCGACCTCCGCGACCATGGGCGACGGCGGCGACCCGCAGGCAATGATGAAGTTCGCCGAGACGGTGTTCGGCGAGCAATTCGACGCGGGATCGGTCATTGCAGAAACTCGATTGCACGCCAAAGAGTGGGCTGGAGCGTCAGACGCGCTACTCGCGTCCTTCGGCCTGCAACCCAAGCAAAGCATCGACAACCTGATGGTCGACGAGCTCGTTGCCAAGCTACGTGACGGCGGACACGAGACCGGCGATGCAATGAGCCTCACCTCCATCATTTTCACCAGCTTTTATAGAGGCTGGTCGGAGCGAACCACCGAACTACTTAGCGCCGGGGACACCGGCTTACTTCTTGCACTGGAGCAAGGTCTTCCCCTCATTCAAGATCTCGTCCGGGCAAGTGCTGCGGCTCGCTCGATTGATGAACTCGCCGACGAACTGCTTCCGGCGGGTCTCAGCGCGCTGGGGACCTTCGAAGAACGCCAGGTCACTCGACGCGAATTCATTGTTGCGGTGCTCGGCGCACTTAGCCATATTCGATACGTGGTGGGCCGCCAGGCGGCCTCCGTCGATTTGCATTTCTGGGTTCGCGCGCTCAATCGCATCAATCGCGTCGCGAGCCCAAGTGCGCAATTTGCGTGGGACGACGACGGATATGAGCAATCGCTCGATAACGATGATCCGTTCAGCGCTGAGGGTCGGCCCCAATTCCCTGCAATATTCTGTCGGCATTGCGGACGAAGCGGGTGGGGTGTGGAACTGGCTCCAACCGGCTCGGACCTCACTCCCGAAGACACCGACATTCGACGTCACCATGCGGCGGGCGAATCCCGGTTTCGAGCCCTAATCTACGCGCCAGCCGAGGCCGACCAGAGCCTCAACGCCCTCAACGAAACCGTCAGTAATCTTGCGTGGTTCCGTGTTCGAGACCGCACAATCTCCTCATCAGTTGCACCTGAAGATGCGGACCTGCACGACGGATGGGTACTGCCCATCCTTACGTTGTCGGGTGACGACGCGGACGACGAGTCTCGAGACGACACTTGTCCGTCCTGCGAGCGAATCGACGGCATTCGTTTTGTCGGTAGCGCTATCGCCACCATGCTTTCAGTGTCGATCACCACGATTTTCGGATCTTCAGCCCTGAACAGTGCAGAGAAGAAAGCGCTCGTTTTCACCGACAGCGTGCAGGATGCAGCTCATCGAGCTGGATTCGTCCAGTCGCGATCTCACGTCTTCGCATTCCGTAATGCCATCCGAACCGCGATCGGCGACTATCCGATTTCGCTGGATTCGCTTGTCGACTTGTTGCTCCAGGAGGCTGGCGATGATTCGTTCGCGCGGTATCGGTTGCTTTCCCCCGAGATCGCAGACCACGACAACTTTCGAGCTTTTTGGAAGTCTCCGACCGCCAGAGCCATCCCCGCCGCCGTTCTACGCCGGGTTCGCAAACGCTTGTTGCTCGACGTGGAGCTCGAGTTTGGACTTCAATCCCGCGTCGGACGCACACTTGAGCTGACAGGAAGCGTGGCTGCCGAAGTCGACGCAGGCACCTCGGCCAAGCTTGAGACCATCGGGCGTTCCGTGCTTGCAGGTTTCACTCGCGAAGGAGAACTCGGCGAAGTTGAACCAGCGGAGCTTTTCGCTGATACCGTCGTGCGCTGGGTTCGAGGAGTACTGGAGCGCATGCGTGACCGTGGTGCTGTCGAGCACGACTGGTTCTACAGGTACATCGAAAACGATGGAAAGCGGTGGTTTGTATCGGGCGGCCGCCCGCGAGGGGAAGGCATGCCTGCCTTCCCGAGAGGACGAGACGCCCCCGGCTACCCTCGGGTTGGCGGCACAGCTCCGATGAAGGCCAAAGAGACCGAGCTCGATATTGTCAACTCGGCGAAGAGTTGGTTTGCCGTCTGGGCTCGCAAGAACCTGCGTGTAACTGGATCTGATGGCGCACGACTGAGCAGGCTGCTCCTCGTGGAGCTCGAGAATGAGGGCATAATCTCGTCCCGCCCCGTGGGCGCGACCGGGGCGGTCGCCTATTTGGTCAGCCCATCCCGCATTACGGTTGCGCCCATCGCCGATAGCGACTTCGACAAAGCTCGCTTCCTCGCGGAATGTGATGTTTGTAAGAACCCGGTCACGGGCACGTCCCAGGTGATCGATCAACTCGCGGATGGTCCGTGCATAGCCGCTCGATGCCACGGCACACTCCGGCGTGTGCAGGGCGGCAACAATTATTACCGCTCGATGTACAACGATGGCAGCATGCGCCGCGTCGTTGCGCGTGAGCACACTAGTTTGCTTGAGGACACTCTGCGGCTGGAATACGAGGACGGATTCAAGGCATCCGTCGAGACCCCCGATGCGCCGAACGTTCTTGTCGCTACCCCCACGCTCGAAATGGGAATTGATATTGGCGACCTCTCGACGGTCATGCTTGCCGGTCTTCCGAGATCGGTCGCCTCGTACCTGCAACGCGTTGGTCGAGCTGGGCGCCTCACCGGCAACTCGCTATCACTCGCATTTGTCGTTGGCCGCGGAGAACAGCTGCCAAAACTTGGCGAGCCGCTATCGGTGATCAATGGTGAAGTACGTCCGCCAGCGACCTACCTCGATGCAGAAGAGATTCTTCAGCGCCAGTTTTTTGCTTACCTCATTGACCGCCGCGCATCCGTTGTTGCGAGCCCGCCACACTTTTCGAAGGATGTGCTGAAATCGGTGGAGCCAGGGTCGTTCCTCGGGGATGTCGTCGTCGATCTCGAGCGTGATTGGCGCGCGCGTGTAGATGAATTCCTGGCAACGTTCGCGACCCTTGCAGAGTCAAGTCGAAGAATGCTGCGAGAGTGGGCAACTCCCCTCGACTCCCCCGGCACCAGCGGAATTGCCCACCAAGCGTTGCGTGCAGTGCAAAAGTGGAATCACGAACTGGATTTGCTCAAGTATCGCAAGCAGACTATCGAGAATGCGCTTGGTGAACTCGAACAAGCGGCGAATCACCCCGCGGCGGCCGAAGATGCGAAATCGGACTACCGCTCTGCCCTTGCCACACTCCGCCTTGTGAAGCGGCAACTGGCAAACTTGCGCGACGATCCCTGGGTGAGCGCCCTTGAGAGATTTGGTGTACTCCCCAACTACACTCTGCTCGACGACAACGTTCGCCTCGACGTTTCCCTCTCATGGATCGACCCCGAAAGCGGTCAATTTGAGCACGAAGGCGTTAGTTATGAGCGCGGAGCGAGCATCGCGATCAGCGAGTTGGCGCCTGGAGCAGTCTTCTACGCCCAAGGCACCGAGATTGCGGTCGATGCAGTAGATCTCGGTATAGGCGGAGAGGCGGTTCGGTCGTGGGCATACTGCGCATCCTGCGGCTTCGGGCACGATCTCGCTCTAGGTAACGTGCCGACTAGCTGCCCGCGGTGTGGAAGTAGTGGCATTGCCGATGCAGATCAACGATTTAACGTCGTCGAGCTTGAGCAGGTGTCTGCTGAAATTCGCCGCGACGAAGCGGGCATCAACGATCGTAGGGACGACCGCGAGCGAGTGCGCTTCACGGTCTTCCCCACCGTCGATATCAACCCAACCGAAGTAGCGCGGCAATGGTTCGTCGAGGGATCCGACTTTGGTTTGAAGTACATGCGAGATCTCACCATCCGCTGGCTAAACGTCGGCAGAGGCGGGGGATACGGGCAGAAGCGATTCGTTGCAGGAGAAGAGCGCACGAGCGCGCTTTTCCGGGTCTGCCACGAGTGCGGCAAGCTCGACACAGCGACCGGGGCGAACAGCCGTCGAGAACATCGAGCATGGTGCAGCCTGCGAGGCTCCAAAACGGAGAATGTCGTATCCATTGCGTTGTCGCGAACGCTTTCCACTCAGGGGGTGGTCCTTCGACTTCCTCCGTTCCTCACCGTTGGAGACAGCCTGGCGGTGCCCAGCCTCAGTTCAGCGATTCAGCTCGGCATCCGTGAAGTGCTCGGAGGCGACCCCGACCACCTCAACATTATTTCGACTGTCGAGCCGGTTCTGAGCGACGGGAGTGAGAACATCCCTGCGCTTCTCATCCACGACACGGTTCCGGGCGGGACGGGATACCTAGCCGAGCTTGCCGATCCCGAGCGCATCGGTCACATACTTGAACGCGCATGGCAGATCGTACGAGACTGCCCATGTGCGGCGGAGGGGCGACCTTCGTGCCATCGCTGCGTACTGCCGTACGCGCCGGGTGGGATCGCAAGCATGGTGTCGCGATCGAGTGCTCAGAGGAGCCTCGAAGCTTTGCTCGACATCGATGGAGCCGGCAATCGTCGGCCTTGGGTCGTCACCGAAATCGAGCCACCACCTTCAGATCCAAGTTCGGCCATCGAGTCATACTTCCGCGACGTTTTTATCAAACGCGCAAAGACGCTTGGAGCGTCTGTAAAGGAGCTGCCCGGCGACTGGGGAAACAAGGTCCAGGTCACTTTCCCCAGCAGCAGACGAGTCTGGATGCTGCGGCCGCAGGTTGCACTAGGCCCGACCACTCCGGACTTTGTTCTCGAGCAACACGGCGGGGGTGTCGTTCCGATTGCGATCTACACCGATGGGCTCAAGTTTCACGCCTCACCGCTGCACAACCGCATCTCCGACGACGCATACAAGCGCCGAAGCGCGCGGGACCTGGGTTACCAGGTGCTTGCGGTGACGTGGCCAGACGTCGAGCGCGCAATGGCCGAGACAGCCGAGCCTGCGCTTGAATGGTTCAACAAAGAGGCTGCGGGTGCATTCACCGGCCAGTACGGAATTTCGCTATCCGCCCTTGACCATGTGGGTGACAATCCGGTTACGCAGCTCATGGAGTGGATGCAGGATCCCGACAACGCAATCTCTCGCTGGCGCAGCATTGCCAGAGCTTTACCGATCATGGCGCTTCAGCCTCTTGGTGCTTTCATAGCGCTCTCGGACGATTCGCTAGCGGAGACGGCAGATCGCCTGCTTCGCCGGGAGCCCTTGAGCGCTCATCAATCCACAACTTCGTGGCATCTCTCTTTGGGCCACACGACGCTAGTCACTCGGCTGCTAGACGGCGTCAAGACCGAAAGCGTTCTGGTGCTCGACGACCGTGATGAGACGGTAGCGTCGGACGGATTCGCACACTCATGGCGGACTTGGCTACGGCTGTCGAACCTCTTGCTCGATGAGGCGCAGATCTCAGCTCTCAGTGAGCTCGGGCAGAGCCGCTCGCTCGACGGCGTCGAAAACGTATCTACGCTTCATGGCGATTGGGCTGTCCTGATGTCCCAGGCGACAAGCGCAGAACGCGCAGTGCTCGCAGCTCTGGCCGAGGTCAAAATTGCGCCGGTCCCATTACTGGGACTCGAGCTTGGAGATGGAATTCCCGTTTCGTTTGCATGGCCGGCGAACAAGCTCGCTGCAGTGTCGGGGCTTGCCCCGGAAGACGTCGAAGAAATTACCGCATCCGGATGGCGAGTAGTTGACCTCGATGCAACCGCCATCATTTCCGCCCTGACAGGAGACTGACATCGTGCCCCATATTGTGCTCACCAAGATCAAAGAGCCTGCCTACGACAAAGACGTCAAGGCCAAGATTTTCACCTTTCTGCAGAAGCTGCAGGAGGACGATACCAGCGTCGGACTGAACATTGAAAAGATGGTCAATGCCGCCGACCAGCGGGCTCGTACGGCTCGAGTCGATCTTTCGTTGCGGGCCGTACTTTATCGAATGGAATCCAGCGACGACGAGCGAGTTTATGTCTACGCGGGCACCTGGGAGCACGATGAAGCGGGAAAGCGGGCACAGAACCGCATTCTTCGCGTCAACCCTGTGAACGGCATCACCGAACTCATTGAGGTTGGAGCTCCAGGCTCGCCGGCAGCGGCTCGCGAATGGGCCTCCCACGTAGCCGCCCCTAAGCCGTACCTGGGCCAGTTTGGATATGTAGCGGCTGATTTGATCGAGCTCGGTCTTGAGTCCGCGCTGGTCGACGAACTCATGGCGTGCACCTCTGAGGATGCGCTAATTGACCTCGCTGCAACGCTCGAGAATCAGTGGCAGGGATCGGCAGTGCTTTCGCTCGCCGTTGGAGAATCGCTTGAGGCGATTGCCGAGGGCCTCATGCTGGAGCACGCCCCGGTCGAAGCAGCCGCTGAAAAGACCGAAGACGATCGCATCATCGAGTCACTACGGCACCCAGCCTCCCAGATGCAGTTCACTATGATCGAGAACGACGACGAACTTCGGAAAGTCCTGGACGCCGGCGATTTCGGAGCTTGGCGGGTCTTCCTACACCCCGAACAGCGCAAGTACGCGTCGACCGGTTACAACGGCCCGTTTCGTCTCACGGGCGGCGCTGGCACAGGCAAGACGGTGGTGTTACTCCACCGCGCACGGTACCTGCAAGAGCAAAACCCAAACGCGCGAATCGTTCTCTCGACCTATACCAAGGCTCTCGCCGGCAATCTGCAACGAGACCTCGAGCGCCTCGATCCTTCACTCCTCTTCGCAATAGAACTGGGCAAGCCAGGCATTCTTGTTCGCGGCATCGATGGGCTCGCCTCCGACGTACGAGCGAAAGCAGCAGGCGACTACGCAGAGTCAGCGAAGACTTCTCTCGGCGCCTCTATTGAATCGGGCGCACGGTCAGTTTCGAATAGGGACGGCTGGAAAGAGGCCATCGACGATGTTGACCCGAACCTCCCAGAAACGCTGCTCAATCCCACCTTCTTCGAAGCTGAGTACCTGCAAGTGGTGCTTCCCGGAGGAGTAATCAACCTCGATGGTTATCTTGGAATCCGTCGCCCGGGTCGCGGCACGGCGCTCGACCGAGCAAAGCGCGTGGAGGCTTGGAAGGTTATTCAGCAGTACCGAAAGCAGCAGCACCTCTCTGCTCGTGTGAGCTTCGCAGAGGTAGCGGAAGCGAGCGCGGAGTGGCTCGCGACGAATGGGGCTATGGTTGACCATCTGTTGATCGATGAGGGACAGGACCTGGTGCCTTCGCACTGGCGGATGGTCCGCGCTATCGTTTCCCAACAGCGCAACGACGTGTTCATCGCTGAAGACACACACCAGCGAATCTACGGCTCGCACGTGGTTCTGTCTCGATATGGGATCAAGATTACGGGTCGTTCACGACGGCTCAGCTTGAACTATCGCACCACAGAAGAAAACCTTCGTTACGCACTTGCGGTGCTTGATGGCGGTGAGTTTGTCGATAGCGACAACGCGCCTGAAGCTTCGACCGGATACCGATCGATCCGGCGCGGGCCGATCCCTCAACTTATCGACACCCAGAACGACGACCAACAGCTGGACCAGATCGCTGAGCTGGTCCAGGAGTGGCTCGAGCTGGGCGTGGCCCCCGGGACGATCGCCATCCTTGCCCGAAGCAACAACAGAGCAAAGCATGTCCAGCAGGTGTTGGCACAGCGAGGAGTTCCCATCGAACACCTGACCAGCGCCAAATCCTCGATGAAGCGACCAGTGGTTTTGACGATGCACACGGCAAAGGGCATGGAGTTCTCGCGCGTAATCCTTTTCGATATTTCGAGCGGCTCCGTGCCGATGCCGTGGGCTCTGCAAGACGTCGCCCCCGAGGAGCTGCCCGACGTCATGTTGCGAGAGCGCTCGCTGCTTTATGTTGCGGCAAGCCGCGCCCGGGACGAACTCGTCATCACTTGGAAGGGAGCGCCGTCATCGCTACTGGCACCGCCCCAAGGAGGGTAGGGGTGCATACTCACTGAAATGAGTTCATTCGACCCAAGATGGTTCGTTAATGGAAGAGTCCGTCACCCAACTCGGTGGGTCAACAGAAGACTCCGTCACCCAGCTCGGCGGGTCGATTTGAGGGCCATCGTCCGCTCCCGTGGAGTCTGACTCTGCCTCGTTCAAATCAACTTCAAACGCCTCGCCAGCGGCGATCATGTCGTTCTCAGTCACAAAGTCGAACTGCGCCATGAGAGTCGGGCGGAACGCATCGAAGCCGTTGCGGCAAATCACGTCGTCGTGCCAGTTATTATTCATGCTCGGGTCGTAATAGCAGTCCCAGGACGAATCCATTGACTCCCTGATCCGCTCCTCGGTCGGTTCTTCGATAAACTGGCTGTACTCGCTGGTATCTTCGTAGCCACCGTCGTATTCAACGGAGTCGTAGTATTTGGTGCAACCGGTCGCACCAAAGATTACTCCGAGGGCGCATACTGTAATCGCCGTTACCGCAGGCAAATGTCTCATGGTGAAATCGACCCTCGTGAAAATGTCAACACGACTTCGCCTAGCGGTGCGCACGCCCCGGTCACTGCTCGACCTGCGCAATCAACGCCTCGAGGCTGAACCCGGGGCTCGCGTCGAGGACAGTCCATCCCTCGCCCGAGAGCCAGGCGTCGCGCTCGTTGTCGACATCGACTACCACGGTGACACGCTTCTCTGGCCACGCCAACTCCACCTGCCAGTCGTTGTGAGGTCCGACATCGAGTCCCACGATTGGCACCGGAGTGGTGGACGAGATCGCCAGGATGAGCGAGGCGAGCGACGAATGAGCCAAGGCCTGGGCTTGCTGCCAGCCAGTCGAGGGAGCGGTCCCGGATGACACCTCAGCAGGTCTGTCGCCCCATAACGTGTCAAAAAATCTCAGAGCCTCGCCCCTGCTGAGGTCGTCGTGCAGACGCTGGTTCGAGAAGGTGCGCAAGCACATGTAGCAGCTCGTTTCCAGGCCACACTCGCAATCGTTCACCACCTTGCGCGCACGCGCCAGCACCGCCTCAAGATTGCCATTGATAAGGCGTGCGTAGCCTGCGCCGCCGGGCACAGTGTCAATAATTGTGATGCCAGCGTCGACAGACGTGTAACCATCGGAAACGCCGTCAATGTTGTCTCGGGAGATTTGGAGCTCTTGAGCCGCTGCCTGAAGCACCGCGTACATCACCGATTGTGCTGTGACATTGGTGTCGAACCCGGTCCACGGAAGACCAAGCGACACTCGCACAACGTCAGTTTCGTATTTGTGGGCGAGAGAGAACTGACCAAAGGAGCCCTTGCATGGTCGACCAGTCAGTGGGTCGGTGTGATTCTTTGGCCAAGGGCCCGTGGCGGGCCCGCCCCGACCACAACGATCGCAGACAAAGTAGCCAAGGTCACCCGCACCCACATTGATTCGCACCATCTTGGTCCGCTCCATCAGGTCGGCAACCACAACAGCGTCGGGAAGGTTGTGGTGAGTGGTGGCAACCACCTGACCGTCCGCGGCCAGTCTCGTTTCACCCCGCCAACTCGTCCGCGGCGCACGCTCGCCGGGGCGATCCTTGCCGCCTTCGGCGGTGAAGCCGAACCGTGGCTCATAGTACTTTCGCGGGGTCCCTTCAGCGTCAGCACCGCAACGCTCGCACGCGGTGTCGTCTCGCTCGGGCGACTCAGAATAGAGATCGCACTCCTTACAGATCCCGAAATAGACCGGGGGTAGGTCACGCCCCTGCTTGCGTCCCAGTCCCGCGGAAGTCCATAAGTGCCCGCCTGCCACAATTGAGGAACCAGGCGCGTACTCGAAGATGGCCTGCGATAAGTCGCGCGATAGCTCAAGCTGCGCCGCCGACGCCGCCTCCCCATACGGAGTCTTCATCTCCACCGTGTCAACAGGGAACCCGTACTTCGGCAGCAGGTTGCGATTCGCTAGGAACCCCAGAAGATCGCGCTCCTGGAGCATCCGAAGAATACGGCTCAGCCTGTCGCCATACCCACCCTGCTTCTCTGCATACGCCTGCTCTCGCGCTTTCTCGTAGAATTCGGTCTCTTCCTGGTGCTCCGACATAACTCTGTCGAGCAGATCTCGCAGGTGCTCAGTCCACACTTCCGTTGGGAGATCGGCGTGACCGACGGCCCCTTCGAGTACCGCGCGAATTGACTGCAGAACGTGGGGTGGCAACGCACGAGTCCACTCGCGTAAGCGGATGGCTCCCGACTCGCCGGCCTCGACTCCGAAGAAATCGCGCACCTGGCGATAAGAGCGGTTGTTCTCATCCAGTTCCTGGCGAAGGAATGCGGCAATCGAGATTGAGAACACATGGCGCTCGGCAATGCGCTCGTTAGCGATGGGCACCACGGGCGGTCGTACCGAACCCGAAATCATCTGCCGCGGATTCGCGAACATCGACAGATCGTGTGGGCGGCGTTGCGCGTATGTGAGCACCAAGGCGGGGCTGTCGACGCGGCGCCCCGCACGACCAGCGCGTTGTACGTAGTTCGATACGGTGGGCGGCACATTCCGCAGCACGACTGACTGCAGCTCTCCGACATCGACGCCGAGTTCGAATGTAGTCGAGCAAGACAGCACGTTTGTCCGCCCCGCGACAAAGTCCTGCTGGATCTCCGCGGCTCGCTCATTGGACCACTGAGCGGTGTGCTCCATCGCTGTGAGTGGTACAACCTGCGACTGCCTATAGAGCGAACGATAGTGATCAGAGTCGATAGAGTCGGCCGGCAATGTCCATGACTCCAAGCGGCCCTGGCAACGGTACGTCTCGCAGACGGACTTCACGTTGAAAGCCGATACCCTTCGGCACAATGCGCACCGCCACAGGGTCGAATCGGAATCCAACAGCATTGCCTCGACCATTGCTGGCTCGATCTGGCTGACGACGCCCAGAGCCCCTACTGAATTGGTGCGGAGCCAACTGAACGAAGGGTCGCGCGGAGTCGTGAGAGCGCGCCAGACTCCCGAGAGGACCTCTTCCACATCGGCTGTGGAGGACAACGCAGCGAAAACCTTGCCAAGAAACTCCGACCGGCGGTTGGCTCCCCTGGTGGGGTTCCAGCTCAACACCTTGCGCGCCTTGTCGGAGCCGGCCTTCCGCACGTAAATCGGCCCCAGTCGAGGCTCGAAAATCGTATCGCGCAGGTCGACCCGCGGAAGGGCACCCACGGCTCCCTGAAGCCGAAGCGAGCGAACGAGTACCTGCAGAAGATCAAGAGACTCGCGCTCAGTTAGGCCTAGGTCAATGAGGGCCGCCGGCGTGGACAATGATTGCTCGCGCATGCGCCAGGCAAGGAGTCCGCTTCCCTCCAAGGAATTGCGGTCGTCGAGGCTGAGCATTTCTGTCTGCAACCAGGTTTCCGCTTTTGTCTGACGTTCGACGTTGGTCGTTGCCGGGTGGAAAAGTTCCTTGGCCGACGCGATTTTGCGCGCCTCGGTTGCGATGTCTGTGGCAGACGCGGGGTCACCTTCGAAGGAGGCGGCTGCCACGGCATCGAGCAAAACGCGCCGACGGAGTAGACGCTCGTGGCTGTCTTCCAAATAGGGCGCAAAAAAGGCGGCCTGCTGGCGGCTGTCGCTGAACACCAGGAGTTTTCGTCCACCGCCCGGTAATTCAGCCTGATCCAGCACCGGTGCGGCAGGGAGTTTCTCGTAAAGGGAAGTCGTGAGTACACCCACCGCCGCGTCATTGCCGCTCTCGAAGCGACGGACGACGCCTCGCCGGTTGGTACCGCACTGTAGACACCTAGTCACCTCGGAGCCAACAATGCGCTCGACCGGAATCGTGCCGGACGACGAGCAGTTAGCAGTAAGACACGGCCCACTGGCGCCAAGCGATATCGACCCGCAGATGGGACAGAGGCGAGCACCTTTCGCCTGCTGCTCAACGACATTGTCGCCGTTCAGAACCTGGTCGTCCTCGTCGAATTCCTCCGGATTCGTCGCCTGCAGCGCAAGCCACACCAGCTTTGTTCTATCGGCGTTTTTGGGCGTGAAGAAGCGACCTGCGGCAGTTGCGGTCTCCGAGCCACAAAGATAGGACGTACCGCAGTTCCGGCACGCAGCAAATTCGAAAGCGGCGGAGTCGCAGCTATCGCAATGCTCGCGGCGCGAGAGCGAGACGTGCGGACCCGACGGCCCTAGGCAGGTGAACGCACCCTCAGTCGCGCGGGCGAACATGTGGTATTTCGCCGCCAATGCAGGTTCGCCACTTGCATCCGTCTCGCTCGTCGCCGCCTCAATAAGTTGCGCGAGAAGGGCAGGACTTGCGGCCGTGCCTTCTGCGAGCGCTGAAAGTTCCGAAAGAGTTCGAGGATGCTCTGCGGCAAGACGCTTCATTGCAAGGACATTTGCGTCGGTCGATAGCACCTCAAAGTTCGTCGTTACCTGAGCACCCTGGGCCGTCGCTGCTGCAACAAGATTGCCTGTGTCGAGGTCCTTAGCTGTCAACGCACCCCAACTCGTGCCGCCCACCAAAGCGCGCGAGGCAGTGATGACGTCCTGCCGGGCAGGATCGCTGTCGTAGTCGAAAGGCACACCGAACAGGTCGCTCGCAAAGTGCGCGGCGCGAGCGTGGTCGGATCCGACTGTCGCACTTGTCGCGATGCACTGAATGGGACGCGACCCGCCTACCCTGTCTCGCAGCCGACGAAGCAGGAAGCCGACCTCCGCCCCAGTGGCGCCGTCGTATACGTGTGCCTCGTCGACGACTATGAAGCGCCAAGTACCGTCAGACGTTGGTGATTCGAAAAGAGCAATGTCCGCGGGTCGAAGCAACAGGTACTCGAGCATCGCGTAGTTGGTGAGGAGCAAGTGAGGTGGATTATCTCTCATCGCTTCCCGGCTCAGAAGCTCGTTAGGCAAGCGGGTCTCGCCAGGGAACTGCTTCTCGAACGCCGCCCGCGCATCGGCCTCGGTGTTTCGTGTATCGCCCGTGTAGCGACCGAAAGTAATCTCGGGAGTCTTGGCCAGCAGGCCACGAAGTCTCTTCAACTGGTCGTTGGCCAGGGCGTTCATCGGATAGAGCAGCAGAGCGCGCACTCCGGGCTGAATTGCTCCATCCAAGGCCTCACGCTGAATGGCGTCAAGAATCGGCAATAGAAAGCTCTCGGTCTTTCCCGATCCGGTGCCGGTCGCGACCACGACGTTCCTCCCGGCAGCGACTTTTTTAATCGACTGCTCCTGGTGGCTGTATAGAGACCTCTCCATCGGCAGGCCATCGCCGAACCGTTTGAACCGCTCGCCGAGCACTCCTTCTGCAACGAGCTCACGCGGACTCGCGCCTTTGGTATAAGGCGGCTGCACGTGGAGGTACGGCCCGCGGGTCAAGCCGTCCCTCGCCGATGCATCAACCGCTGCTGCAAGGGCGCGGTTGAGGTCGGGATCGGCAGGAGTAATAAGCGAACCCAGATATTTTCGATATGTTTCCGCTATCGCGGTACTGGCAGCGAGGGGATCCATCGAGGTCATTTTGTGCTCCATCGTGTAAGCCAGAGTTCGGCGAGGATGAGATCTTGTTCCAAGAGTTTGGGAGACATTTGCGCGAGTCCGAGCATTGTGGTTCTTGCTCGTGAGAAGAGGGATGCCGCACCTTCCGCCTCGCGTGCAGCGGCCCTCGCTATCAGTGAAAGCGACAGGGTGAACGCCGGAAGGGAGGGCCAGCCTGGGCTCGCCTCGCGGGCCGCGATAGGCACTAGCGCCTGTTCACCGAAAGTTCGAAGAAGCACCGTTCGCGCTGCATCATGCAATCGCGAAGCCTCCGCGAAGTTTACGTACAGACGTCGACGCCGGTCGAACATTTGCTTTGCGGCAATGACCCTGGTCGTCGCGTCGAGCACCCGGCCCGGGACAGGATCCACAGATCGCCACACCGTCTCGACCCGATCTTCGGGCCATCTAGCGAGCACCTCAATGTTTGGGCCAAACCGACCCTGGGCGGCAGAATCATCGCTGCCACTATTAATTATCGAGGACGCCGACTCCCCCAGCACGCGGTCGAGGTCGTCAGCGACCTTCGCTAGATTGTGCGAGTTTGCCAGCACTGCCAGCAGCGGCGACGATTCCCAGAGACCTAGGCCATGTGGATAAAGTGCTGGCGGAAGCGTGACGATGTCAGATGCAATAAATAGCTCGATCGGCGATGTTTCAATGAGCGCCTGAGAGAACGCGGCAGGCACAAACTCGCGATTGCGGCGGACGGCCCGGCCGATCTCCCCGCGAAGTTCCTCGATAGGCGTTCGAAACTTCGCGAGGTCTCTACCGGAATACAACTGTATTGCCAGGGCTAGACCTGCAGGGTCCTCGGGGCAGGGCGCAGTGCGTTTCAGCCACGACCGATAGCCCTGGTCGACTCCCCCTCTCGCGTCTTCGAGTATCCCCAATGTCACGTCGAACACGTTGAATGAACGGCTCGGATAATCCCGCGGCCAAGTTGCATCAACCCACGGATCCTTCACGCTTATGACCACGCGAAGCTGGCCCTCACCGCGCAAGTCCTCGGGTATCTCTATGAAACCGTCTTCCGAGCGGCTCGTGCCGGGAGCTCGCCACGGTGCGTACCGCGGGTACAGTGCGACGTCTAGCTGCTGATCCGTCGCCAGCCCAACGAGACGCAGCCGACTCGGGTTGACCTCATCCAGCTCGACGTTCTCGGCCAGTTGCCGTGGGCGAACCCGTGCGACAGGGAGTCGTGCGCCGTCGGCACCAATGAGCAATGAACCCCCACCCGCGATCGTGAGAGTATCGGCGAGTTGCGAGAGCGCAAACGTCACTGAGCCGGTCGGGCCAGATGCTGCTGCTTGCACGGTCTGCAGCAGCCTCTGTCCTTGTGTAGCGACGAGTTGGGCACGCCCAGGGGTGCCAATAATGACCCGCAAGCGCGACCGCTCGAGCTCCTCGAGGTTAATTGCGATCGGGGAATGACTCGAAAGCATTGCGCCGTCAGGTGTGACGAGCGCAACCGACATCGCTGGAACGTCGACAATCAGTTGGAGGGTGTGCTCGCCGACCAGTTCGAGCCGGGCCGTACTTTCGCGGGGTCCCAGCTCGATCTTTTCAGATGTCCTGATCGGGGCGGGCACGGAGACGGTGACCGTCGTGGGTGCGAGTCCTTCGCCCGTCGCTAGCATGTAGCGGAACGACGGCTCCGCTACTACGGCAAGGTCTTGTGCGATGGTAATACGCCGGGAGACGCGACGGCCGAGCGGTCCCTTCACGGCGAAATCGAACGACCCCAGGAGTGGCGCGCCTCTGTCCTCGGCGAAATCGACGGGAATCGCGTGATCGGTTGCAAGAACACTCGCAGAGCGCACAACCTCGCCTGTGTCTACGCGAGTCACCGTGACGGTCCATTCAATTGAGGAACCACTTCCTGTGATGTCAATCACCGCCGGCACAACGATCGTCGGGAGGGCAGCGCACACAGGCGTCGAGTCGAGCCCACGCACGAAGGACACAGGTGCCTGAAGTTCAATAGTGGGCCGCGCAACCGACGAGACGTAGCGAAAGGACTCCGCGTCCTGGCGACGGAGTTTCGTTACAGCTGCAAGCGAAGTCTCAGCGAAGGTCCACCCTGCCCACCCCATCGGGCTCTCGAGCAGGCGATGTATCTTCAGGTCGCCCTCCGTCTCGAGAAGGTCTGCCATCTCGAGGTTGTCAGGATTCGGCAGAGCAATAATTGCATCTGCCTTCGGCAGCGAATTCCTTGGCGGAATCCACTCTCCCGTTTCGCTGTCGAAAATGAGGAGGGGATCATCCGGGTCAACAACGGTGACTATCCAGGTTTGGCCCCCGGGAACTGCATTAAGGACAGCCTGCTTCGAGGGTCGGCTGATCACCGCGTACTCGACACGCACGGGGTCCCCCGGCCACGGGGGTTCGACGGTCCGCCGAGATGTCGTACCCTCAGCGGCGATCAGCCACTCAACCCGACTCTCGGTTATCACCTCGATTGGAGGCAGCCGGATCGCAATGCCAGAAGCGGAGCTGAAGACCAGTCGGGGAACAAGGTCGATTTGCCGCGAGCGCTGCCGCGGGCGCGAAACTATCTGCTTTTGCCCTAGTTCGTCGAAAGCGCGCACAAGGTCTGCCTGCATGACCCCCGGGAACGCCGCGACTTCAGCCATTGCCACACCCGATGTCGCCCAGACGTCCAGCAGCTCGAGGCATCGGTCGACCAGATCTTCGGCGATCTCGCGCCCCTCAGCTAGAAATCTGTAGGTCGGAGCGTCAAGCCCGTGGGTGTTGAACGCGGTCTGCCGGCTAAGACCACCCAGCCACTGACAGAATGATCGGCCGTCAAGTCCATCAGCCATCGCGTCCCGTCGCGCGAGAAGTTCGATGAATTCGTCCATTCGCTGACCAGGAATGCCGGCGTGCATCAGGATTTCGTCGACGTTTCGCCGCGGGAACGTAAATCGAGACAAACCAAATTGATTGAGTGCATCTCGAAAAGCTTCTGACAGAATCTGCTGGTCGGCGCCGGGCAGAGGGCCGAATACTTTCTCCAGGTAGGGCCACATTCCGCCCGAGTCGTAGCGAAAGGCGACCGAGCACATGCCCACTAGAAACGCGGCGCGGTATTGGTGGAGCAGACGCTTCTTCGCGTCCCTTAGGGTCCTTCGACGATAGTTGCTTCCCAAAATCGCAAGTGCTTCTTCAGCCTCGACTGGATCGGCGGTCGCCTCGATAACGAGCGCGCGGCCGGTCAGTTGGGTGCGCCACCGTTCTTCGGCGGAATCGAATTCTTCTTGCGTCTTCATGAGGTCCTCAGTCGGTGAGCAGCGAGCCTTGCAGGCTAGCGACGACCACCGACAGGGGCGTTGTTTCGCCGCGCTGAGCCAGCTAACCAATGTTGCTCGGCACCCTTGCCGAGTTCTAAGTACACGGCAGCACGTGTGCAGTAGCAATGCCTACAAATCTTCATCACGGTCGTCGCCCGTCCTCGATCAGTTCAACGAGCATGTGATCCAGAATGGTTCTGAAATATAATCAACAATCTCCGGTGTGGGATGGATCTGCACGAGAAATTCCGAGCGCGTCGTCTTCTTAACATCTCTCCAAGTGGTCACTCGGTGTCCGGCAACAATGTCCGTGCCCGTCGGGCCGGCCTGGATCTTTCGACCAGATACCTCGGCAGACGCGTTGACAAGAGCGCGCGCACCATCGGTTTGTACAGTGTGCCCCTCGCACGAGTACTCACCACCCACCAAATCGGGGTTCTCGCCCTGCCACCAGAACCAACCGCCAACCCCGAGCACGACCGCAATTCCGATAACCCATGGTTTCCAGCGCGCATCACTCATATTCCTCAGACTATTGGACATAACGAATCTTCACCTTCCCCCAAAGGGGTCGCAAGCGCTCAGTCGATTGGCGAAGCACGGCCACACCGCGTGCCGTGAACACGGGTTCCCCATCTCGATCCCGGCCGATCCTTGCCTCTGGCGAGTCCGGCACGACACGGTCGGCAGCGGCGCGAAAGTCTCATCCCGCCACGGAAACCAAATGCTCCACTACAGGGTCGGCCGCGGACATACGAGACCGAATTCGTCATTCTGATCTACGACACCGACGCCATCATCGTCAGCTTCACCGGGGAAGCCCTCGGGGACTGGACAATCGACCCGAACCAGAGGTACCAAGCAAAAGTGAGAAACGGTTGAACCCCAGAAGCCGTGGGGTCAACCGTTCACAATGCCCTGAGACATCACACAGTGCCCCTGGAGGGACTCGAACCCCCAACCTGTTCCTTAGGACGGAATTGCTCTTCCATTGAGCTACAGAGGCTGGCCTTGAGAGTTTAGCGCGCGAGTCCAACCGAAAGTTCCCGGTCTGATTTGAACGCTTCGGAATGTCACACCGAATAGTTAGAGTCTAGGCATGCTCAAAAAACTCGCCATCGACGTCAACTTCGATGTTCGTTCGGACACACCAATCGGGAAGGATCCCGACCAGCACAGCCCCACCCTGCGCCGATATCACCAAATTCTCTGGAGCAAGCCACTACCAAGCGGCAAGATGTTCGACCTCGATATCAGCTCGAAGACTTCGTATCTTCATCATGAATCCGAACTAGGCAAGTTTTCACTATCGAGTGACGCAGCCACTCGAACTTTCGTGAACGCGGCCAAAGCCGCCCCTGTGATCGACCTGATATCGGAGAAGGATCGCGAGAAATTCAGCCGGCAGGGTTACACGATCGGCGGGATGATGGTGTTTCCCGGAAACCGAGTCGATCGGAAGCCAACAATCAACGGCGCGCGCGGGATGCATCCTCGTATTTCCGATCGACTCGACTTGACGCTCGAGTCCATCCGTCGCCACTACCTCGGTGAACCCAACCCATTAGAGAACGCCCTGAATCGCTATTCGGACTTCTTTGCGCTCTTCGAGAGTTTCCGAGGCTATGTGGACTTCTTCCTCCTGCAAGATCTCGTCAGCGACGACTACGGGAAGGTTCGTTTCTTCACCCCGTTCGCGGACTTCACCACATCGGCGATCCCTCAGTCCGTGAAGGAATACGAAAGCTATCGTGAGCAGACTCTGGCCTTTGTCGCTGCTCGCAACGCTCGGATCCATCTCTATCTCAAAGAAATGCAACCCGCGTGACAAGCATCCGCCCACCTTCGATGGATTTGTGTGGCTCTGTACTGGCGCGGCCGAAATGTCCGGAGCGCCAGTATTAGTGAGTGCATCCACGGTCTCGACGAGGAGCGATGCGAGACCTGCGGTACGCGCGCTACGAGCACAAGCGACCAATCGGGCACGATGGCCGGACAGACCTTTGCACTCGTGTACGCCCCGAGCCTTCGAGCCGAGACATTCATACATTTAAATCGCCAGGGTAACCACTGGAAGTTCCGGTCGTATCCATATCGCAATAGCCCGCCGATTGAACTCGCGCAAGCGGGTCGTGGCTCGAAACTTCCCGACCTTGTCTTAGCTGAGGTGGCAATTCTTCACGAGATCGCGTATCCGCACTCAAGCGCTGGTGGGCACTCGGTGGAGGACTCTCTCTTCTGGTTCGAGCAGATCGAAAAACTAAACGCCACTTACTCGATCCACGAGTAGCCGCCCACCTAATCTCGCAATTTCCGAAACGCTCCAGCTAGCTGGATTTGCGTTAACCGGCGCTGCCGAACGCGGCGGGATCGAGCGCATGTGGTCGCGGACTCGGCCGAGGATTCCGCCGAGGGCCTCGACGCCGCCGACAGTCAGCGGATCGAGGAAAGGTTCTGTCAACAGCGACCTGTGCCCGGGGAAGACCCGCGCGAGCACGTCGCGTCCGCCATCCGTGATCGTGACGTCGACACTGCGCTCGTCATCGCGAGACGGGGCGCGCGTGATCAGCCCGCGCTGTTCGAGCAACCCTGCCCGATAGGTAAGACCGCTGCGGCAATAGACCACGCCGTCGGCAAGGTCAGTCATGCGGTGGCTTCCGGTCGGTGAATCCCCAAGGCGCGCCAGCAACTGGAACTGCACAGAGCTGACATCGCCGGCCTCCTTGAGCTGCTGCTCGACCGCGTGCCGCAGCAGGCCGCTCACCTCGACCAGCGCGAAGTAGGCGCCGAGCTGCTCGGGATTAATGGGCGACTGGTCTGAGGTCATCGATCTATCTAAGCAGTTGCTTCGAATCACGCTCCCCACATCCCTGGGTACGACGTCTCGGGAACGATTGACGCCATCGGCGCGGGCGTGAGCCTGACCGTGGGCGACTCCGTAGTCGGGTTCCTGTCCATGACCGACAACGGCTCGGCGGCCGAGTTCGCAATTGAACCGGCGAAGGTGCTTGTCACCGCGCCAACCTCGATCCAGCTCGCGGATGCGGCTGCGCTTCCGTCGGTCGCGCTTACCGCACAGCAGGCGCTGTTCGATGAAGCCGGCCTCGAGGCGGGCCAGCGCGTATTGATAGTCGGAGCCGGCGGAGTCGTCGGCGGCTACGCCATCCAGCTCGCCAAACGAGTCGGCGCGTATGTCATCGCAACGGCCAGCGGCGCAAGCCGTGACAAAGTCATCGCGGCCGGCGCCGACGAAGTTATTGATCACACGGCGGCGGGCGTGCTCGAATCCGTGGCGAAGCGGGTCGACGTGATGCTCAACCCCGCGCCGATCACTCCGGACGAGTTCACCGCTCTCGTCACGCTGGTTCGCGATGGCGGCATCGTTGTCGCGACGACCGCTTGGATCCCTGCGCCCGGAGACGAAGCGCGTGGCGTGCGTGCCGCTGTGATCTACGTCCGATCCGATGCCGAGCAGTTGCGAGAGCTGGTCATAAAAGCAGCGGAGATCTGAAACCCAATGGATAGGCTTCTGACGTCGAGGCGAGAGGGGCACGGCACATGGGGCAGCGAATCCGCGAACATGACTCGTTCTTCTCGCGCAAACACCGCTATGCGCTCGGCCTCGATCTCGAGAGCAATCGGCACTATGCCTCACTACCCGTCACGATCGGCGTTGCCGACTACAACGAGTACTACCTACTCACGGACAGTCAGTACGAGCACTATCTCGCCGACCCCGAGGGCGCGTTGGCGTTTATCGAGGAGTGCCGTCGTCGAGAGCATGACGACCTGCTGATGCAACAGCCGGGTTGGAACCGCGGCACACCAATGTGAGCCGGGCCGCAGGCTAGCGACTACTTCGGCGGGGCGTAGAGATGGTCGTGACATCCGTTGCGAGGGATGGTGAGCTGCCCACTTCGCGGTTCAGACGCTAGGCGCCAAATGCGACACTCTCGCGGCAGCAGAAGTTGAAAGGCAAGAGCTCGCCGTCATGATCGTTCGAAAACTCAATACAGGAGCGGGGTCTTCAGCAGCGCGCACGGATCAGTCTCCCGAGTGCAGCCTGACCGGAATTAGAGGCCTCATTGAGCAACATAAGGGACGCCGCAAGCGGAAGCGAAAGTCGGGTTTGAACGTTTTCGTCAACCATGGACAGGACGTCGCCTTCAACCCACTCCTTTGCCGGGATTGCGAAATCGTAAGCACCAAATTGAGTGGTGAAAGGCCGCTCGGACGGTCTAACTTGGCGACGATGAATTTCATGAGAGTCCACATTTAGGAACGCGAGCGACAAGACTTCGGGCTTGCCAGATTTTTCAACCCACCGGCCAAAACCTAGGAAGTGGACAGATTCCACCTCGTGCGGCGCGATCTGGGCCTCTTCGCCCAGCTCACGCAGCGCTCCGTTTGCAGCCACGTCTGCAAAGTTTGCTTTGGTTTTCTGTCCAAAGTCACGTGGCTCGAGAGAGCCTGAGCCGCTTGGAGCGAAAAGCCCACCGGAACTTTCGTTCTTATTTGATTGGAGAACCAACACCAAACGACCGTCCGACGTGATCGCCAGGACGGAGGTTCCGATCGCGTTGACTAGCCAGCTATCACCGAAATCTCGGAGGTCTCCCTTTCTATTGATAAAGAGACGGCGACCGAATTCAGCACGGTCTCGGTTGTCGATGAGTACATCTTTCCAAGCCAACGCGTCCGACGCGAGATAGTCCCAATAATGGGCCCTCACAAGTCTAATTTCAGTGAATGCCGCCGGGCTGCCCGTCCCAAAATTGGTGTCGATTCCCAAGACCTGGCCATTGTGGGAGTACGGATGTTCGGCGATGAAACGATCCCTGTGCTCGGTACCGACCTCAATAAGTTGCGGCGGAAGCGCGTATATTTTCGGCCCGGTCTGAGCGAGAACGCCCGATCCCCGAAAGCGTCTACTCGCCTCGACGTCATAGACGAACGTCCCGCTGCGAAAGCGAACAAGCTCAAAACGGTGCGAAGTAGCCACTCTCACCTCGACGTCGCGATAGTCGTCTGTGCTCCGGGAGGGGAACTGAGTGCGGTTGATGTACCGCTGGTTCTTCGCAATTTCGGTCACAAATAGGACAATCGCGACTATCGCGAGCAAGACATTGATCTCGGGAGCAATCCGTACCCAAATCGAAATAACTCCGACCACACACAAGATCCCGCTCAAAAGTATCCAGCGGAACTTCCTTGCGAAGTTCCGCACACGCAGAAGCGACGTTTTGAGAGCTCTCGACAATCGAAGTATCACGGGTTACTCCTCACGATGTGAGAGGAGGATACCTCATCGAAGCGGGATTAAGTTGCTTGCGAACCTCTGTTCTGAGCTCCCCAGGAAAAGTGATCTCGACGTTCGCGCCTGCCGTGGGCTGGCTGCGTTCGAAGCAGGTGCGTCAGACGCAGCTACTCCGGCGGGGCGTAGAGGTAGGTCGAGACATCCGTTGCGGGGATGGTGCGCTGCCCGTAGATGTGGTCGCTCGCGTGGTTGTATTCCTCGAGCGTCACTGTGCCGTCGTCATTCACCGACTTCACGTACGCGACGTGGTAACCGAACCAGGCAACCGAGCCAGCGACCGGGATGTTGCTGGTCTTCCAGCCGTGCGACTCCCAGTTGGACTTCCACTGGTACGCGTTTCCGCCACCTGGCGTCAGATATGACCAGTCCCACTTGAACGGAGCCTCGACGCTGCCCGCATCGCGGTTCAGGCGCCACGCGACGAAGTCAACGCACTCGCGGTAGTAGTAGTTCAGCGGCGAGAGCCCGCCGCCCTGGTTGTTCGACAGCTCGGAGAAGTAGGGGTAGTCGTCACCCAGCTCGCGCGCGCCAGACTGCATGTACGCGGCGTAGTTGGCGGCTTCCTGCGCGTTCGACATCTGGCCGGCGATGTCGTCGGTGGTCGTCGCGCTGAAGCTTCCGCGCTTCGTTGCGGTGAGCGCGGCGCCCTCGTTGACCGTCAGCGTCGTGACGTCGGACGACAGGGCGGCCTTCGCGTTGGACTCCCCCGCGTCGGAGTCGACGGTCGAGAGCGCGTAGGCCGGCAGGGCTGCAGTGGCGAAGAGTCCGCACACGGCGACCATCGTGACCAGGGCGCTCGCGCGCTTCTTCGGCACGTGGTGCTGAACGCGCGACGCGGGCTTTGTCGGCTGGGCCATCGGCACTGCGCGCGAGGCGACAGGCTCGGAGATGACGGATGCCACACCCTCGGCCGAGCGCGCACCGCGCAGTTCGCGACGTGAGGGGCCAGCCGCGGGCGAGTCCGCGGAGCGGGCGGCAGCGGATGCGGCGAGCTGCGTCCACACGGCGGCCGGCTCGGCAGCGACCGATGCGGGCGCAACGGGGATGACCGGAATGGTGATCGGCGACGTCGTGGGTGCAGCGACATCGGCCTGCGGGTTGATGAACGCGGCGATCGGGTCGTCAGCGGGCGGGACGGCAGCGGGCGGGACGACGCTCACGGGAGCAGAGGAGACCGCGGTGGCCGCGGAGACGGGAGCCGCAGGCACTGCGGCAGGAGCCGGAGCTGCAGGAGCGGCGGCCGCCGGAGCGATGATCGACGCAATCGGGTCGGCCGCAGCATCCGGAGCCTGCGAACGAACCGGCTCGGCGAGAGGAGCAGGCGCAGCTACCCGAGGTGCACGGCCAGCAAGTGCTTCACGCATCTCGCGACGAGTCGCGAACTGCTGCGGGGCGGCAGTAGTGACACCCGGTAATGCGGGAGAAGAAGGGGTCGAATCGGATTCTACGACTGCTCCGAATAGCTCTGAGATTCCGTCGGTGGGACGGCCTTCTTCAGGGCGCATACGGGCATCAGCCACAGTTTGTACCCTCCGAGAAAAAGTTCAAGAACATTCATTCACATTGATTACGACCTCACCGAGAGTAGCGGACGAAGCCAATTGTGACAACTTGATAACGGCTCACGCGGGCGGGAATGAAACGCGCGCAGCTTCAGTCTCACACGCACCACAATGGGCCGAATTCCCCGGACTGGCAGACGCGAACTACGCCGCAGCGGCGCCCAGATACTCTTCCCACACCGGCAGCGCGCGCTCGACTCCGCGCACCATCCAGGTCGACCCATGGGGCGGACGCGGGATGGCACGGAGGGTCCACGACATCTCCTGCGGAGTGCGGTCACCCTTGGCGTTGTTGCACTTGAGGCAGCAGGCCACGAGGTTCTCCCAGGTGTCTTTACCCCCGCGCGACCGCGGCATGATGTGGTCGATGGTGGTGGCGGCATTGCCGCAGTATCCGCAGTGGCTGTCGTCCCGACGCAGCACGCCGCGGCGCGAGACGGGCACGCTGCGTCCGTTCGGTATGCGCACATAGCGGCGCAGGATGATCACCGACGGGCGATCCCAGGCGCCATGGCTCCCCCACACCGGATTATCCGCATCCGCGGCGATGACCGTGGCCTTCTCGTTCATCACGAGCACGAGTGCTCGCTTGAAGCTGACCACAGCCAGGGGTTCATACCCGGCGTTCAATACCAGTGTGCGCATCGTCATCCTTTCGAAAGCGCCTGCACGGCTTGCAGGCATTCGACATGCGGTCTTGGGATTCGGTCCAGTCAGAAGTGCGGCCACAAAAAAAGGCACCGTCGAATAGACGGTGCCTAAATTGCTCGCGAGCGTATGAATACGCTGCGCTGACTGCTGAGCCGTATGTAAAAGAGCGCGCGGGCATCCACGGTTTGGATGCTGCGCTTCTGGTACATCGACTCTCCTGGTTCTGGAAGAACTCCAAGAGCTACAGGATAGAGCCTTTTACCGCCGCCACAACTGTGGGCGCGGAGAATTGTGATCGACTATTTGCCGACGAAAATGTGAACGGCGACTTCGTTCGGAAGCTCGAGGCCTTCGCCGAAGCCCTCGACGGCGATGAAGACATACGAACCAGCGGCCGAGATGGTCACTTCGGCGCCGGGCATGACGCCTGCTGCCTGCAGCTGCTGCAGTAGTTCGGGCTCGAACTGCACAGGCTCACCGAGACGGCGGATGACGCCGGTCACGGGCTCTGCGGATGCCGACACCCGCTCGACCAGGTTGACCACGCCATCCATGAATGCGGGCGCTGCTTCGTGTCCGAGCTCAGCGAGTCCGGGAATTGGGTTGCCATAGGGCGACTCGGTGGGGTTGCCGAGCATCTCGAGGATGCGGCGTTCCACCTGCTCGCTCATCACGTGCTCCCAGCGGCACGCCTCGTCGTGAACGTAAGCCCAGTCGAGGCCGATGACATCGGCGAGCAGGCGCTCGGCGAGCCGGTGCTTGCGCATGACGTGCACGGCCTTGCTTCGGCCGTCGTGGGTGAGTTCGAGGTGGCGGTCGCCTTCGACGACGACGAGTCCGTCGCGCTCCATACGGCCGATCGTCTGCGAGACGGTGGGTCCGGAGTGGCCGAGCCGCTCGGAGATGCGTGCGCGCAGCGGCACGATGTGCTCTTCCTCAAGATCGAGGATCGTTCGCAGGTACATCTCTGTTGTGTCAACGAGATCGGTCATCGGTGCCTCCAGCTCGCGTATTACCAACCACAACCTTACTTTGTGCGTCCTCCTACTTCTGGCAGGCGCGATGTGCCGCCAGTGAACAAATAGAATTGGGCAATGGCGACGATCACAATCCCCACCGAACTCCTGCCCGTTGACGGACGATTCGGCTGTGGGCCGTCGAAGGTCCGCCCCGAACAGCTCGCGTATCTTGCGGGCCCGGGCGCTGCCCTGATGGGCACCTCCCACCGCCAGGCACCGGTGAAAGACCTGGTCGGGCGCGTGCGCTCCGGCTTCTCGTCGCTCTTCACCGCCCCCGATGGCTACGAAGTCATCATGGGCAACGGCGGCTCGACCGCCTTCTGGGACGCCGCCGCATTCGGCCTCATCCTGAATCGCAGCGAGCACCTGACGTTCGGCGAGTTCGGCAGCAAGTTCGGCGCCGCAGCCAAGACGCCGTGGCTGCAAGACCCGTACATCATCAACGCCCCGGGCGGATCCCGCTCAGAGGTCGAGATCGTCGACGGCATCGACGTCTACGCCTGGCCTCAGAACGAGACCTCGACCGGCGTCATGGCCCCGATCAAGCGGGTCGCAGCGGATGCTTTGACCGTTATCGACGCCACCAGCGCCGCCGGCGGCATCGACTTCGATGCTTCACAGGCCGACGTGTACTACTTCGCCCCGCAGAAGAACTTCGCCTCAGACGGCGGACTGTGGTTCGCGCTCTTCTCCCCCGCAGCGATCGAGCGCGTCGAGCAGATCGCGGCATCCGGGCGCTACATCCCCGAGTTCCTGTCGCTCAAGAACGCCGTCGACAACTCGCGCCTCAACCAGACCCTGAACACCCCGGCCATCGCGACCCTGCTGCTGCTCGAGAACCAGCTCGACTGGATCAACGGCAACGGCGGACTCGCCTGGGCCTCCGCGCGCACCAAAGAGTCGTCGGACGCACTCTATGACTGGGCCGAGAGCGTCTCGTACGCGGCGCCGTTCGTCACGAACCCGGAGCACCGCTCGCAGGTAGTTGCCACGATCGACTTCGACGACACGATCGACGCCGCCGGAATTGCCAAGACGCTGCGCGCCAACGGCATCGTCGACACCGAGCCCTACCGCAAGCTCGGACGCAACCAGCTTCGCGTCGCCACCTTCACCGCCATCGAGCCGGATGACGTGCGCCAGCTGATCAAGTCGATCGAGTTCGTGGTCGGGGCGCTGTAGTCAGCACCCCCACCACGCTGGTCGAGCTTGTCGAGACCTCGCATCGCCGCACCCTATTCCGCTGGTCGAGCTTGTCGAGACCTCGCATCGCCGCACCCTATTCCGCTGCTCGAGCTTGTCGAGACCCCGCATCGCTGCACCCCACCCCGCTGGTCGAGCTTGTCGAGACCCCGCATCGCAGCACCCCATTCCGCTGGTCGAGCTTGTCGAGACCCCGCATCGCCGCACCCCATTCCGCTGGTCGAGCTTGTCGAGACCCATTTCGCGCATCTCCGCCTATAGCTCGGGGAGGCCGCGCGTCGCGGTTTCGACAAGCTCAACCAGCAGCAGAAATTTCGACAAGCTCAACCAGCGGAAAAGGTTTCGACAGGCTCAACCCGCGGCAGAAGTTTCGACAAGCTCAACCAGCAGCGGGGGCCTCGACCAGCGGGCAGGCGGAAGTTAGGCTCACCCCATGCGATTCGTGCTGAAAGACAGTGAGCGCCGGCCCGATCCGGTTCCTGTCGTCACGGATGACCGCAAGGCAGTTCTCATCGGCCTCGTTCTGTGGGTGGTCGCGCTCGTCGTCGTCCTGATCGTTGCGCCAGGCACGGCCGCCATCTGGACCTGCATCGTCGGGTTGGCACTCGGAGCGCTCGGGCTCGTGTACACGCAGGTGCGGCACAGGCGGAGGTAGCCGCTCGCGGCATCCGCCCACACCTCCGCTGGTTGAGTAGCACGGCGAGCGTCAGCGAGTCGCGCGTATCGAAACCCGTGCACGAGCCGTTACGGGTGCTGCAAAGGTTTCGATACGCGCGGCCTCGCTAGCGCTCGGTCGTGCTACTCAACCAGCGGCGAGGGGAGGCGAAGGCGGGGCGAAACGACGACGCTAGTACGTCTTCTCGCCCTCGTCATCGGGGTCCTCGGAGTCGTCATCGTCGGACTCGTCGTCGTCGTCGTCCTCGGACGACTCGTCGTCATCCGGGTCGTCGCCGTCTTCAGAATCCGAGTCGGCATCCGCCAGCGCCAGGTCGATGTCCACGCCGTCGAGGTCGCCACCGTGAAGGATGTCGCTTCCGAGGTCGTCGTCATCGTCTTCGTCGTCGTCGGATTCATCCGAGTCGTCGGAATCGTCATCCGAGTCGTCGTCATCGTCAGAATCGTCATCGGAATCGTCGTCGTCCGACTCGTCGTCGGCGTCGTCATCCGAAGCCTCTTCCGAGTCTTCCTGCGCAGCCTTGTAGTCGGCGAGGCGGTCGCTCCACGGCACCCAGTCGGGTGCGAGCAATGCGCCGTCGCCGGGCGTGAGCTCGGTTTCGAGCACGCTCGGCTCCTGGTCGTCGAAGTTTGAGAGGCTGACTGTCCAGCGCCATCCCGGATATCCGACCATCTCTGACGTGAAGAACAGCGTGACGATGCCGTCGCCGTCGTCGCGCTCGTCGACGAGTTCGCCGATCGACTCGGCGGGGGTCATCTGCAGCAGTGACTCACGCGCGATCGCGGCGAGTGCGGGGTACTTCGTGGCCTCAGGCATCCAGTTCGTCCGCTACCTTGCGCAGCATCTGCGCGATCTTGCCGCTGTGGCTCTTGTCGGGGTAGCGACCTCGCTTGAGGTTCGAGCCGATGCCATCGAGCAGCTTGACGAGGTCTTCGACGATGATCGCCATGTCATCCGCTGGTTTGCGGTTCAGCTTGGAGAGGCTCGGGGGCGTCTCGAGCACACGCACAGAGAGCGCCTGCGCGCCCTTCTTGCCGTCGGCGATGCCGAACTCGAGCTTGGTCCCCGCCTTGATGCCGGTCGTGCCCGCTGGGAGTGCTGACGCGTGCAGGAAGACCTCCTGGCCGTCATCAGAACTGATGAAGCCAAAGCCCTTCTCGTCGTCGTAAAACTTAACTTTGCCGGTCGGCATTTCGTAACTCCCTTGTGGATGGTGCGTCTAAGAGTAGGCGCGCCCCGTGTGGCCCTATCCTTATGACTGTGGCAGAAAACACTCCGGTAACGGTCAATCGTAACGAACGCATCCTCGCCTATATGGTTGCGTCGTCGATAGGCCTATCGCTGATCTGCATCGTCGTCACTCTCATCGGCTCGCTCGCAGGCGCGAACAAGGCCGACGGCGCGTGGCCTGTCATCACCATTCTTCCGACGGTCGGGCTTCCGATCGGCTTCATTCTCGTCATCGTGCTTCTCGTCACCACTGCTGTCCGTCGTAGTCGAGCGGCAAGGGATGACGCAAAGTAACGGATCCGCCCTTGCGCTGGCCTCTCGCCTGCGCGCTCTCAGTGATGAGCAATTGCTGGCCCTCCTGCGGATGCGCGACGTGCGCGAAACCGGAATCCGCGACTTCTTCGACCTCGCCGACAAACTCCTCGACCGCACCTCGATCCAGAACATCCTGAGCCAGCTCGACCGCCGCACGCTGCACACGCTGTCGGTTATCGCAACGCTCGGCGTCCACGGAACCCACGCGCCAGCGGATGCCGTGGCTGCGGCGATGGCGGATGCCGAACATCCAGAGATCGCGATTCTCCCGTCCACGGTCGACGGCCGCGCCGCGCGCCTCGCCGAACGCGGACTCATCGCCATCGAGCCCGACGGACTCGTCTGCTACGACGTCGTCGCCGACGTGCTCGCCGGCTGGCCGGCCATCAACCTGCCAAGCGCCGCCGAGCTCGCTGCTCCCCTGCCCGACGGACTAGGCGCCCCCGGCCTGGTCGACGACGCCAACATCGACCACTTCGCCGCCGAGCGCGCCTTCTCGGCCACCCTCTCGACAGTCGAGCTCGTCACCGAGCTGCTGCACGAGCCAGCCCGCGAGCTCTCGCGCGGCGGACTCGGCGCCCCCGACACCAAGCGCCTCGCGATCGCGGCCGCGATTCCGCAAGACCGGGTTCCGACGCTCATGGTCATCGCGTCGCGCGCCGGGCTGATCGGCCTGACCGGCGGTCGCTGGTCTCCCGCAGCGGATGCCGCCGAGTGGATGATCGCGCCAACACCCCATCGGTGGGGACGCCTGGCCGCAGCCTGGGTCGCGGCGCTACCGCCCGACATCCGCTTCACTCTCGCCGACCGCGACCACGCGGTGTGGGGCGACCACTTCGACGAGTACATCACCTGGCTCTACCCGGCGGCAGACGCCAAGATGCGCGCCCGCGTCCACGCCCACGTGCTGACCGCCGAGGTGCTCGGCATCTTCGCCAAGCACGCCCCGAGCCACGCCGGAAGCGCGCTGCTCTCGAGCGGACGCCGCGCTGCAGAAGAAGCCATCGCCGATGCCCTGCCCGCCGAAGTCGACAAGGTCTACCTGCAGAACGACCTCACTATCGTCGCTCCAGGCCCGCTGGCGCCCCACGTCGACGTGCGCCTGCGCGCCATGGCCGACGTCGAGAACCGCGCGCTGGCGTCGAGCTACCGGGTGACGAGCGAGTCGATCAACCGAGCGCTGGCGTCCGGGGATTCTGCGAAGACCATCCTCGGGTTCCTCGGCGAAATCTCGCTCACCGGCATCCCGCAACCGCTCGACTACCTCGTCGCTGAGTCCGCGGCGCGCTTCGGCATGCTGCGCGTCGGCACGATCACCGAAGGCGCGTCGGCAACGGTGCAGAGCTACATCCGCTCGACCGATGCGAACCTGCTCGCGACAGTGCTGGTCGACCAGCGACTTCTGCCGCTGGCACTGCGCCGCGCGGCCGACGGCCGGGCCACGAGCCGCTTCAGTCGCGACGTCGTCTACTGGTCGCTCGCCGATGCCCGCTACCCGGTGGCGGCAGAGTCGAGCAACGGCACGATCACCGTCGTCGAGCGGCACCTGTATGCGCGCGAGGCGGCGAGCGCCGGCGCCCAGAAGACGGGCGACCCCGCGGTCATTCTCGTCGAGCGGATGCGGCGCAACAGCGCAGTGTCGGAGCAAGAGTCTGCAACGCCGTGGCTCGAGAGGCAGCTCGAGCTCGCGATCAAGTCGAAGATCACCCTGGTGGTCACGGTGTCGACGCCGGACGGCGGAACCGTGGACCACGTGCTCGAGCCGACCACTCTCTCGAACGGGCGCCTGCGCGCCCGCGACCGCAAGGCCGACATCGAGCGGACGCTGCCGCTGTCGCGCATCGTCTCAGTGAGCGACGCGGTGCGCTGAGGCACAGCCGCTGGTTGAGTGGCACGACGCGAGGTACGAGCGCCGGGCGTATCGAAACCTTTGCAGCGATCGAAACCGCAGCGGCTCGCAAACGGGTTTCGATAGGCGCGTCCTCGCTGGCGCTCGGTCGTGCTACTCAACCAGCGGCTCAGGTCGGGGGGCGCACCCTGCCAGCGGCACCACACCGCCCGCGAGTAAGCTGTCGAGGTGAATTCGCAAGCTGGCACGCCCAGCGCTCCCGGCCCGCTCATCGTGCAGAGCGACCGCACCGTGCTCCTCGAGGTCGCGCACCCCGACGCTGCCGATGCCCGCCACGACCTCGCCGTTTTCGCCGAGCTCGAGCGTGCACCCGAGCACATCCACACCTACCGCATCACGCGCCTTGGCCTCTGGAATGCTCGCGCCGCCGGCCACACCGCCGAGGACATGCTCGGCACCCTGACAAAGTACTCGCGCTTCCCGGTTCCGCAGAGCGTCTCGATCGACATCGCCGAGACCGTCTGGCGCTATGGCCGCCTCGTCATCGAACGCGACCCCGAGGGCACCCTCCTGCTCACCGCGACGGATTCCGCGGTGCTCTCCGAAATCAGCCGCGGCAAGAAGGTGGCCAGCCTGCTCTTCGAGAAGCGCGGCGACAACACCTACGTCGTGCAGGCGTGGGCGCGCGGCGAACTCAAGCAAGAGCTGCTCAAACTGGGCTGGCCCGCCGAGGACCTTGCCGGCTACACCCCCGGAACCCCGCATCCGATGTCCCTCACCACCGACGGCTGGGCGCTGCGCGAGTATCAGAACCAGGCCGTCAGCAACTTCTTCGAGAGCGGATCGGGTGTTGTCGTTCTGCCCTGTGGCGCGGGCAAGACCCTCGTCGGCGCCGGCGCGATGGCCACGGCATCCACCACCACCCTCATCCTCGTGACCAACACGGTCTCCGCCCGCCAGTGGCGCACCGAGCTGCTCAAGCGCACGACGCTCACCGAAGACGAGATCGGCGAGTACTCCGGCCAGGTCAAAGAGGTCAAGCCGGTCACGATCGCGACCTACCAGATCCTCACGGCGAAGCGAAAGGGCGAGTACGCCCACCTCGCGCTGCTCGACGCGCTCGACTGGGGCCTCGTCATCTACGACGAAGTGCACCTGCTGCCCGCACCCGTGTTCAAGCTCACCGCCGAGTTGCAGGCGCGCCGCCGCCTCGGTCTCACCGCCACGCTCGTGCGCGAAGACGGCCGCGAGGGCGACGTCTTCAGCCTCATCGGCCCCAAGCGCTTCGACGCCCCGTGGAAGGAGATCGAGGCCCAGGGTTTCATCTCCCCCGCGTCCTGTTTCGAGGTGCGCATCGACCTGCCGCAGCAGGAGCGCCTGGAGTACGCGGCATCCGCAGACCCCGACCGCTACCGCCTCGCCGCAACCGCACCGGCCAAGCTGGTTACAGTTCACCAGTTGGTCAAGAAGCACGAGGGCGAGCGGATCCTGGTGATCGGCCAGTACCTCGACCAGATCGAGCAGTTGGCTGAGTCGCTGAATGCACCCACCATCACGGGGTCAACACCGATCCCCGAGCGCGAGCGCCTGTTCCAGGAGTTCCGCGACGGAGTCACGAAGGTTCTCGTCGTTTCGAAGGTCGCGAACTTCTCGATCGACCTGCCCGAGGCGACAGTCGCCATCCAGGTCTCCGGGTCATTCGGGTCCCGGCAGGAAGAGGCCCAG
>Ga0247729_10000157_pt1 | contig 33088 bp, 27 predicted proteins | sample UWRJL133311R2_FD_180958 | JGI IMG/M metagenome (GOLD analysis project Ga0247729, IMG submission 180958) | Plant litter microbial communities from Arlington Agricultural Research Station in Wisconsin, United States - UWRJ-L133-311R-2 | ecosystem: Environmental > Terrestrial > Plant litter >... | reverse complement strand
CCGGGATCTCCCGCGTCAGACGGTCAGAGACGGAGTAGTACGACTCGGGGCTGTCGGGGGCGACCGCCGTGGGGGTCACCACAACTTCAGCGCCGTACGCCATCAGCACGTTGCGTTTGTCTTCACCCACCTTGTCGGGGAGCACAAACACACAGCGGTATCCACGCTGCTGCGCGACGAGTGCGAGGCCAACTCCGGTGTTGCCACTGGTCGGCTCGACGATGGTTCCGCCGGGCTTCAAGAGGCCTTCGGCTTCGGCCGCGTCGATGATTCGCTCGGCGATACGGTCTTTCGACGAGCCACCGGGATTCAGATACTCGATCTTGGCGAGAACGGTCGGCGCGTAGCCCTCCGTCACCCGGCCAAGCTTCACAAGTGGGGTGTTACCGATGAGATCGAGCACTGTGTTGGCGTATTTCATGGTGGACTCAATGTACCAGCGCAGTATTTTGTGTTACTTCGTGCTTTGCACGGACTTCCCAGCGTCGAACTGACACAATTTAGTTGTAGCCGCAACTGACGACAGGATCCGCACCACATGCCATCAGAACAAACTGTTAAACAACAGCGTGAAGCGCGCCGTGCCGAAAAGGTCGCCGCCCTCAAAAAGCTGCAGGCCAAACAGAAACGCAACCGTCTCATCACGGTGATCGGTACCGCGGCTGCGAGTGCCGGTGTTCTCGCTCTTGTCATCAGTTTTGTGGTGAGCAGCGCGGTTCCCAAGGTCGACCCCGCGTCCATTGAGATCGCTGGGCTCAACACCTTTGGTGACCTCACCGCGACCCACGTCGCCGACACCACCCCCGTCGACTACGACGCCGAGTACGGCATGAGCCCGCCCGCCGGTGGTAACCACTGGGGCGCCTGGCTCAACTGCGGCGTCTACACGGAGCCGCAGCAGAACGAGAACGCGGTGCACGCCCTCGAGCACGGCGCTGTCTGGGTCACCTACAACCCCGACGAGCTGACGGCCGACGAAATCACCACCCTGCAGAACTCCCTGCCCGAGACCTACATCGTGATGTCGCCGTACCCGGGCCTCCAGGCTCCCGTGGTGGCATCCGCCTGGGGCAACCAGGTTGAGCTCGATGGTGTGGACGACCCGCGCCTCGGCGACTTTGTGACCAAGTTCTGGCGCAGCGCCGATGTTCCCGAGCCCAACGCCGTGTGCTCCGGCGCCATCGACGGCCCCGGACGGATCGCATAACGTGACGCTCGACGCTGACGGTTCGATCGGCGAAGCAACACAACCCACCTCACACCGGTCGCGCCGCATCATTGCGCTGGTTCTTGTGGCGTTGTTTGTGCTCGCTGGGGTGTTCGCCGCGGGGCGCCTGACCGCGCCCCGGGTGGGCACCCCGTCGAACGTCAGCGCCGAAGCGGGCTTCGCCCGCGACATGCAAACGCACCACAACCAGGCCGTCGAGATGGCTTTTATCATCCGCGACCTGACCGATGACCCCGAAACGCGCCTGGTCGCGTTCGACATCGCCACCAGCCAGGCGAGCCAGGGCGGACAGCTCTACGGCTACCTCACCGAGTGGAACCTCCCGCAGGTCGGCCCCGAGCCGGCGATGACCTGGATGACGAGGCCCAGCCTCGCCGGTCTCGAACACGAGCACACCGCCGCGGCCGTCGGCTCCTCCGCCCACGTGCCCGGTGACCCGATGCCAGGCCTCGCAACCCCCGAGCAGATGGCGCACCTGTCGACGCTCACCGGTGTGGAAGCCGAGCGCGAGTTTCTTACGCTGATGATCGCGCACCACAAGGGTGGACTCGAGATGGCCGAAGCGCTCCTCGAGCGCAGCGACTACCCCTCCGTCACGGCCCTCGCCCGCGGAGTGGTGACGGTGCAGACCACCGAGATTTCGGTGATGGAAGCGATGCTCGCCGCCCGCTCATAGCGTCGTCAGTCGATGTGCACCATCTGGGCCGAACGGTTCCACAGCTGCGCCGCGAGAACCGCGTCGTCGGCCAGCGGGTTGGTGCGCGCGATTTTGCGCTTGGTGTAGAAGTTGCCGCTCTGCCACACCGTGCCCGGGGTTCCGTTCGCGAGCCAGATCAGTGTGTCCGCACCCTTGGCCGGGGTCAGCAAAAAGCGCCCGAGAAGGCCCGTATAGAGGTGGCGGATGGGCCCCGTCGACTGCGCCGCGAAGCCCGTGCCCACTACCCCGGGGTGGAAGGCCGCCGACGAAATCCCGGCTGCGCCGAAGCGACGGTCGAGTTCGCGGGTAAAAAGGATGTTTGCGAGTTTGGCGTTGCCGTACGCCGCATTCGCGGTGTAGTTGTTCTCGAGGTCGAGGTCGTCGATGTCGAACTTCGCGAAGATGCGCGCGGCAACACTCGCCGTGTTGATCACGGTGGCGCGGCTGGCCACCAGACGGTCCATCAGCAAGGTGGTGAGCAGAAACGGCGCGAGGTGATTGACCTGGAACGTCAGTTCGTGGCCGTCTTCGGTGACCACCCGGTCGCCCATAATCCCGCCCGCGTTGTTCGCCAGCACGTCGATGCGCGGGTAGCGTTCGAGCAGGGTGGCCGCCAGCGCACGCACGTCGGCGAGGCGGGAGAAATCGGCCAGGTGGTAGTCGACGCCCAGCTCCGCGGCGATCGCGCGGGTCTTCTCCTCAGATCGTCCGACCAGCACCACCCGCTGCCCATCGGCGTGCAACTGGCGTGCTGCGGCGGCGCCGATGCCGTCACTCGCGCCCGTAATAACAATGGTTCGTTCGATCACAGGGTGTCCTTTGGTAAGCCAGCTCTGGGTATTCGTTCGGGTGTGGTGGATGCCGTGGTGCGAGGTTCCGCTGCCCGCGACTGCTCCGCCACCAGGGTGCTGTAGACACCGCCGAGCCCCACAAGTTCGGAGTGAGTACCGCGTTCGACCACCTCACCACCGTCCACTACAAAGATGACATCGGCATTGATCACGGTGGACAACCGGTGCGCGATCGCAATGGTGGTGCGTCCCCGGGAGGCGGTATCAAGCGCGGCCTGCACAATCCGCTCCGAGACGGAGTCGAGTGCGCTGGTGGCCTCGTCGAGGATCAGCACGGCCGGGTCTTTGAGCAGCACACGGGCGATGGCCACCCGCTGCTTCTCCCCACCGCTCAGGCGGTACCCACGCTCCCCCACCACGGTGTTGTAACCGTCGGGGAACGACGCGATCGTCGCGTGGATGTTGGCCGACCGCGCCGCGGCCTCGAGTTCGGCGTCGGTCGCGTCGGGCTTCGCATACCGGAGGTTCTCGGCAATGGTCGCGTGGAAGAGATAGGTCTCCTGGCTGACGATGCCGATGTTCTGCACCAGGGCATCCTGCTGGAGGGTCCGCACATCATCACCCGCGAACAGCACCCGGCCCGCCGACACGTCATAAAAGCGCGGGATCAGGTACGACACCGTGGTTTTACCGGCACCCGACGGGCCGACAAACGCGGCGTACTGCCCGGGTTCGATGTCAAAGGAGACCGACTTCAGCGTCGCAGGAGTATCGGCACCGGCATCCGGATAGCGAAATTCCACGGAGTCGAAACTGACCGAGCCCAATTTGCTGGAGTTGACACTGCCCGCGCCCGGCTCGTCAACAATCGACGGGGTGAGATCGAGGTATTCGAAGATGCGGGAGAACAGTGCCTGCGAGGTCTGCAGGTCAAGAAAGACACGCAACAACCCCATCAGCGGGAAGGTGAGGCGGGCCTGCACGGTGGTGAAGGCGACGAGGGTTCCGGCGGTCACGGGAACACTCTGGGTGATCAGCCACGCGGCAACCAGATAGATCACCGCGGGAATCACCGAGAGAAAGATGCCCACCATCGCGAAGAACCACTGCCCACTCATCTGCTGGCGCACCTGCAGCGAGATCTGGTTCTGGTTCTCGGCACCGTAGCGGGCGATCTCGGTCGGCTGCTGGTTGAAGCTTTTCGCCAGGAGGATGCCGCTGACGCTCAGCGCCTCCTGGGTAATAGAGGTCATGTCGCTCAGCGACTCCTGCGTTTTGGTCGCGATGCGGGCACGCACCTGGCCGACACGACGCTGGGCGAGGGCGAGCAGCGGAAGCAGGATGACCGCAACAATCGTCATCTGCCAGCTGAGCACCAGCATCGACACAAACGCGGCGAGCACGGTCACGGTGTTACCGATGACACTCGAGATGGTGTTGCTCAGCACATCGGCGACGCCACCCACGTCATTCTGCAGGCGGGACTGGATGACTCCCGTTTTGGTTCGGGTGAAGAAGGCCAGCTCCATGGCCTGGAGGTGTCCGAACAGGCGGGTGCGCAGGGACCCCATCACCTGGTTTCCCACGGTCGCGGTGAGGAAGGTCTGCCAGACCCCGAGCAGCGCGGAGGCCACCCAGAGCAGCACCATCGCGGCAACAAGTTTGATGAGCACCGGAAAGTCGGGTGTGCCCGAGGACGGGAAGAGCCCGAGGTCAAACGCCTCCTTGGTGAGCAGCGGGGGCAGCACGCTGAGGGCCGCGCTGATCAGCACCAACACAATTGTGAGTGTCAGTTTGGCGCGGTAAGGGCGGAAGAGTTCGCCGATGCGACGCAACAGGTGCGGCACTCGTGGGGCGTCGGCGTTGACCGCGCGCTGCGCTTCGGAATCCCGTCCGCTCACTCGCCCACCGTGGCCGCCCGGGCCAGCTCGCATACTCACCCTTTATTGTCACTCGCGAATTGAGCGCGGAATGCCAATAGCGGCCCAACGGAGTCCGCCCGGCGCGAACAGTGCGGGTGTGTACTGTTCGCGCCGGTCGCGCTGCCCGACCTACTTGATCGTGAACTCGTGCAGCGAGTATCCGTACGGAGTGCCGCGCTCGATGCCCTGCATCCGGATGTAGCGGTAGTCGCCCGCGATCGGCACCGTATCGATTCCCCCGGTGTCGATCCCTCCGGTGCCGTTGGTGACGGTGGCCAGGTCGACCCAGTCCCCGGTTGCGGAGACCCGGCCCTGGATCACGTAGTTCTTTCCGAACGCGCCCTCCCAGTCGAGCTCAGCGGAGTGCACCGCAGTCACCGCACCGAGGTCAACCTGCAGCCACTCGGTGTCGGTCGCCGCAGACGCCCAGCGCGAGTACGAGTCGCCGTCGACGGCGTTGGCCGCGGAGAACACCGCCTCGGTCGACGAACTCGTCGCCGGTCCGCGCAGCGCGAGGTTCGGGGTGCCCGATCCCTCGGTGGAGTACACCTCGAACTCGGTCAGCGAAACCCCGTACGCCGTGGCGCGGTTGTCTCCGAGCATCCGCACAAATCGCGCCGATTCCTCGATCGGATAGTCGACCGCCCCGCCCGTTCCCGCCGTGTCGGTGACCACGGTGCGCCACACGCCGAACGCGGTGTCGCGCACCTGCAGGCGCAGGCTGGTCGCGAAGGCACCCTCCCAGTCGAGATGCACCGAGTCGAGGGGAAGAACCTCGCCGAGGTCGACGGAGATCCATTCCCCATCGCGGTGCTCGCTCGACCAGCGTGTGCCGACTGATCCGTCGACCGCGTTGGCTCCGGCGAGACCCGAATTCTCCGTCGACGACACCTGAACCTTTTTGCCGATCGCGACGTTGGTCGCGGTTCCCGGTGTCGGCTCCGGTGACGGCTCCGCGGTGGGGGTCGGCTCCGGCGCCACGGTCGGTCCCGGTGTGGGGGTCGGCTCCGGTGTGGGCTCGACCGGGCTGAAATCAACAATGCGTACCGGGGTGGATGCTTCGGCGCCAGACACTGTCGCCGTCACAGTACTGTCGCCCGGAGCATCCGGAGCAGTAAACCTGCCCGCACCGCTGATCGACCCGCCACCCTCGACGGACCACGCGGCACTGACCGCACCACCGTTGCCGTCCGCGTCGAACGCGAAGGCGCCAAACGTCGCGGTGCGCCCGGTCGCGACGGTGGCGGCGCGGGGCGACACCAGCACCACGGTGGGCTCGATGTAGGCCACATTGCGAGTGCCGAACACCTCGAGGTCGTAGATGGAGTAGCCGTAGTCAGTCAGCCGGCTGACCCCCTGGATGCGGAGGTAGCGACCCGTGGCGTCCGTCGCAGCCGCGCGCAGGTCAACCGAGTCGGCGCGGTCATCGGTTTTACTGACGGTGGCGACGGTAGACCAGGGGCCTGCTGCGGTGTCCGACGTCTGCACGTGGAACTCCGCCGCTGCGGCACGTTCCCAGCGGATGTCGACACGACTCAGGTCGTAGCTGCCCCCGAGGTCAACGGTGAGCGTCTCGTCGTCCGTGCCGTGCGCACTTTCCCAGCGCGTGGCAGGGTCGCCATCCACGGCGAGCGCGGCGGTGCTTGCACCCACCTCACTGCTGGCCTCGATCGGCTGGCCGAGCGCCAGGTCCACCGGCTCGGCGACAACGGCAACAACAGCGGAACCTTCAACGGTCTGAAGCGCAGCAGCTCCGCCATCGCCTTCGCCGTCGCCCTGCACCACTGTTGCAGTGACGTATCCGGCACCCGCGTCACCCGCCGTGAACACTCCGTCCGCCGTGATGGTGCCCGAAGCAGTGGTCGCCCACTGCACCGCAGTATCGTCCGACGCAGTGCTGTCTGATTCCGCGCTGTCCGACGCGGCACCGGTGAAGGGATCGCCGTACTGGTCGAGGCGAACCGCGGTAAACGTGGTGGATGCTCCGGCCACAACCTGCTCGAAGCCGGGCGTGATCTCGATCGACGCAAACGCCGGAGCATTGTCGACGCGTACCGAGTACGTGCCCACCACGTCACCACTGTTGGCGCCAGCGCCGCCGCTGGTCGCGGTGATCGTCACCGACTCGGTCGGAGTGGTCGCGCCGAACTCTCCGCTCGAGGAGATCGTTCCCCCGCCGCTCACCGCCCACTCGATGTCGTCGACGGGAATGGTGGCGCCGTATTGGTCATACCCGGTTGCGGTGAACCCGGCGGTGCTGCCGGGCGCGACCGTGGTCGGAAGCGCTCCCGCCTCGGCCGAACCAATCACGATGTGGTCGAGTACCGCGTCGAGCCGGTGGGTCACCTGAGTGCGAGCCGGCACGGCAATCGAACCGATCACCTTCGAGCCCGAGTACACGTCGTAGCTCTTCTGGCTATCGGACGGGTTGTAGACCACGTAGCTGTACTGCTCGGTGGCGTCGTTGTAATAGACCTGGCTCGTTGGGCTGGACGTGTGCCGGTCGCGCACCTGCACACCGAGTCCACGGTTCGACATCGCCGTGTAGTAGACCATGCCCGCCATTGACGTGGAGGTGACGGTGGGATCGTTCTGCTCCTGCAGCACGGTGAACACGTCGGCATACAGCTCGGGGTCGTATTGGGCGACCATTCCAAGAACAACGTTGCCCAGAGCATCCCCCATCTGGCTGAACACGGCGGCAGCCTGTGCGGTGTCGGCGCCCGACTCGTAGTTCTCGACGTCGACCCCGTACAACTCGGCAATGGTGGCCTCGTCAGCGACATAGTTCGTGGAGAGGTAGGGAAGCACGGCGGACGCCGGGGTCCACTGGCGCGGGTCGAGGTCAACCATCGCATCCGTCAACTCGGCCTGGATCAGCGACGCGGGCAGAGTCTCGGGAGTCCACCAGGTGGCCGGAAACACCACCGACCCGTCCGAGTCCACCGACACGTAGAGGGTGTCGGTTGCCGCGTTGTAGAGCGGGTTCGCCGCCACCTTCGCAGTCACGTATCCGGGGTGGTTTTTCTCGGCCTCGCGAATGGCGCCCTGCAGGTTTGCGATTGCCGACGCCTGGTTCTTCTCGATGATGATGTCGCCGTAGCTACCGATCCCCCACCATTCCTTCGCGAAGGTCTGGATGGCGGCACGATTGCCCCCGATCACGCCATTCTGGCCGATGTCCGCGGGGCGATCGGCGAACATGTCCTGCACAAGGGACCGGGCGAAGTCCTCATCCCAGCCGAGGTAGTTCAGCCAGGGTCCGGTGGGCATCCACTGGATCCCGTAGATCCAGCCGGGGTCGCCGGAGAAGTAGGTCGCGTATGCCTGGCCGCTGTCGAAGAGGATGCCCGTAGTCGAGTGGTCATACGCCTCGGGGAACGTCCCGTCCCCATCAGCGACAGACGACGCGGGGTTACCGTGGATGTTCAGCCAGTACTCGAGCACTGCCTGACGTTCCGTCGAGTACCCCATCGCACCGGTGGCCTGCATCTCGGCGTCGCCGAGGGCAGACCCGAGAAGGAACAGCGCGGCCCACGACTGGATTGCTTCAGAACTCGACTCCTGGTTGTTGCCGCCGGGCGACGAGAACCCTCCGGCGTAGGAGTGGCCGGCCCACGTGTCGAATGTGCGGAGGTACGGGAAGTCCTTGTCGGTGCGATCCCAGTTGGCGTACTGCTTCGCCACCAGGGTCGCCATGTCACCGTAGTCGGCGGCCCATTGCGGGTCTTCGCCGGCGAGCAGCGCGGCAGCCAGCACAAAGTAGCCGTAGTGAAAGTGGTTGTCGGTGAACTGCGCCGAACCGTATGACTCGCCAAAACCGACGAGCGCGCCCCAGCTCTCGTACCGGGCGAAGAAGTGTTCCTTCTCCCCCTCGGTGTAGCTGAACCAGTCGCTGAGCGCCGCGGTCAGACTCGCGCGCAGTGCGGTGTACGAGTCGGTGGCACCAATTTGTTTGGCGGCAGCCATGTACTCCGCGAGCTGCAGCACGTCTTTGCCACCCCAGTAGGTGTCGGCGCCGTACTCCGTTTTCGCCGCGTAGTCCGCGAGGTACGCCTCCATGGTCGCCTGGTCGTAGTCGCCCTCGAGACCGAGAACTTCGGGCGCCGCAGCCGTGGGGGTCAGTCCCTCAAAGGGATACGCGATCGTCCAGTCACCGTGGCCAACCGAGGTTTTGAGGGTTCCGCGCGGTGTCTCGTAGGTGTCGTCGTCCAAAACGAGATTGTTCGTGGTGCCGCGCCACTGGTGCGGAAGCCAGCCCTGCACGGTGTCGAGGTTGGTGCCCTCGAGCGCTTCCGTCTCCACCGACCAGTCCTGGATGACGCTGGCGGCGAGCGCGTCGTAGTTGTAGGTCATCCGGGTGCCGCGCGGCACCGCGAAGGCGTGGCGGTGCAGGGTGGTGAGCTCGGCACCCGCCTCGGCGGAGGTTGTTGATGCGGGCAGTGCGCTGATCACCAGGTGGTCAGTACCCTCGCTCGCGCGCAGCACGGAACCGACCCGCTCAAACGTGGTGTCGGCGGGCGCGTGCACCCCAAAACTGCGTCCGCCCTGGGTCACTACGAACCGATCGGTGGTCGTCGGAAAGGTGACAGCCTCCCCCGCCGCGTCGGTGATCCGTGCGGTTGCGTCGATCGTGATCTGCGGGGTGACGTCGTCGAATTCAAACCAGAGGTACGGGATGCCCCGGGCTGCAGTCACATCAATGTGCTGCTCACCCCCGGCTTGCCCCATCCGCCAGCTGACGTTCCAGTCTCCCCACCGCAGTGCGTCCGCGCTCTCGGCCGCGAAAGTGGTGTCGAAGCGACCATCGAGGTCCGTGACGTCGTCAGTTCGGATGATCTGGTCGACAAGCACGTGCGCCCAGCCGGCCTCGACGCTGTCGATGATCTCGATCGATGCGGTCTGACCGACGTATGCGGAGACGTCCCAGGTGATCCAGCGCAGGGATTCGCTGGTGTCTCCTGTGGCGGTCGCGACAGCAGTCCCGTCGATGAGGAGACGGATCTCCGCCTTACCGGGCTGGTTTCCTCCTCCGATGAGGGCGGCGATGTGGGTGCGGTCGACCGTAAAACCGGGCGAGGTGAGCGTTCCGGTGGCGGAGTCTCCGCCAGCGGCGGTGAACGAATTGAGAAGTCCGTCTCCGAGGTAGCCGCTCACGGTGCTCTGGCCAGCGGCGCTGCCCTCGGTCACGGTCGAGAAGGCGGTGCCCGTAGCGACCCAGCCGTCGGGAATCGCGGTCTCGAAGTCGGCCATCACCACGTCGGTGCCGTCTGATGCGGGGACAACCTGGCCGCCGACGGTGAGGGGCGAGTTGAGCACCATGGCGGTACCTTCGGCGTTCCACTCTGTGGGGTACTGGATAGTGGTGCCCGTTGCCGAGTTCGACGCAACCAGTGGGTCGGCCCAGAGGGCACCCGAATAGGTGCTGACGAGCAGGTCGGTCCACCACGCGTTGGTCGGCACGGGTTCACCCGAGAGGGACTCGTCGATGTAGAGCTTTTTGTTCAGGGTGTCCTGAACCCCCTGGCCGACGGATGCCGGCGGGGTGGCCGCGTACGATCCGGCGCCCACGGGAACGGTATCGCCCTCGGCAACCGCCGCGGGAACGGCCGCGGAAACCGCCGCGGACGTCGCAGCGGGAACTGCAGCGGCGACCGCTGAGCCGCTGGCAGCGGACGCCAGCGCGAAGGCGAGTGCACCCGCGGTGACCAGTCCAACTGCTCGACGAGATGAGTCTGTGAACATAGTGCGGCGCTCCCCTGATGCGGTTCAATCCACTACTCGGACCGACTGCCATAGCCCCCTATAGCCCTGCCGACCGCCTTCGTTCGGATATTCCCGAACGCATTTCTTGAACGAATACTCACATCATGGCACGCAGAAGTGGCGGGAATTTCCCCAACCGGAGTCGGAGATGTTCCCGCCACTAAACCGTTGCCGAATGTATACCTGCGGAGCGTTATCCCTTGGTGGATCCGGCGAGCAGTCCTCGCACGAAGTACCGCTGCAGCGAGAAGAACACAATCAGCGGAACGAGGATCGAGATAAACGCACCAGCCGTGAGGAGGTGCCAGTCCTGCCCGCGGTTACCGGTGATCTCGGCGAGGAGTTTGGTCATCGGGGCGACACCACCGTCAGCGAACACCAGCGCGACCAGCAGGTCGTTCCACACCCAGAGGAACTGGAAGATGGCGAACGACGCGATCGCGGGCATCGTCAACGGCAGCACAATACGGAAGAAGATCTGTCCGTGGCCTGCGCCATCCACTCGAGCTGCTTCCACGAGTTCCCGAGGAATCTCAGAGATGAAGTTGTGCAGCAGGAAGATCGCGAGAGGGAGGGCGAAGATTGTGTGTGCGATCCACACCTGCGAGTACGACCCCGCGGCATCCAGACCGGAGAACAGCTGCACTCCACCGACGTTGAGTCCACGCGAGAACAGGCTGAGAAGCGGTACCAATGCCATCTGCAGCGGAACGATCTGCAGCGCGAAGACACCGATAAAGAGCCAGTTTTTGCCCCGGAAGTCGATCCACGCGAATGCGTAGGCGGCAAGACTCGCGATAACCAGCGGGAAGACGGTCGCCGGGATGGTGATCGCGATCGAGTTGATAAACGCGCCACCGAGGGTCAGTGTGCTGTTACCGGCGGCGAGTACTTCTGTGTAGTTATCGAGGGTGAAGCCGGGGTTCTGAAAGAACGTCCACCAGCCGGTGCGCGCCACATCTTCCGCGGGGCGGATCGATGAGACGAGCAGGCCGAAGGTCGGTGTGGTCCAGAGGATCGCGATAATCAGTGCCGCGATCGTTGCCCCACGACTGGTGAGCCGCTTTTTGGTGCGTTTGGTCGCCTCCAGAGCCTTCTCGCCCGTGGCGAGCTGCCTCTCGGTGACTTTGTCGACGGGAAGCTTGGCCGGGATCGTGGCGCTCATCGGATCTCCCTCTGCTTGGCAATCTGGCGGGCATTGTACACAACGATGGGAAGCACCAACACAAACAGCACCAGGGCGAAGGCCGCGGAACGTCCCGTTTCGAAGCCCTTCCACTGGGTGTACATCTCATTGGCGATAACGCTGGTCTCATTGGCGCCGGCCGTCATGGTGCGGACGATGTCGAAGACCTTCAGTGAGGCGATGGAAATGGTGGTGAGAACAACCACCAGTGACGAGCGGATGCCCGGCACCGTGACATTGGTGAACCGCTGCCAGGCGTTGGTGCCGTCGAGTTCGGCGGCCTCCATCTGTTCGGCGGGCACACCCTTGATTGCTGCGGACAGCACCACCATGGCGAAACCGGTCTGGATCCAGATCAGCACCACGATGAGAAAAAACGTGTTCCACGGGGAGACCGACAGCCAGTCGACGGGTGTACCACCGAGCCACACCACCACCTGGTTGAGCAGACCAATCTGCTCCTGGTCGGCGGGGCGGGCAGTGTAGACAAAACGCCAGATGATGCTCGCTCCAACAAAGGAGATCGCCATCGGCATAAACACCAGAATCTTGAAGAACTTCTCACCGCGTGACTTGTCGATGAACACCGCGTAGGCCAGGCCGAACACTGTCGACAGCGCGGGCACAATCAGCACCCACACGATGGTGTTGAGGACGGTGCGGATGCCCGTGTCCTGAGTAAAAATCCAGATGAAGTTGTCGAGGCCCACAAAACGGTTGCCGCGGCTGTTCATAAACGCCTGGACCGTGGTCTGGATGGACGGGTAAATCAGTCCGACTGCCAGCAGCACAATCGCGGGGCTGAGGAACCCCACGAGCTGGAACAGGTAGCCGGCTCCTTCACGGGACCGGAAGTCGACGAGGAAAAAGACACCGCCGACAACGGCCGCGACAACGGCTGCCCACCAGACCGAGCCCAGGAAAAAGAAGATGAGGAGTGGAGCAAGCACACACACCGCGAGGCGTACAACGGTGTACGCACGGCCGGTGCGCGGGGCGATCTCGAGGAAAAAGATCAGCAGACCGACGACTATAAGAAACGCGAGCACAACGAGCGGAATTTGCGCCAGCGCGGGAAGCGTGGATATCCACGAGAGGAAATCTGACATTACGGCCCTTTCGAGTACGACTCTGGACTCTTGGTGGAACATTACGCGCCGGAATCTGACGGCGACAGAGGGTTGAAAGGGGCCGGAGGTTTCCCACCGGCCCCTATCGTCCTGCGTGTATTAGGTGGAACTCGTCGTGACCGCTGACTCGTCCACCGTGCCGGAGGTTAGTCCGACGGCCAGGACTGCTCGATGGTTCCGAGCACTTCCTCTGTCGACTTGCCGTTGATCCAGTCGACGATTCCGGTGAAGAACGATCCGGAACCAACCACGCCGGGCATCAGGTCGGATGCGTCGAAGCGGAAGGTGGTGTTTTCGTCGGTGAGGATCTTGATCGCGTCCTGCAGCACGGGGCTGGAGGCGTTGGCGGGGTCGAGACCGTTGTTCGCGCTGATAACACCGCCGAGCGAGACGCGGGAGTTGGCCCACTCCGGGCTGGAGAGGTACTCCTGCACCTTTACGGTGTCCTCGTCGTTGGAGAACGCGGCGACGATCTCGCCACCACCGGTGACGGCCTGTCCTGCATCAGCTTCGATGGGAGGAAGCAGGAACGCCCAGACGTCTGCATCCGGTCCGACCGTGGTGTTGCCGTTGGTCGGGTCGGTGAGGAAGCCGTCGTAGAACGATGCCTGGTGGTGGAGCGCGCACGTTCCGTCACCGATAACACGGGCGACATCCTGGAACGTGGTGGGGTTGATCGACTTCACGTCGCCGTAGCCCGCGTTGACGTAGTCCGGGTTCTGCAGGATCTCTCCGACGGCGTCGAAGGCCTCAACGATTGCCGGGTCATCAAACGGAATCTCGTGGTTGATCCACTGGTCGTAGACGTCGGCACCCGACTGGCGGAGGACGAGGTCTTCCACCCAGTCCGTTCCCGGCCATCCTGAGGCGGCGTCGGAGTTGAACCCGGCGCACCACGGCGGCTCGCCGGTCTTTTCCTGGATGGTAGCGGTGACGTCAAGCAGTTCGTCCCACGTGGTGGGAACTTCTACACCCCACTCGGCGAAGTCTGCCGGGTGGTACCAGACATAGCCCTTGACGCTCGCCATCAGCGGGGCGCCGTAGAGTACGTCGCCAGACGTGGCATAGCCCGCCCAGTCATCGGTCCAGTACTCGGCGACGTTGTCGGCGACACCCTCGGGGGCGGGCTGGATGTAGTCGCGCGACGACAGGTCGGCGAGGAGTCCGGGCTGGGGGAAGATCGCGAGGTCAGGAGCGTTTCCACCCTGGGCCCGGATGCTGATCTGTGTTTCGAACTCTTTGCTCGACTCGTACTTGATCTCGATGTTGTTCTCTTCTTCCCAGGCAGCCCAGGATTCGTTGAGAAGATCTTCTTCGGTGTCGATGATGGTGCCGTAGACCGTCACAACGCCGTCAGCTTCGCCGGCGTCGCCTGGTCCGGTACCGCCACTGCCACCACCTCCATCCGCAGAACAGCCGGACAGCACAAGACCCGAGGCCGCCAGCATGACCAGCGGGACGGTGAATCTACGGTGCAGGGTGGAACTCATACAACTCCTCCTCATTGAGGTTGCGAAGCGCACTAACGGCGCCAAAGGTGACTGCAGGGGCAGAACCGGCTCGTCTGTACCGCGAGCGCGTCCCCAAATCGAGGTCATTCTCGAAGTACGCCGTGAAGCAATCTGTCGACGATCCGGCGCGTGCCGCCAATCTATGACGGATGTTCAAGCAATGCAAGCGCTAGACATTACGAAGCCGTCACGGGAATTATGCGCCCGCGGTTAAAAGCACAAGGGCGCCGTCCCCACGAGGGGGACGACGCCCAGAGTTTGCTACTTCAAGAACTGAAACCCCTCGCGGGGCTCGAATTACTTGAGGGTAACGGTGGCGCCAGCTTCTTCGAGCTGAGCCTTTGCCTTCTCGGCAGCTTCCTTGGTTGCACCCTCGAGCACAACGCCGGGGGCGCCATCAACAACAGCCTTGGCCTCGCCGAGTCCGAGACCGGTAAGGGCGCGAACCTCCTTGATGACCTGGATCTTCTTTTCGCCGACGGACTCAAGGAAGACGTCGAATGCCGTCTTCTCTTCGACCTCTTCGACGGGAGCAGCAGCAGCGGCACCGGCAGCGGCGACGGGAGCAGCAGCGGTGACCTCGAAGACCTCTTCGAACTTCTTTACGAAGTCGCTGAGCTCGATGAGCGTGAGCTCCTTGAATGCTTCGATGAGCTCGTCATTTGAAAGCTTTGCCATGATGTTCTCTCTTTCGTAGTGCTTAACTCGATAACCGCGTGTTCGCGGAAGCCGAGAGTCCTGTAAAACGCCCTAGGTAAGGACGAAAAAACGCCCTAGGTTAGGACGCAGATTCCTGCTTCTCGCGCAGCGCCTCGACCGTGCGAACGGCCTTCGACAGCGGGGCGTTGAACAGGTACGCCGCACCGAACAGCGAAGCCTTGAATGCGCCGGCAAGCTTGCCCAGCAGCACCTCCCGGCTTTCGAGGTCGGCGAGCTTCTTGACCTCGTCGGCGGTGAGAGGGTTACCGTCAAAGTAACCGTTCTTCACAACCAGCAGAGGGTTTGCCTTGGCAAAGTCACGCAGAGCCTTGGCCACGACGACAGTGTCTCCGTGAACAAAAGCGATTGCAGACGGTCCGGCCAGTTCGTCGTCAAACGAGCTGATTCCGGCGTTGTTCGCTGCAATCTTGGTGAGCGTGTTCTTCACCACGGCGTACGTTGCGTGCTCACTGATCGACTGACGCAGCTGCTTGAGCTGGGCAACGGTGAGACCGCGGTACTCGGTTAGCAGGACGGCATTCGAGGTACGGAACTTGTCCGTAAGCTCGGCGACCGACGCTTCCTTGTTCGCCATGGCACTCCTAAATAGTTTTGGTGTTCTTCAGCCGGGACCACCGCCCGCGAGGGCATTTCGGCAATAAAAAAAGCTCCGGCGCAAGCGCACGGAGCTGAGATCACGTCTATTCCGGAGAACAACGTGGAAAACTTCTTCACACACCTGCGCGGGTCGGTTTCCAGAACATTTTCGTGATGATTACGTTCCAGAACACCTTCGTCTGTCTCACCTTTGCAGGCAGAACAGAGACCAGCGGTCTTTGGCTTCGTTCAGAGTACGGGATTAATGGTTGCCTCCGCAACTTTCTGGCGCGTGCCCCCTCCCACGCGGGCCCGGCCACCTCGGCGTATCGCCTGGGATACCAGCGGAAAGCTCGACGCCCACAAGCATCCCCCCGCTCGGCACGCCGCAATTTCGCCGCACACCCACCTTCGGCAGCGCGCACGGATACCGCACGACCCGGTCGCAACGCCATCCCGCCACTGACACCAACGGCGCGGTGAACGCACCCTGAGCCCTGATCGTCTTTTTCTCCCCGTCGATACAGGCCACTCCCGATCGCCCGCCCACGGGCATGAGGCATCCCATGACCCACCCCCAAGCGCTCCCCCGCGCGACCTCGTCTTCTACCTCGCCCGAGCCATCCCGCCACCGCCACCGAACAGACCCGCCTCCGGACCCCGTACTCCCCCACACAACCCTCGCCGCGCGGTATCGAAGCCTGCGACCGAGCAACCAGCGCCTCCTGCGATTCACCACGCTGTCGCTCCTTTTTCTGCTTGTGCTCGGTGTCGGCTCCGTTGTGGGCGAAACCCGCCAGGCCCGCGCCGACGAATCCGCCCGGCAGGCGCACACCATGGCGCGGGAGTTCCTCTGGGCGCGTGCCGACCTGGCCAGCACGGTGATCACCAAAGCAGCCGTACATCTCACCGCGGCACGGCTCTCGTTCGAGTCCGCGGATGCGCGCCTTCTCAGCGATGAGGAGCGCCTTGCGTTCGAGGAGACTCTGACCGCCGCCGAGACACAGCTGCGAGATGCCCGCTACGCGGTGGCGACTGCTACCCGCGAAGCATCCATCCCGGCTCCCGCCTCGGCGACCGCCGAACAGATTCGTGCGGCGACAGCGACCCTCGCGGACTGGGACTTGGTGACACCGGACGAGATTGAGGTTCTGCACCAGTCGCTCGCGGATGGCGTCGGCTCCGTGACCACCGCCGTTGAACACTGGACCGCAGAGCAGAACCGGCTTGCAGCGGAACGAGCGGCAACCGAACTGGTTGCCCAGCAAGCCGCCGCGCAGGAGGCCGCCGAAGCCGCGGAGAAGGCAGCCGCACAGAGCGCTGCCGAGGTCGCGCGCCAGCAGGCGGAGGTGCAGGCGGAGTCCGCTGCGGCAGCCAGCCCCGCGGCGGCAACGGCTCCTGCGCCCCAGGCATCCGTCACCCCGCCCGCGCCGCAGGCCAGCGCCGGCCACACCGAATACGTCTGGACAACAGGGTTCCAACCCGAGCTCGATGCCTGCAAGGGCTCGGTCGACATGACGGCCTCATTCGGCAAAGCAGTGATCGGTGAGCACTGGTCGTGCGGCGGCAGTTCATTCCCGACAGCCGAGGGCAGCATCGTCACGGTGACGGGGGCACTGTCGGGCACGTTCCGTGTTGGACCCGTCGTCGCGGTGTTGAACCAGCGCACCAACACCACCAACGATGTGCCCGGCGGGTACGACCTGCTCTATCAAACGTGTGTTGGCGGCGACAATTCTCGGATGTCGTTCACCGCGCTCCAGCGGATCGGATAGTCCGCTTACAGCGGAGACCTTCACCACCGCAAGAAGGGTTTCGTGGGATCACCGCAAATTAACCGCAAACCTTACTTCGGAAAAACACATCCATCCCGCACTACCTTCGGCGAGCGCCCTCCCACCGCTGACAACGCACCCGGAATGTACGCACGCTGGGCGCATATCGCCTTTTTCGCGCGATCCGTTCTATCCCCAATCGCCCGCCCGAGGGTATGAGGCATCTCATGACGCAACCCGACCATCCCCAGCATCGTCACCGCGCAGACACCGAATCGGATCCTTGGCTTCCGCGCACAACGCGCATCGCCCGGTATCGCGGGCTGCAGCCCCACATACAACGCCGCCTCCGATTCATCGCGTTCACCGTGCTGTCTCTGCTGGTGATCGGTGTCGGCTCCGCTGCGGCGGGAACCCGGCAGATGAGCGCCGACGAATCGGCGCGCGAGGCACACACCACTGCCCGCCAGTTTCTTGAGGCGCGTGCCGAGCTCGCAAGCACCGTGATTTCGGCAGCGGCAGTGCACCTCGAGACGGCACGGCTGGCACTCGAGTCAAACGATGCTCTCCTACTCTCCACAAATGAGCGCATCACCTTCGACCAGACCCTCGCGTCGGCCGAAAGCCAACTTCGTGACGCGCGGTACCAGGTGGCCACGGCCACGCGCGAGGCAGCCAACGCCCCATCTGCCACCGCGACCGTGGAAGAAATCCGTGCCGCCATCGTCACCCTCGAGGCATGGGAGTTTGTGAGTTCGTCAGAGATCGAGGTTCTGCACCAGTCGCTCGACAATGGCGTTGACTCTGTGGCCACCGCCGGGGAGAGATGGCGGGCGGACCAGGACCGCCTTGCCGCAGAGAAAGCAGCCCAGGAGCTCGCTGATCAGCAGGCTGCGGCGAAAGCGGCCACCGAACGGGAGGCCGCTGCCGAGGATGCCCAACACGAGGCCGAAGCGCAAGGGCGGACACAGGGGGATGCGGCGTCTCCTGCACCGGGTCCAACGGCCAGCACTGCTCCGACAACCGGCGCTGCTCCAGCTCCGGCGCCGGCTCCTGCACCTTCGCAGTCCCGGGCACCGGCTCCAGCGCCTGCTCCAGCTCCAGCTCCAGCTCCAGTGCCAGCACCGGCTCCAGCACCCGCTCCCGCTCCCGCACCCGCACCGGCTCCCGCCCCGGCGCCTGCTCCCCCTGACACATCCGTCACCCCGCCCGCAACGCAGGGCGGCGACCGAGGAAACGATCGGGATCGCGATCGAGATCGCCACCAAGACGGCAATGGGCGGGATCGAGACCGAGACCACCGCCAGGACGGCAATGGTCGGCACAACGGCGACGATCGCCACGGCCGTCATGGGTGAGCACACGCGTGTGGGCGGCGATCACTCGCGTATGCCGGTTGCCGCGCTGGGACAGATCGGATAAAACCGTCAGTCGCGCCAGGAGTGCTGCGGGTTGTACCCCAGCACGCGGCGGGCCTTGTCGATCGACAACAGCGTGTCGGTTCCCACAACCTCACGCGTAAACTCCACCCCGGGGAATTCCTCAGCGGCGAGGTCCACGCTGGGACGCTCCATCAGGGTGTCGGCCGCCGCGATGATAAACGTGTCGAATCCGGGCAGATTGACGGCGAGCGCACGCTCGACAGCCTGGGCCCCGTCGCGGGTGTCGATGTATCCCCAAAGGTTCCAGCGGCGAAGGGACGCATCGTTCTGATAGCCGGGCACCAGCTTGTAGTCCGCTGTGTCGAGAACGTTGGAGAACCGGAGCGCTGTGATGCTCAATTCAGGGTCCCAGCGCACCAGCTTGGTCGCCAGTTCTTCTTCGAGGTGTTTGACCACCGAGTAAACGGACTCGGGGCGCGACGCATACTCCTCATCTACGGGCAGATACGGCGGAGGAGTCTCGAACGGGATGCCGAGCAGCGTCTCACTCGAGGCGTAGACGATGCGCTGGATGCCCGCACGGCGAGCAGCCTGGAACACGTTGAAGGTCGACAGCATGTTGTTGGAGAACGTCGCCGAGTCCGGCGCGATGCCGCCGGCCGGAATTGCGGCGAGATGCACAACGGCATCGAGACCGGAGTGCCTGTCGTCGATGGCCATCAGGGCATCAACAACCTGCCCATAGTCGGTGAGGTCGATGCGGGTGAACGTTGCACCACGCTCCCCCACCGCATCCAGGGTCAGAACCCAGTGCCCGGCATCCTGCAGATGCGCGACCACCGCCCGACCGAGTTTGCCGTTGCCGCCGGTGACTGCAATCTTCATTGATGCTCCTTCGTTGGACGTGAGTGTCAGTCTGCCACCGGAGACGCGATGGCCGCGGGGGTTGCTGGCGTGATGATTCCAGGAAGCTCGATGCGGAACGAGGTCGCACCCGGCGCACTCGTCACCGACACCGTGCCCCCATGGGCTTCAATAACTGCCTGCACAATCGAGAGACCGAGACCGGTGCTTCCGGCAATACGCGACCGGGACGAATCACCTCGGGCGAATCGCTCGAACAGGGTCGGCTGCAGTTCGGGCGAGATGCCCGGGCCGTTGTCGTCGACCGTGATCACCGCGGTGGTTCCTCCCACGACCGAGAGTTCAACTCCCACCCGGCTGCCTTCCGGCGTGTGCACACGGGCGTTGGTGAGCAAATTGGCAAGCACCTGGTGGATGCGCGGTTCGTCACCGACGATCATCACGCGCTCGTCTGGTGCGTCGAACTCCCACTCGTGTTCGGGTCCGGCCGCATACGCATCGCTGATGCAGTCGACCAACAAACGACCAAGGTCGACGGGATGCTTTTCAAGTTCACGCCCCTCGTCGAGGCGGGCAAGCAACAGCAGGTCTTCGACCAGCGACGTCATCCGCACGGCTTCGGACTCGACCCGCGCCATCGAGTGCGAGACATCGTCGGGCAACGCGTGGCCACCCCGCCGGGTGAGCTCGGCGTATCCGCGGATCGACGCGAGCGGAGTTCGCAGCTCATGGCTGGCGTCCGCGACAAACTGGCGCACCTTGTTCTCGCTTGCCTGGCGGGCGCGCAGGGCGGCATCCACGTGACCGAGCATCCCGTTGAATGCTGCACCCACCTGTCCAACCTCTGTGCGGGGATCGGTGTCTTCGTCGGGCACACGCACCGCGAGCGACACCTCTCCTCGGTCGAGCGGAAGCGAGGCCACCTGGGTGGCGGTCGCCGCGACCCTACGCAGTGGGCGCAGCGCGAGGGACACAATAAAAAAGCTCGCCAAGGCGGCAATGAGTACACCGAAGGCTGAGATGAGGAGAATAACCGCACGGAATTGTGCCACGGTCCCCTCCACCTCGGAGAGAGGCACCGCGAGGATGATGCTCCCGCCCTGCGTGGTGGTGAATACCAGCGCGCGGTAGTCTCCTCGGTCGCTGCCGAGCTCAATGGACTTCGAACCGGGAATCAAGCTCGCTTCGACAAGCGCATCGTTCTCGTCAGCGGTCAACAACTGACCGGGAGAGCCAGCAGAACTCTGCATGGTGGCGTCCGTCACTGCACCGTCGGTCACAACCACGGCGATGGTACCCAGTGGCAGTCCGCGGGAAAGATACATTGCGGACTCGTCGGTGTATCCCGGCATTCCGCCTCCCCCGCCTCCCGGCGCGCGGGCGGCCTCGGTCAGCTGCAAGTCGAGCCGCTGCACCAGGTATTCGTTGAGTCCATAGATGCTCGCCGCACCGATCCCGGCACTCAGCAGGGCAACAAGTGCCACGATGCTGACCACAAGTCGGCGGCGCAGCGTCCACTTGCGGCGTGCAAGACGTAACCCGCGCGACATCCGCCCAGGAGCACCATCTAGCTCTGGCTCGGGAGTATCAACCTCGCCCAGATCTGGGACAGGTGTGCTCACCTCGCGGGCTTCAGTACATATCCGACGCCCCGGACGGTGTGGATCATGGCGCTGCGACCGAAGTCGACTTTTTTGCGGAGATAGGAAATATAAATCTCGACCACACTCGACTTGCCCCCGAAGTCATAACTCCAGACCCGGTCGAGGATCTGCATCTTCGAGAGCACGCGGCGCGGGTTGCGCATCAGGTACCGCAGAAGCTCGAACTCGGTGGCGGTGAGCTCGATCAGGTCACCGCCGCGCCGCACCTCGTAGCTGTCTTCGTCGAGTTCGAGGTCGCCGACCACCAGGAACGAGTCGCTGGTGTCTTCGGTCGTGAGCCCCGAGCGGCGGATGAGCGCACGCAGGCGGGCCACGAGCTCCTCGAGGCTGAATGGCTTCGTGACGTAGTCGTCGCCGCCGACGGTCAGTCCGGCTATGCGGTCGTCCAGCGAGTCCTTCGCGGTGAGGAACAGGATGGGCGTCTGGTTGCCGTCGGCCCTGAGGCGGGACAGCACCTGCAGCCCATCGATGTCGGGAAGCATTATGTCGAGAATGATGACGTCGGGCCGGAACTCGCGAATCACGCTGAGCGCCTTTTGTCCGTCCGACGCCAGTCGTACGTCCCAGCCCTCGTAGCGCAGCGCCATGGAGAGCAGGTCAGTGAGCGCATCTTCGTCGTCAACGACAACGGCGCGAATCGGGCTGCCGTCCGCACGTCGCACCTGCGGCTGAACCACAGCGGACGAGTGAAGGGAGCCGGACGAGGTATTGGTCATACTCCCATTATTGAGAGATTTCTATGACCTACCTGTGAGCGGTAAATCTAGTGCTCGCGACCCACGTTGCTTTTGTTGCCGGAACGCACAACGACCAGGATCGACGCGAACAACACGCCAAGTCCGGCGACGAGGATGAGCGGGTTCACTTCCTTAGACGTTTTTTCAGCGACGGGAGTTTCACTGACTCCCGTGTCGGTGACATTCCGGTCGGTGCCCGGCGACTGCGGCTGTTGGTCAGTGGTATCTGCGCTGACCGGCATCGGCACAACGGTGACGAGGCTCGACGAGGAGACCGTCGACGACGCAAGGTCGGCAGCGAATGCGGGCGCGGCGGCGAGCGCTCCAGCGCCCGCCAGAAAAACAGCTGCGACGAGGGAAGCGACCACGCGTGAGCGATGGAACATGATTCTCCCTTGCGGCAGTCAGTTCGGGTCGTGCCGCGACAAATAGGTTCGGAGGACAATACGTCCTGTCCCCCTAACTACCGACACTAGCGGGTACAAATATGTCGGTCAATGTGGGGACATCCCCCCAGACCGGGGGCCAGCATCTCGGACGACTTCGAAAGCATCCGGGGGCGACCAATATCGATATCGCATGAAGATTCGGCTGCCGCCTACGAAATCCGCAGTGAGCGGGTTCGAAGTCGCCGCCGGGGACGTGGCCACCGTTCGAGAGCTGGACTGCGCGGCATCCATTCGCCTGTCGCCCGCAGGGGAGACAATGGAGTGTGCCCTCCACTCAACCGATGCTCTCGCTCTGGGACGAGCCTGCGCCCGACCACCGGACGCGCGTTGTCGCGAACTCCGAGGATCGAGTGGCGTGGCTGCGTGCACGCAGTCGTGGAGTCACGGCCACCGATGTAGCGCGGCTATCGAGCGAGAAGGCCGTGCAGGCCGTCGCCTACGAAAAACTTCACGGCACGGGCTTTGGCGGCAACGCGTACACCGACCACGGGCGGGCGCGGGAACCGGAGATTGCCCGCTGGGTCAAGGCGAACCATGGCATCTCGCCGAGCACCACCCTGTTCCACGCGCACGGCGAACCGTTGCACCTGGCGACGCCCGATGGTGTGGCGACCCGCGGATCCACCGTTCTGCTCTCGGAGATCAAAACCACTTCAAGCGCGTGGCGCACGATTCCACGCTCGTACTTACGCCAGATCTGGTGGCAGCAGTACGTACTCGGCGCTGACCGCACACTCCTCGTGTGGGAACAGCACCTCGACTTTGTGCCTCTCACCGGAGACCCGCTCTGTCGCTGGGTCGAACGCGATGAGAACGAAATTCACATCCTGGTCGGACTAGCCAACCGGCTGCTCGACATCATCGCGAGCAAGTAGCGGCTCCGCCGGGCGCTCGATCCCGCGCACCGCGAGCACTGCTCCGTACACCGCGAGCCAGCCGATGGCGATGGTGGTGGCCACAAACTCGAGCCAGCTGCCAAACGCCAGCGCCACTCCGATGAGCGACAGGATGCCGCCGGCGCTCGCGATGATGAGTACCGCGAGGCCACATACGCGCGAGAACAGGGCCATCACCCGCTGGTCACGCGCGAACGACACCTGGAGCATCGCCCAGCAGGCGGCGCCGAAGGCGACCACTGCGCAGAGGATGTGCGTGAGGTCCTGCCAGGTGAACTGGGAACCGTAGGGAACCGGGCAGCCCTGGGTACACGTCACCTGCGATGCGATAAGAAAAAAGCCACTCGCCACCCAGAGCGACACCGTTGGGGTCCACACTCGGAGAAAACGCGGATGAGAGCGGATGTGTCTGCTCGCAAATGCCACGGCACTGCCGCCGGCAACAACCAACAGCAGGGCGATCTCGAACACCTGAGCAGTGGGCTCCCCCACCGCACCGAGTTCGCTGACGTACAGTGCGCGCTCCACCGTCGACCGTGCACCCCAAATTATCGCCAGCGCAATCAACACCAGCACACTGCCCACTAGGGCCAATAAGCGCGCTCCCAGATTCGCCGTCATTCGTTGCGTTCACTCTCGTCGCGGGTGATTCCCGCGCGCAGATCTGACGACGGAAGCTCTCAGCAGCAATAGTAATGCGCCGAATAGTTTGCACTGAGGTGACATCTTGGAAACAACGTGGACTCATTCACCCCGTTTACTAGGTAGACAGAGCGGGGAGGCCGAGCAATGACGACGATGCGAGCCATCACAATGGCGACGACGGGCGGTCCGGAGGTTCTGACACTCACGGACATCGAACGACCGAACAAGGTAAGCGCCGAATTTCTGGTGAAAGTCATCGCGGCCGGGGTCAACCCGATCGATGCAAAAACACGGGCGGGCGGTGGGGTTTCGGGGGAAATCACCAACTACCCGGCAGTGATCGGCCAGGACTTCAGCGGCATTGTGATCGAGTCGCCCTATGAGGCGCATCCCATCAAGCCGGGCGACGAGGTGTACGGCATGGTGACCGTGCCGCGCGTCGGGGGCTCGTATGCCGAGTACGTCACGGTGTCATCGCTGAGCCTGACCAAAAAACCGCGGTCGATCTCGCACGTCGAAGCGGCTGCGGTGCCGCTGGCAGCTCTGACTGCATGGGGAATGGTGGTGGAGGTTGCCAAGGCACATGAGGGCCAGCGCATCCTGATCCACGCGGGAGCCGGCGGGGTCGGGCATTTCGCTGTGCAGTTCGCGAGCTACTTCGGCGCGTACGTCATCGCGACCGGTTCCGAACGCAACCTGGGATGGCTGCGGGAACTCGGCGCCAACGAGGTCATCGACTACAGCGCAAGCCGGTTCGAAGAGAACCTCGCCGACGTTGACGTGGTGATCGACCTGATCGGCAACGTCGCGGACAACACCGGTACTCGATCGTTGACGGTCATCCGCCCGGGTGGCCTGCTGGTGAATGCGCCATCGGGCAGCTGGCCCACTTTTATCGAGGAGGCCGCCGCCGCCGGAGTTCGTGCCACCGGCTACAAAGTCAGCCCCGACGGATCAACGCTTTCGGTGATCTCCCGACTACTGACATCGGGAGACATTCGAGTACGCGTTGACGAGGTGTTCGATCTGGAACACGCGGCGGATGCGCACCGCGCGATCGAAGGCGGGCACACACGGGGAAAGATCGTACTGAAGGTCTCTGACTTCTAGAGATCGCCGACTTCTAGGCCAACCGAACCGTCGACGGGTCAGAGCACCAGCTCGCGCACAAAGTCCTCTTCATAGCGCCCACCGAGCAAAAACGTTTTGTGGCCAACAACGGCGAAGCCATGCTTCTCGTAGAAGCGGTTGGCGCGCGGATTGAACTGGTTCACACCGAGCCACACCCCTGCGGCACCTCGCTGGCGGGCAGCATCTACCGTGGCGCCCATCAGTGCTGCCCCGACGCCGGCGCCGTGGCTCGTCGCGAGAACGTAGACCTTGCTGAGCTCGATCGTGGGGCGGGCGGTCAGTACGGCCGCGACATCCGGATCGGATGTCTCGCCACTGACCAACATGGTGTACCCGGCGGGCACACCGCCAACTTCAACAATAAGCAGGTCACGAGCGGTATCCGCGAGGTAACCGGCAAAGCTGGTTTCGGACAGGGTGGTGTTCACAAACTCGTCGATGCTCGCCTGCGAGGTACCGGGAGGACACGCGAGAGCGAAGGTTGCCGCGGCGAGGTCGTGCAGCAGCGCGGCATCCACCTCCGAAGCGAAGCGAACTGTGACGGGCATGGTGCCACCTTTCTGACGTCGAGAACACGCGGGGGTACAAAAAAGGGCCCGCTTTCGCGGGCCCTTCTCTATAACAAACTCAGTCTCTAAATACCTTAGAAGACGTTGATGTCGAGGGGGATGCCAGGACCGAACGTGGTCGAGACGGTGCCCTTGGTGATGTAACGGCCCTTCGAGCTGGACGGCTTGACGCGAACGATCTCGTCAATTGCAGCCTTGATGTTCTCGGCGAGCTGGTCCTGCGTGAAGCCGGACTTGCCCACAACGAAGTGCACGTTGGAGTGCTTGTCAACGCGGAACTCGATCTTTCCACCCTTGATCTCCGAAACGGCCTTGGCCGTGTCGGGGGTGACGGTTCCGGTCTTCGGGTTCGGCATAAGGCCACGAGGACCAAGCACCTTACCCAAACGGCCGACCTTACCCATGAGCTCGGGGGTCGAGACAGCAGCGTCGAACGAGGTGTAGCCGGCCGCAACCTTCTCGATGAGCTCGTCGCCACCAACCTCGTCGGCGCCGGCAGCAAGTGCTGCTTCAGCCGCGGGGCCTGTTGCGAAGACGATGACGCGGGCGGTCTTACCGGTTCCGTGAGGAAGAATCACGGTGCCGCGGACCATCTGGTCTGCCTTGCGGGGGTCGACACCAAGCTTGAGGGCAACCTCAACGGTCGAGTCGAACTTCTTCGAACCGGTCTCGCGTGCAACCGCGACGGCCTCGGAGGGGGTGTAAACCTTGCCCTCTTCGATTTTCTCGGCAGCGGCCCGGTAGGCCTTGGATTTCTGTGCCATGTGTATCTCCTGAATTGAGTCGCGGTAGGTGTGAGCCTGGCTGGCTCTCCCGCTGGGAACCGTCACGCAGAGTGAGCGGTTCTATTACTGATGTATTGGTGTTGCGAAAAACGGTGTTCGTGAGAACGAGAGGATTACGCCTCGACCGTGATTCCCATGGAACGCGCGGTGCCGGCGATGATCTTCTCAGCGGCCTCGATGTCGTTCGCGTTGAGGTCAGCCTGCTTCGTCTCGGCAATGGTGCGAAGGTCAGCGCGGCTGAGCTTGGCGACCTTGACGGTGTGAGGCGTGGGCGAACCCTTGGCAACGCCTGCAGCCTTTTTGATGAGCTCTGCAGCCGGCGGGGTCTTGAGGATAAACGTGAAGGAACGGTCCTCGTAGACAGTGATCTCTACGGGGATAACGTTTCCACGCTGAGCCTCGGTGGCCGCGTTGTACGCCTTGCAGAACTCCATGATGTTGACGCCGTGCTGGCCCAGTGCCGGCCCGATGGGCGGGGCGGGGTTGGCGGCGCCGGCCTTGATCTGAAGCTTAATCAGACCTGTGACCTTCTTCTTCGGTGCCATGTTACTTCCTTCTTTTAGGTGTCGAGCCGTCTGGATTTCTCCTGGCGCACTCTCCCGTCGACCCGGCGATTCCGGGACACGGTGGTCTAGGTGTTAAAGCTTGGTGACCTGGTCGAAGCTGAGCTCGACCGGGGTCTCGCGCTCGAAGAGGGAGACGAGCACGGTGAGCTTGCCGCTCTCCGGCTTGATCTCGCTGATCGAACCCGGAAGGCCAGCGAACGAGCCTTCCTTGATGGTGATCGTCTCGCCGATTTCGAAGTCAACCTCAGCAGGGATAACGCGAACGGGGTTCTTACCCTTCCCGCCAGTTTTGTTGACAGGAACTTCGACGATCTGAACGAGCGACTTGAGCATCGAGAAAGCTTCTTCGAAACGCAGCGGCGTCGGGTTGTGCGAGTTGCCGACGAACCCGGTAACACCGGGGGTGTGGCGGACAACCGACCAGCTGTCTTCGTTGAGGTCCATCAGCACCAGCACGTATCCGGGGATACGAACGCGGTTGACCAGCTTGCGCTGGCCGTTCTTGATCTCCACAACGTCTTCCATCGGAACCTCGACCTGGAAGACGAAGTCCTCCATAGCCATGGAAACCCGACGGTTCTCGATGTTCTGCTTAACGCGCTTCTCAAAACCGGCGTACGAGTGAATGACGTACCACTTGCCCGGCTTGGTGCGGAGCTCGGCACGGAATGCCTCGTAGGGGTCAACCTCCACGGGCTCGGCGTCCTCGTCGGCGTCGTCGCCGAGTTCGGGTCCGTCATACGGGGTGACGTCAGGCTCTTCGGATGCTTCTTCTTCAGCTTCGATGTCAGCCTCGTCGTCAGTCGCCGCGACGGAGGCGTCTGCCTCGTCGAGCGAGTCAACGTCGAGTGCATCGTTCACCACGGCGTCAGCCTCGGGGTCAATGGCAGCGTCGAGGTCGTCGAGGAGACCAGCAAGGTCGCCCTCTTCCTCGTCGTCAACAACGTGAATGGCCTCGTGCTCGGCGGCGTCGACAGACTCTTCTTCGGCGGCCAGGGGGCTTCCCTCCTGGGCTTCGTCATCCTCGGAAGACTGCTCAGCAGCGGTTGCGAGGTCGATATCCTGGCGGTCAGACTCAGACACGGGATCTCATTCCATTTCTTTGGTGCTCATTCGCGGATCAGGGCATACGCCCAACAAACTGATGGTGGCGCTGTGCGGTGATGCTGCACAACCGGTATCCGCACAATCATTCGAGACGTTGAGTCTCTGTGTGCGGATGGGCAAAACGATTAACCGATCAGGGGTCCATCGCCGAAGACCCAGCCAACAAGGTTGCCGAAGCCGAGGTCGAGAAGCGAAACCAGCGCCATCATGATGATGACGAAGATCAGCACAACACCCGTGTAGCTCAGCAGCTCTTTACGAGTCGGGGTAACAACCTTGCGCAGCTCGGCAACGACCTGGCGGAGGAAGATAGCCAGGCGCGCGAAGGGATTGCGTCGTTCGACACGTTCCTTTCGGGCGTTCGCGACGACATCCTCACTGGGTTCGTCGATCACTTTCCTAGCCACACTCACTACCTCTCGTGTCATCTAAGTCACTCATGTCAAACCACAATGCTGTGGGAGACATTGCAGGGCGGACAGGACTCGAACCTGCAACCTGCGGTTTTGGAGACCGCTGCTCTACCAATTGAGCCACCACCCTTTGAAAATTGAAATCCGTGAGCTTCTCCAGCATTTCGAGATTGGTTACTCACAACACTTGGCTTTTCGGGCATAGAAAAGCTTGGCAGATTTCAACTACCTCAATGAGTGTACGGCATTGGCGGGCCCCATAAATAAAAACGGGTCGGATCAGGGTGCCGGATGCCTCTGCAGAGCGCCATTTGTTCTTTAAGATGGTCTTGTGGCCAACCAAATTTCCCGACTTTCCCAGCGCATAGGCGCAATCGCAGAATCCGCAACACTGAAGGTGGACGGCAAAGCGAAAGCCCTCCAGGCTGAGGGTCGCCCGGTAATCAGTTATGCGGCGGGTGAACCCGACTTCGCTACGCCGGCACATATTGTGGACGCCGCGGCATCCGCCACCCACGATCCCAAAAACCATCGCTACACCCCCGCGGTCGGCCTGCCCGAACTGCGTCAGGCGATTGCTGACAAAACCCTGCGCGACAGCGGGCTCGAGGTTGGCCTGAACCAGATCATCGTGACCAACGGTGGGAAGCAGGCGGTCTACCAGTCGTTCGCCGCGCTGCTCGACGATGGCGACGAGGTGCTACTGCCCGCTCCGTTCTGGACGACGTACCCCGAAGCGATCAAACTAGCCGGCGGTGTGCCCGTTGAGGTGTTTGCCGGCAGCGACCAGGACTACCTGGTGACCGTTGAGCAGCTCGAGGCCGCGCGTACCCCGCGCACCAAGGTGCTGCTGTTTGTGTCGCCCTCCAACCCAACCGGCGCCGTGTACTCGCCCGAGCAGACCCGCGCAATCGGCGAATGGGCAGAGGCGAACGGTCTCTGGGTCATCAGCGACGAGATCTACCAGAACCTCACCTACTCAGCCACCTCGGTGCCCATTGGCCAGCCCGGCGAGCGTGCCGTGTCCATTGTTGAGGCTGTCCCTGCCCTCGCCGATCGCACGATCCTGGTCAACGGCGTCGCCAAGACGTACGCGATGACCGGCTGGCGGGTCGGATGGATGATTGGACCCGTCGACGTCATCAAGGGTGCGGCCAACCTGCAGTCCCACCTGTCGTCGAACGTGTCCAACGTGTCGCAGCGGGCGGCCATCGCCGCGCTCACCGGACCACAGGACGACGTCGAGACCATGCGCCAGGCGTTCGACCGCCGTCGTCGGGTGATCGTTGAGGAACTCAACAAGATTGACGGCATCGTCTGCCCGACGCCCGAGGGCGCGTTCTACGTCTACCCCGATGTGACCGGACTGCTCGGCCGCACGTGGGGCGGGGTTACCCCCACCACGTCGCTTGAGCTCGCCGACCTCATTCTCGAGCAGGCCGAAGTTGCGGTTGTTCCCGGCGAGGCGTTTGGCCCCAGTGGCTACCTGCGCCTGAGCTACGCGCTCGGCGATGAGCCGCTGCTCGAGGGAATCCAGCGACTGCAGCGCCTCTTCGCTTAGATAGTCCAGCACGCATCCAGCCACGGCGGCGGGGGTTTCGACTCCCGTCGCCGTTCTGCGCGCACTCGGCTACAGAAGTTTGCGCGCGTTCGCCCATGCGGTCAGCTCGTGGCGGGACGAGAGCTGCAATTTGCGCAGCACCGCCGAGACATGGCTCTCCACGGTTTTGATCGAGATAAAGAGCTCGGACGCCACCTCTTTATAGGCGTATCCGCGCGCGATGAGGCGCATCACCTCGCGTTCGCGGGCGGAGAGGCGATCGAGTTCTTCGCTCGTCTCTGCCTGCTCGCCGGCGACTGCGCCAAAAGCATCCAACACAAACCCCGCCAGGCGCGGAGAGAACACCGCATCACCGCCGGCGACCGCCAGTACGGCGGCACTCACCTCGGCACCCGAGCTGCCCTTGGTGATGTAGCCGCGCGCACCGGCCCGAATGACACCCACCACGTCTTCGGCGGAATCCGAGACGCTCAGCGCGAGAAACCGGGTGCCCTCGAGCAGCGCGGCACTGCGTCGGATTACTTCGGCACCGCCACCGCCCGCTCCACCCGGTAGGTGCACGTCGAGCAGCACCACTTCGGGTCGCAGCGACCCGATTAGGGTCACCGCTTCGTCAACGGTCGCGGCCTCACCCAACACCTCGAGAGCATGGTCGAGATCGGCCCGGAGTCCCGACCGGAAGATCGAGTGGTCGTCAACGATGAGCACACTAGTCATGCGAAACCTCCAGATGTAGATGAACCTCGGTGCCCGTGCCTGCCCCGGGTGCGCCGCCCGCGCCAGGCCGCACAGTGGCTGTACCGCCCGCTCGCGTCATCCGCCCAATGATTGATTCGCGGATACCCAGCCGGTCGGTCGGCAACGCGGCCAGGTCGATTCCCGGCCCGCGATCGCGCACAAAAACGTCGATGGAACGGGCGGATGTCTCGATGTACACCGAAACCTCACCGCCCGCGTGCCGGGCCGCGTTCAGCATCGCCTCACGGGCCGCGGCGACCAGGGGCGGGCTGGAGAACACCGACGTCTCCCCCGCGGTGACCACTTCGATACGCACGGCGTAGTCCAGCTCGATCGCGGCGGCCAGCGTGCGGAGTTCTGTCGCGAGGTCGGCGGTGACGGGTTCGTCGCCAACAAAAAGCCAATCGCGCAGCTCGCGTTCCTGGGCGCGGGCGATACGAGCGACCTCGCTCGAGGCACCGGCCCGGTTCTGGATGAGCGCGAGGGTCTGCAGCACGGAATCATGGAGGTGCGCGGCGATCTCGGCACGCTGCTCCTGCCGAACGCGCGCGGCACGTTCGGCCATCAGGTCGGTCCACAGTGTGACCACGCGAGGCGCGGCGAACCAGGCCACCCCGCATACCAACATCGTTACGCCGAGGATGGCGTTGGCGGGATTGGGACGCGAGCTCAGCGCGACCGCGCCAGCGACGAGCAGAATCGAGATCGACAGGATCCGGGTGACCGTGCGGTATCGCAGGCTGCGGCTCGGGTCGATGCGGTCAAAACCCAGGCTCCACGCCACGGAACCACCACTGGCGAGGGTCACCACAAGCAGTGCCTGCGTAGCGGTCTCTTCGTTCTCGCGGCCGAGGGAGGCGAATGCAACAACCGCCGCGATACCCGCCACCACCACAAACAAGGCAGCCATGGGCGCGCGCCGGTAGATCGGCGCCTCGGTGGACGGATCCGAGTCATCCGCAGTGTCGGATGCCTCCGGTGCTTCGATGGGAACAAACGCCCAGAGCCAGAGATAAAACAGGATGCCTGCGCCGCCACACACCGTGAGAATCGCCAACACCCACCGCACCCGGCGCACACTCCAGCCCAGGTGGGCCGAGAGCGCAGTGCTCACCCCGCCGAGTACCGCACGGCGCGGACGCACCAGCGGAGGGCGGTTGGTCACAGAAGTCACAGTTGAATCCAATCAGAGTTGCGCACCCTGAGCTTCCATTCGAGCGTAAGTCAGGGTGCGGTCAGGGCGATCCCCCATGGCCCCGTCGCTCGCCGCACGGCACGATCGAGGTATGCCACAGCAAACTCCTTCACCCGGCGAGACCGGGTCCACCGACACAAACCCCACCCCGCCCCCGCTACCAACTCCCCCGCCGAGCGACGGCAACCGTTTCTTCGCCTGGATGCGTGGACTCGGCATCTCCCGTGAATCCGGCTGGATCGGCGGTGTCTGTGCGGGTATCGCCGCCCGCCTGGGCATCGACCCGCTCATCGTTCGCGGCATCGTTGTTGTTGTCGCCGTACTTGGCGGCCCCGCGCTCCTCCTGTACGCCGCAGCCTGGCTGCTTCTGCCCGACGTGAGCAACAAGATTCACCTCGAAGAGGTGTTCCGCGGCAAGCTCGAGGCGCCCATTGCCGGAATCGGTGTGATGTTCCTCTTCGCGCTCCTTCCCTCCTCGCAAGGGTTCTGGCTCTTCGGCGACGGATACTGGGGCGGATCTCCCTGGGACGGAGGATTCGGCGGCACCATCTGGTCGCTCATTGTGGTTGGCCTCATTGTGTGGCTCGTGGTCTGGATCGCGCGTCGGGCAGGTTCTCACCCCGCAGCATCCACCCCGCCTTCGGCATTTACCGCCGACCCCGCATCTGCACAATCTGCAGCGACGCCCTACGCCGACACCGTGCCGTACCCGTCGGAAATGGATGCGGCTGCACCGACCGCGCCTCCAGCACCCGCCGCGGGCGCACCCGCAGAAGAACTCGCCGCCTGGCGCGAACAGCAGGCACTCTGGAAGGCGCAGCACACCGCGTTCCGCCAGCAGCAGGCTGGCGAACGACAAGCCGCAACACGAGCGGCGCAAGAGCAGGCTCGCCTTGAGCGCAACGCCCGCTACGCCGAGGAACGTGCCGTGCGTGCTCGCACTCGGTCCCACCCGCTGTACACCCTCGCGGTCATCGGGCTTGCGGTTGTAGCCGGAGGGCTCACGATCATCGGCGTCTCGCAGGGCAGCGTCAATACCTTCGACATTCCCCTCGGTCTCGCTGCCGCACTCGGAGTGCTCGCA
>Ga0247729_10000156_pt1 | contig 33224 bp, 31 predicted proteins | sample UWRJL133311R2_FD_180958 | JGI IMG/M metagenome (GOLD analysis project Ga0247729, IMG submission 180958) | Plant litter microbial communities from Arlington Agricultural Research Station in Wisconsin, United States - UWRJ-L133-311R-2 | ecosystem: Environmental > Terrestrial > Plant litter >... | reverse complement strand
CGCAGGGGTCCGTCACGGTCTGGTAGGCGCGGATCTTGTTGGCCCGAGCGCCGCATTCGAGGAAGAAGTTGTGGAGCAGATCCAGGCGTAGGTTGCCGGTGCTGTTCACGTACTGCCCGGTCCAGGGGTTGCCCATCGAGTCCTGGGGCAGAGCGGCCTGGCCGCTGGCCAGGAAGTGGTAGGAGTTGCGGGCGTCGACAGCGCCGGCGAGTGGGCCGCTGACGGGGTCGGGGTCACGCTCGGTGGTGCCGGTCAGCAGCAGGTTGATGGCGTAGCTAACGGCCTCGATGTGGGAGTATTCCTCGGCCGCAATGGCGGAGGTGAGGGCGTAGAAGGGGCGGAGCCGGTCGCGGCCCCGGAAGTTGAACGACTGGAACGTGTAGTTCATCAGCGTGCTCATCTCCCCGAACTTGCCGCCCAGCAGCTCCTGAATAGCAGCGGCGTCGTTGGGCGAAGGGTTTTTGGGTTTTGGCAGGTCGAGGGCCAGCTCATCGAGGCGAAGAATCATACGCTTGGGGGTTGGAAAGGTGATGCCGGTTTGACGGGCAGGCAGACCATAAAACCCCTCTTAAGCTCAACAGAGAGGCCTAGGTCTCTCTAAACGTACGGCGTGACGGTGACATCAGCCAGTACAGAATTTGGCGGCTCAACTGTAGATGGCAGCAGGAATATTGGTGGGCGGCAGTAGCTCGGGCCGAGGTATTCCGCTTCTCAGAAGCGCAGAGGCTGTTCCTGGGCTCCCGCCGTTGCTGCCTACCGTTGGGCTTACCCCAGGCCAGATTCGACAAAAGAAATTTACGCTGCCACTGCCGGCATGGCCTGTAGCAGCCAACGGTAGAGCTTGTCCACGTCCTCTTTGCGAAACAGCTCGGTGCCGGGGTTCATGGTGGCGGCCGAGCCGCAGGCTACCCCCAGCCGGACCGTTTCGCGCACCGAGAGGCTCGTGGACAATCCGTGGACCAGACCCGCCACCATACTGTCGCCGGCGCCCACGGTGCTGCGCTTTTTCACGGCGGGAGCCGGGATGTGGTCAATCAGGTCCTTCGTGACCACGCAGGCGCCCTGCGGGCCCAAGGACACCACCACGATTTCGCACTTCCCGTCGCGCACCAGTTGCTGGGCGGCGGCGGCCACGGCGTCGTTGTCGAGCTCCTCCACGCCGGCCATCCTGCTCAGCTCGCCCACGTTGGGCTTGGCCAGGTACACGCCCTCCGCCAGCACCTGCTGCAGGGCTGGGCCCGAAGTATCGACCACTACCTTAACGCCCATTTCCTTGGCGGCCCGCACGATGCGGACCAGGAACTCGGGCTCCACGCCCGGCGGCAGGCTGCCCGAGATGACCAGAAAATCGGGCACTTCCGGCAGGCTTTTCAGCTCCGCTAGTATCTGCTGCTGCTCGTCGGGAGCCAGCGGAGTGCCGGGCATGCCGAAACGGTACTGCTGGCTGGTGGAGGCGTCGACGACGATGAAGTTTTCGCGGGTGCGGCTCACGGTTTCTACCGGGCGCTGTTGAATGTGCTCTTGAGTGAGCAGCTCCCGCAGCAGCGTACCCGAGGGTCCGCCCACCGGAAACACCGCCACCGACTCGGACCCTAGCCGCTTCAGGGCCCGCGATACGTTGATACCGCCCCCGCCGGGCTCAAACTTGGGCGCCGCGCACCGCAGCTTCTGGTCGGGCACGATCTGGTCGGCGGTGGTGCTTTTATCGACGGTCGGGTTCAGGGTAAGCGTGACGATGGTTTTCATGGAGCCAGTAGAGAACGAAGAAAATCAGGATTGGGGCTGAGTGGCCGGAGAATTCAGCTGCACCAGCAGGGAGTAAAGCAGGTGGTACACCTCCCGCAGCTGAGCGGGGTCGGTGAGAGCCTGCTCCTTGGTGAAGGTAAGCAGCGCGGCCGCGTCGGGCTCGGTGCTGGCGGGCGTGAGGTCGAGGCGCAGAGGCTGGTAGCGGAGCAAGGTCTGACGCACGGCAGGGTCGGACAGCAGCAGAGTGCGGAGCCGGGCGTCGTCGTTGGTGGTGATGATGAAGGCGGCGTCCAGCTCGGCATCGCCAAGCTCCACGTCGGTCAGGCCCAGCAGCTTGCCCAGCTCGTGCACCCAGTCCTGCTCGTGCAGGGTGAAGCGCAGGGCCACGTGGTGGGGCACGGCGGCGGTGAGAGTCGTGGTTTCGAGGCCGCTTTCGAAGCCTCCGCCCAGGTCGACGTCAATGGCGAGCTGAATGGCGTGGCCGGCCTGCACCAGCTCGGCCGAGTACTCAAACAGGTCGGTTTGCTGGGCAAGGTCGGCGGCCACCTGCGGCCAGAGGGCATCTTCGGTAGCGGCGGAAAAGGTACGGGCAGAACTCATCGACGGCGAAAAAAGACGGTAGGGAAAGAAAGCACTGCCCTTGCTTACTCCGATGCCGTCCCGGAAGTTTCTGCTACCCGCCATAGTAGGTAAGCAGGAGGGTCTTTACTACAAAGAGGATCTTCAGGCCGGGTAGGTAGCGCCTGCGGGTCTTTTGGCTTCCTACCATCCCTCCAGCGCCCTGCGACTTGGTGGGGCAGTGGGGAAGTACGCCGGGTCGTACGGGTGAGCTGCGCCGGCTGCTGGCCGCTGCCACCGCCCAGCCAGCAGCGGGCCGTCGACAGCGCTTGGCTTCGGCCCCGGCAGCGGGCGGCCCAATCGCTGGGCCGGGCCGGAAAGTGGGACCTGCCTTCCGGGTCGCCAGTCCGCCGGACGCCAGGGGGATTCAAAAAAACGCCGGCTAAAAATTGAATCCCCCTACTGAGGGGATTCAAAAAAAGGTCGGTCAAAAATTGAGTACCTCCTGCTGAGGGGATTCAAAAAAAAGAGTGAGCGTTTTTGAATCCCCCTTACTATCCTCCGGTAATTGAGCTTCTCTACGCCCCCGACGAGCGGCGGTCCGGTCACCCGGTATAAAGGCTGCCGCACCACGGCCGGCCCGCGAGCAAAAAGAGCTAATACGCAACGGGACTTTGAGCCAAGTGCCCAAAGTCCCGTTGCGTATTGGCTCGTCGTGCGTAGCGAGGCTACTTTTTCGAGTACTGCTCGTAGCGGACGGGGTCTTTCTTCTTGTCTTTTTTACGGCCGATGAGTCCGCCGGCCGCCGCGCCGGCCACGCCTCCGATGACCGCGCCCTTGGTGCCGCCGACTACAGCCCCACCGACTACCCCAGCGCCGCCACCGATGGCTGCGCCCTTGCCTTTATTGCTCCAGCCTTTCTTTTGCGTGGTCTGGGCCAGGGCAGTTTGGGGAGCCGCAGTGGCCGAGAGCATCAAAACGGCCGAAAAAAGAGCTATATATCCTTTGAGCGAGTTCATAACGGTTGATTTTAGGTGGAAAAACCAGTGTCAGGATTTCAACGCAGGAAAAATAGCCGGGGTTGTAATTCGCGGCCGGTGTTGTTGGCTGGCCAGGAGAAAAGAGCTACCAAAAACCGGCTGGCGGCCCAACGAAAAGCCCCGGATCAGAATGATCCGGGGCTTTTCGTTGGCAGCAGAATACCCTGCCGCTAATTGGCACCGTTCTGAGTGGCTGGCGTAGGCAGGGCCGCACCCACGGCGGGCGGATTTTTGACGTACGTGCTCAGCCAGTTGTCCATCTCCCAGAGCATGTGCATGATGGACTCGCGGGCGGCGTAGCTGTGGGCCTCGTAGGGCAGCACCACGTAGCGGGTCGTGGCACCCTGGCCTTTCAGGGCGCTGTAAAACCGCTCACTCTGCAGCGGAAACGTGCCCGAGTTGTTGTCAGCCTCGCCGTGAATTAGCAGCAATGGGGTTTTAATCTGGTCGGCGAAGGCGAAGGGCGACATCTTGTTGTAGACTTCGGGAGCTTCCCAGTAGGTGCGTTCCTCGGCCTGGAAGCCGAAGGGCGTGAGCGTGCGGTTGTAGGCCCCGCTGCGGGCAATGCCGGCCCGGAACAGCGTGGAGTGCGCCAGCAGGTTGGCCGTCATGAAGGCGCCGTAGGAGTGACCCATCACGCCCACGCGCCCGGCATCGACCACGCCCAGCCGCACGCCCTCGTCGATGGCGGCTTTGGCCCCGGCTACCAGCTGCTCGGTGTAGGTGTCGTTGGGCTCCTGGGTGCCTTCGCCCACAATCGGGATGGATGTGGCCTGGAGCACGGCGTAGCCCTGCGTAACCCAGAAGATGGGGGAGGCCCAGCTCACCCGGGTGAAGCTGTAAGGCGAACCTTTTACTTGACCGGCATTAGCCTTGTCCTTGTATTCCACCGGGTAGGCTTCCATCAGCGTAGGCAGCGGGCCGGTTTCCTTCTTGTAGTTCGGGGGCAGATACAGGTTGGCGGTCAGCTCCACGCCGTCGGCGCGCTTGTACTTGAGCACCTGCTTGGTCAGGTTGCCCATCAGCGCGTACGGATTCGGGTATTTGGTGAGGGCCAGCAGTTTCTGCCGGCGCACGTCGCGCAGGTAGTAGTTCGGGTTTTCCTGCACCGACTCGCGCCGGGTCAGCAACTCGCGCCGGGCCACGCTCAGGATGGTCAGCGGGACCTCGTAGTACGGCGCCGCCGACTGCCACCACCGCTCCGTCTGGTTGGTTTTCAGGGTCAGCTCATCCACGAAAGGCCGCTCACCCTGCGCCGAGGCTCCGGCCCCGATGAAATAGAGCTTCTCACTTTTGGCGTCGGTGGCCAGCACGGTGCGGCCGGCGGCGTTGCGCACCGTGAAAGCCGTGCCGGGGTCAGAGTACGCGTCCTGCGACGAGCGGCTGAACAGCATGGCGGGAACGGCCTTAGTGGTTGGGTTCAGCAGCCAGGTCGTTTCCTTGCGGTCCGACCAGCGGTAACCTTCTACCAGCGCCAGGCTGGCCGTGCCCCACACGATGCTGCGGTAGCGCAGGGGCAGGGCGGCCAGTTCCTGAGCATTGGCCTCGAAGGGCGAAGCCAGGGTGAAAATCTTTTCGCGGATGGCGGTAGGGGTTTTCGGGTCGCCGCCGTCCTGGGCTTCCACCCAGTATACGGTGGCCGGCACGTCGTCGCGCCAGCCGTGCTCCCGGGCGCCGGTAGGCACCGCGTCGAAGCTGGTGGGCAGGTTGTCGGCCAGGGGCAGCTCGGCCAGGGTTTTCACCAGCAGCCCTTCCATGCTCAGAATTTTCACCTGCTGCGGAAAGCTGCTCACCGGCAGCGTGTAGGAGTAGGGCCGCTGCCGGGTCTTGACCAGCACGTACTGCCCGTTGGGCGACGCTTCGGCGCTCTGAATCACGCCCGGCTCGCCCACGGGCTGCATCCGGCCCAGCAGGTTCACTTTCACCAGCTGCGCCGAGGCGTAGTAATCGAACAGCTTCTCGTCGCCGGGGTTTTTGAGCAAGTCCTGGTACGTGCGGGCGGCGGCCTTGCGGCCCGCGTTTTCCTGCACCACCGGTCCCATCGGCACCGGGTTGATAATGGGCGCTTCACCGCGGCCCCCCACGATGGCGCGGGCCAGAATCGTGTGGCCGTCGGCCAGCCACTGGTAGGAGCTGCCGAAGATGCTGTTCAGAAACAAGTTAGGCAGCAGCCGCGCCGAAGCCGAGGCTACGTTCACCACCCACAGCTCCACGTGGTCGGTAGTGGTGTGGGTGAAGGCCAGCTGGGTGTTGTCCGGCGACCAGCTCACCTCGCTGATACGGGCTTTGGCCGGCAAGCCCTGAATGGGTAGCTCCTTGCCGTCGGGCAGGTGGCGCAGGTGCAGGTCGGTGAAATAGGTCAGGCGGCTGGGGCCGTTGGTACGGGGGTTGATGCGCAGCCCGGCCAGGCGTAGCTCGGGCTGGGCCAGCTCGGCAATGCTGGCCGTGGCCGGTACGTTCATCAGCAGCATCCACTTGCCGTCGGAGGCCACGCTCACCCGGGGCAGGAGCGGCGCGTCCACCATGTCGGCAATGGCTTTGGGCGGCAACTGGTACATGACGTCCTGGGCGACAGCCGCCCATTGGCAAAATACTAAAAGTGAAAGCAGATAGAATTTTTTCATGCTCAAGTTGGAAGGTAATGGGTGTGCGGGGCAAAACGGCATCCTAATATAAGGAAGCAAAATTCAGGAGGTTGATAATTAATTTATTAGCCTAGGGTTAGGCCTCGGTTTCCGCACGGATAAATACTTAGCAAGCTGGCGGTTCGGGTCACGAAAAATGACTTGGAGTCGGTGGGCTGTAAATGGAGATGCTGGGATAAGTCTAAAAGCTATTGAGCCCCGCTAAATATTCGGGCACAAAAAAAGCGGCCAGCTATGGAGCTGGCCGCTTTCTGCGTTACTGACCCGAAGGTCGATTGGTTACTTTTTCCGCACCGGAGCTTTGGCGGGAGCTTTTTTCACGGCGGCCTTTTTGACCGGGGCCTTCTTCACCGGAGCAGCTTTCACTGGGGCGGCGGGAATTTCCGGGGCAGGGCCGTACTTGGTTTCGGCAGGGTTCGGGTCACCGGGCAGGTACACGTCGAACTCTACGCGGCGGTTGATGGCGCGGCCGGCTTCGGTGGCGTTGTCGGCAATCGGCTTGGTTTCGCCGTAGCCATGCGACACAATCCGGTCGGCGGGGATGCCTTTGCTGAGCATGTAGGTACGGGCCGAGGCGGCGCGCTGATCCGACAGACGCAGGTTGTAAGCATCGTCACCCTTGTTATCGGCGTGGGCCGAGATGCCGAGCGAGTAGTCAGGGTAGGCGTTCAGGATTTCTACCAGGCCATTCAGCGTTGGGAACGAAATCGGCTTCAGCGTAGCCTTATCGAATTCGAACTGGATGTACTTGGTAGCTTCTTGGAGCTTTTTCTTCTCTTCCACCTTCATTTCAGGGCAGCCTTTGTTCGAAGCTGGGCCGGGACGGTTAGGGCAGCGGTCCTGGTAATCCGGAACACCGTCGCCATCTTTATCGAGTGGGCAGCCGTTGGCATCAACCGAAACACCGGCTGGCGTACCTGGGCACTTGTCGTTCGAGTCAATCACGCCGTCGTTATCAGCATCGGGGCAGCCTTTCAGCTCAGCCTTGCCGGGGGTATCGGGGCAGGCATCGTCGCCGTCACGCACGCCGTCGCCGTCACGGTCGGGGCAGCCTTCCAGCGTAGCCAGACCTTTTTCGGTCGGGCACTTATCTTGGTAATCCGGAACGCCGTCGCCGTCGCCGTCGAGAGGGCAACCGTTGGCATCCACGGCCACGCCGGTTGGGGTGCCGGGGCACTTGTCTTTTTTGTCGCTTACGCCGTCGCCGTCCGTGTCAATGGTTTTACCCAGGTTGAAGGTCAGGCCTACGGAGTGCTGCAGGTACCGGTCGTTGATGTTGCCTTTTTCGGCCACGCCATCTACCTGGTCGGTAGTAGCGTAGTGTTGGCTGGTTTCAACGAAGGCCGAAACGCCGGGCGAGAACTGGAACGTGATACCGGCCGCGCCTTTCAGGTCCCAGGCGTACAGGTCGCGGTTGTTAGCCGAGCCGCCGCCGAGCGGGAAACGGTCGGTGCTGGCGTAGAATACGCCGGGCGTCAGGCTCAGGTAGGGCGCAATGAAGGCATCCTCTTTAAAAGCCCAGCCGTTGTTCAGCTTCAGCTTCACGGGGATGCCGATGTTGACAACGTTAGCACGGAAGCTGCGGAAGTTGTACTGGGCGTTCTTCGGCGGGTCGGCGTTGAACGCCATTTCGCCGTAGTTCAGGTCCAGGCCCAGGTCGATGCCTGGCGTCAGGTAGCGGCTGATTTTGAGGCCGGCACCGAACTCAATCTTGTCGTGCTTAAACCATTCGGAGCCCAGGTCGCCGTGGTACTGCCAGGTAGTACCGTAGAGGCTGATGCCTGTTTTTCGTTCGGAGCTTTGGGCTTGCCCTGAGTGGGGCAAGGCAGCCACCAACGCCAGCCCGAGCCCAAGGGCCTTCGTAGCGGATGTAAGAGGTAGTTTCATATGGAACGGGGTTGAAAAGTCAGACTCAACCAAAATTGAATCGAGCCTATATACCGTGCCCCGATCTATAAGGTTGTTGAGAGTGGCCCGCCGGGCAGAATGAAAGCCGCCGCCGCCGCCGTTTTCGGCTACGGAAGAGCTTGGCAATTTGGTAGTGCACATAACCAGCTATGATTAATAACGTATGAAGTGCGCTTTTTTTGATAAGATCCTTGATTCAAAGCAGCTTAACCGGATTTGCGGCCCGTCTGACTATCGGCGGAATCCGGCGGCGGCCAGCCCGGACGAAGGCGTGGGGGCAGAAACTGGCCAGGTCTAAAAAAATATAAGCGGCCCCAAAATTTTGCGGAAAAAGGCCTGTTCCGGGGCGGAGGAGGCAGTTATATCGTCCTTGAGCTTTATTTAAAACGGGCTATTTCTGGTGCTGGTACCTCAACAAAAAAGCCTCCCCGGGTGGGGGAGGCTTTTCGAAACTAAGCGGCCGAAAATGGCTGGGAGGTATCATGCCGCGGTAGGTGAAATTCGCGGGTATGGAAGTTGCCCGTGGCGCTTACCCCGGCAACGTGATGCACAACAGGTGAATTTTGCCACTCGCTTATTTGCTGATGGTGCGCCAATATGCGCTGCGTGAGCTGTTTAGCACTTTGTGCTATATCGGATGTACGGACTGCAGGCCAACAGCTTACGTTGAATCTTGCCCCTAAACTAAGCCTGATACCATCATTTTCGGAAGGCTTTCGCGCTGAGAGCCCGCCCGTGCTAAGCGAGAAGAGTCTTACTTGACCCCTTCGTTCAGCTTTGCGTTTTGTCCCGCCAAAATGCGCCAGGCGCCATCACGTTTGGTTAGAACCAGGGTTCTGCGAAACTCGAAGGTTTGCCCAGGGTATCGTTCGTCCCCGGTAAGACCAGTGCGCACGTGCATAATGGCGACGTCTGGCTTCACAAACGTTATGTCCTCAATGGAGCGGGTATAGTAATGGGAAGTTTTAAAATAAGTACTGTGCACGGTTTGGTAGTGTTCCTGAATATCCTGTTGTCCTTTGGAGTAAGCGCCAAACCAATTGACCCAGGTTGCATCGGTATGGTACTGTGCCGCTAGGCCCTTCGCATCGTGACGGTTCCAAGCACTTTCATAGTTCGCTACCACCAGCCGGAGGGCTCTTTCTTCTTGCGATTCATCAACCTGTTGTGCTACCACAGTATGTAGCAGCAAGCTTAAAACGACGGTTAAGAGCCGGATTGCAGGGCGGTTTTTCATGATCAACCAAGCAGCAGCAAAATGAAATACCAAAAAACTGACGCTGTAAGAGCATCAGATAGTAATATAATATATAAATATTTGTTCAGAGGTTGATACTATACCTTTTGCCCACAGCAGTCGGCGGGCAAGCTCTCAAGGGAATGACCACCGTTCGTTCCCCTAAAGACTTGCCCGCCACAAGTGCATAGCGGGTTCTAGTGGTTAATGGGCGCTTCAATCAGGATAAACTGGCTTTCGGCCGAACACTCCACCGTCACGGCGTCGGTGTTCCAGAGGCCGATACTGTCGCGCTTTTCCAGCGCCTGCCCGTTTACCACCACGCTGCCCGTCATCACGAAGACGAACACGCACTTGTTGAGCGGGTTCAGGGCGTAAGTGGTCGTCTGGCCGGCCTCGAAGTAGCCGAGCGAGAGGCGGGCGTTCTGATTGATCCAGCAGTGGGCCGTGCCTTCCTCATTGCTGACGATAGTGGTAAGCCGGTTTTTGCGCTTCTCGGCCGGAAAGCTGCGCTTCTGATAGCGCGGCGTCACGTTCTGGAGCTTGGGCTCAATCCAGATCTGCAGGAAGTTTACCTCCTCGTCGCCGATGTTGTACTCCTCGTGGCGCAGGCCGCTGCCGGCACTCATGATCTGAACCGAGTCGGTGCTGACTTCCTCGGAGTAGCCCAGGCTGTCCTTGTGGTTCATGCGGCCGGCCAGCAGCACCGAAATGATTTCCATGTTGGCGTGGGCGTGCAGGCCGAAGCCGCCGCCCCGCTGCACGAAGTCGTCGTTGAACACGCGCAGCAGGCCGAAGCCGGTCCGCTCGGGGTTCTGGTAGCTGCTGAAACTGAGCGAGAAGTTGCTTTGCAGCCAGCCAATGTCCTTAAGGCCCCGCTCGGCGGCCCGGGTGATGCGGTGGTTCATGAAGGTTCTGGGTTGATTGTTGGTGACTGATGGATAGTTGGTGATTGTTGGCAGATCGAATATCAATCAACAATCACCAACCGGCTTTATTCCGGCAGCTGGTTCTGGAAGGCAATTTCGGCTAGCGGCTTGCGCTGACGGGCAGTGCTTTCCCGGCTCAGGAAGGGCTCTTCGAGATGTTCAGCCGCACCCAGGTAGCCCAGCGCAATCATCACCGCGGGCTGCAGGTCGTCGGGCAGCTGGAACACTTCCTTGGCCTTGGCCCGGTCGAAGCCGCCCATAAAGTGGCCGTGCAGGCCCAGGGCTGTGGCTTCCAGAATCAGGTTGCCATTGGCCAGGCCCAGGTCGTGGAGGGCGGCGCCGTTGGGCGTGCCGTTGGCGTAGTGGGTTTTGGTGAGGGACAAAATAAGCACGGCGGCATTTTTGGCCCAGGGCTGGTTGCCGGGCATCAGGCAGTCCACCATTTTCTGAAACGCAGCCGTATCGGCGCGGTGGGCGTAGATGTAGCGCCAGGGCTGCTCGTTCATAGCGCTGGCGGCCCAGGAAGCGGCTTCAAACAGCTGCCCAACGGTTTCGGGCGCCACGGCCTGATCGGTGAAGGCGCGCGGGCTCCAGCGGTTGCGGATCAGCTCGTGCACGGGATATTCGGTGGGGGCAGATTTCATGAGAAGGGAGTTGGGAGGATTGACGACTGGAAGCGGCAAGTTGCCGGTTATGTTTTAAAGAATCGGTCCGGATTTACAAGCTCATCGGCACGTCCATGAGCAGCACCTGGGCGTTGCTGTCGGCCGTGAGGCTGAACGACTCAGTGTCCCAGAGGCCGAACCCGTCGCGGCGGTGCAGCGCCTGGCCGTTGACGGTCACGTCGCCTTCCAGCACGAACACGTAGACGCCGTTGCCGGGCTTTTTAACGGTGTATTCAGCCGTGGCGCCGGGCTCGAAGTCGCCGAGGCTAAACCAAGCATCCTGGTGAATCCAAACGCCGGCATCGTCGGGTGAGGGCGAAATCACCTGTTGAAACTGGTTGTGGCGGTCTTCGGCCCGGAAGGTCTGCTGGTCGTAGGGGGGCCGCCCGCCACGCCGGTTGGGAATCACCCAGATCTGCAGAAACTGCACTTCCTGGCTGGGGCTGTGGTTTTTCTCGCTGTGCGCGATGCCCGTGCCGGCGCTCATCACCTGCACGTCGCCGCGGCGGATGATGGCCCGCGTACCGGTATTGTCCTTGTGCTCCAGATCGCCGGCCAGCGGGATGCTGATGATTTCCATGTTGTCGTGCGGATGCGTGCCGAAGCCCATGCCGGCGGCCACGGTGTCGTCGTTGAGCACGCGCAGCGCGCCGAAGTGCACCCGCGCCGGGTTGCTGTAGCCGGCGAAGCTGAAAGTATGGTAGGAGTTGAGCCAGCCGTGGCTGGCGTGGCCGCGGGAGCTGGCGGTATGAAGAACGGTTTGCATGACAAAAGCGGGAAAGCAGCCGGCGGAGTACCGGGTGCGAGGCTGATATATGTACATACATGAATTGCGCCGGAAAGTTTAAATCCGCTCTTTGTCGGCGCCGCAGTGCCAGTTTGGCCGGGCGGGCGCAACATTGGTGGCTAACGCGCGTCAGTTGGCGGTTCCGGGGCGGGCAGGGGCGGCGGTTGTGGCAGAAAACCGGCCCCGCTGCGCCGCCGCGCAACTAGGAACCATTGCGTAATTTGCCCACCCTTTCACTCTTACTATTTAACCAAGCAGCGCTTTATGCTCAGAATTTTCACGCGGAAAGTGGCCGCTGCGGCCGTGCTTTTCCAGCTATTCCTGATGGGGACGGCCTCCGCCCAGTTCGGGCCCGGCACCCAGTGGACCAAAGACGGCTACGGCTACATGCAGGCCGACCAAGACGAAATCGTGCAGCTCGACGCCCGCGACGGCTCCAAGCGCGTGGTGCTGGTCAGCAAGGCCCAGCTCACGCCCCAGGGCCAGAGCGCGCCGCTGGCCGTGCGCCGCTTCGCCCTCTCCGACGACGGGCAGAAGGTGCTCATCAACACCAACACCAAGAAAGTATGGCGCTACGACACCCGCGGCGACTACTGGGTGTATGACACGGCTACCAAGACCCTGAAGCAGCTCGGCAAGGGCCGGCCGGAGTCGTCGCTGATGTTTGCCAAGTTCTCGCCCGACGGCAAGCACGTGGCCTACGTGAGTGAGCACAACCTGTACGTGGAAGACCTGGCTACCAGTGCCATCAAGCCTCTTACTACCGACGGCACCCGCACGCTCATCAACGGCACCTTCGACTGGGTGTACGAAGAGGAGCTGGACTGCCGCGACGGGTTCCGCTGGGCCCCCAACAGCCAGAGCTTGGCCTACTGGCAGCTCGACGCGGCCAAGACCAAGAACTACCTGATGCTCAACACCACCGACCAGCTCTACCCCTTCACGGTGCCGGTGGAATACCCCGTAGTGGGCGAAGATCCGAGCATGGCCCGCATCGGCGTGGTCAGCGCCCAAGGCGGCGCCACCACCTGGATGAAGATCCCCGGCGACGCCGTGCAGCACTACCTGCCGCGCATGGAGTGGGCCAGCAGCTCGGAGCTGATTATTCAGCAGCTCAACCGCCGCCAGAACGAAAGCAAGATCATGCTCTGCGCCGCCGCTACCGGCGAGGTGAAGCCCCTGTACAGTGAAACCGACAAAGCCTGGGTGGACGCCAAGAGCGACGCCATGGGCTGGGACTGGATTGAGGGCGGCAAACGCTTCGTGTGGCTGAGCGAGAAGGATGGCTGGCGCCACATCTACGCCATCGACCGGAAGGGCCAGGAAAAGCTGCTCACCAAGGGCGACTACGACGTTATCAGCCTGAACCTGGTGGACGAGAAAAACGGCCTCATCTACTTCATGGCCTCCCCCGACAACGCCACCCAGACCTACCTCTACAAAGTGGCCCTGAAGGGCGGCAAGGCCGAGCGGGTGACGCCCAAGGAGCTGGCCGGCTCGCACAGCTACGACATCTCGCCCAACGGCAAGCTGGCCCTGCACAACTTCTCCAACAGCACCACCTTCCCCCTGGCCGACGTGGTATCCCTGCCCGAGCACAAGCGGCTGAGCGGGGGTGAGGTGTCGGAGCGCGCCAAGAGCATCAAGCTGCCCAAGCCCGAGTTCTTCCAGGTGAAAACCGAGGATGGCGTAACTATAGACGGCTGGATGGTGAAGCCCACCAACTTCGACCCCGCCAAAAAGTACCCCATCGTATTTACCGTGTACGGCGAGCCCGCCTCCCAGACCGTGGTGGACCGCTTCGGCACCGGCTTCAACCGCCTCTACGTGGGCAACATGGCCGACGACGGCTACATCTACGCCTCGGTGGAGGGCCGCGGCGCACCCGCGCCCAAGGGCCGGGAGTGGCGCAAGTCCATCTACCACAGCATCGGCAAAATCAACATCCGCGACCAGGCTATGGCCGCCAAGCAGCTCATGAAGCAAAACGCCTTCATCGACACTTCCCGCGTGGCGGTGTGGGGCTGGAGCGGCGGCGGTTCCAGCACGCTGAGCCTGCTGTTTCAGTACCCGCAGATCTACAAGACCGGCATCTCCATTGCCGCCGTCGACAACCAGCTCAACTACGACAACATCTACCAGGAGCGCTACATGGGCTTGCTGCCCGAAGACAAGCACTTCTTCGTGGAAAACTCCCCGCTGAACTACGCCAAGAACCTGCGCGGCAACCTGCTGCTCATCCACGGCACCGGCGACGACAACGTGCATTACAACAATGCCGAGCAGATGATCAATGAGCTCATCAAGTACAACAAGCCCTTCCAGATGATGGCCTACCCCAACCGGACGCACGGCATCTCGGAGGGCGAAGGCACCAGCCGCCACCTGGCCACCACCTTCACCCAGTACCTCAAGCAACACTGCCCCCCCGGCGCCCGCTAGGCCCTGGTTTCTGTCCACTAAAAAAGCCCTTCCGAATCACTTCGGAAGGGCTTTTTTAGTAGCTAGTATAACGTTGGCTCAGGCTGACGGAGGTAGTTTGGCCCCGACGCCCCCAGCCCCCTTCACCGCCGCAGCACCACCCCCGCCTCGTGGGCCGCATCCGCATTCACATACGCGCCGTCCAGCCGAAAGCGCCGCCGCGTCAGCCGCTCGCAGGCACAGCAGCCCTTGCCCTTTTCATACACCAGCTCCACGTCCGTCACGTCGTACTGCCGGCCTACCGCGGGCACCACCACGCGGTAGCTGTAAGCCGTCGTGGCCGTCGCCTCGGGCCGGACCGCAAAAAGGTACAGCGGCTGCAGCGCCTGCGTCGCGTAGAAATCCAGGTAGCCCGAGTTGAAGCGTTGCCGCACGGTATCCAGCGGTTGCTGGTACGCATTCAGCGCATAGCGCACTACGTAGGCCGAGCGCACCTCCGCCCGCCGAAACCCACCCTGCAGGCTGTCCAGGTCAAAGTGCAGCGTCAGCGTCTCGAAGGGGCAGGGTGAGCACTCCACCTCTCCGCAGCCGCAGCCGCTGAGCACTAGGGTCAATAAAATCAGCCCCGCAGATAGGCCGCCGGTCAGTAAAGAAGTAATCCGCATAACAAGAAGGAGTAGAATAAGGGACGGTTAAGGAGCCGAAAGTAGCCCGAAAAGTTGGCAGCCCGCCTTCTCTACTCCGTCAGCAGCCGGCGCGTGGCCAGCACCCGGCCCTCCGGCGTCAGCCACTGCACCAGATACAGGCCGGTGGGCAGCCCAGCCACCGAAACCGTCGTTGCCCCGGCCGCGGCGGCCTCCCGCACCACCCGGCCGGTGGCGTCGAGCAGGCGCAGGCGCCGGGCGCCGGGCACGGCCGCCACCGTTACGGCCCGCGTGGCCGGGTTGGGGTAGAGCTGCGCGGCGGCCGACGTGGCCGCACCCGCCACGGCCAGCGGCCGGCACTGTATGGCCGCCATCAGGTAGCGCCACAGCTCGGTATCAAACGACGACAGCGCCAGCATCAGCTGCCCCGCCGACTTGCCCTGGCGCACCACCACCAGCCCCAGGCTCGGCACCACGTAGATTTTCTGGTCGTTCTTGCCCAGGGCCGCAATCAGGTCGGCGGGGGCGGTGGGCATCAGCGGGCCCGGAAACGTGACCTGGGAGGTCGGCACCCGGTAGGAGCTTTGCCCGTTGAGCCACCATAGGTAGCCGTAGCTGGGGTTGATGGTCTGCGAGGGCGTGGTCATCTGCCGGAAATAGTCGGCGTCGGTCAGGATGGGCGTACCGTTCCAGCTGCCCCGGGCCAGCGTGAATAGCCCGAACCGGGCCATGTCGCGGGCCCGGCTGTAGTACACGTCGCCCACCCACAGCCCGCTCATACCGATGCGGGAGGCCAGGCGCTGATTGGTATACTGGTTTATGGTCAGGCCGCTGGCGCCGGCCAGCACGTTTTGCAGCAGCCGGTAGGCCCCCGTGTGGTAAGCCCAGCGCGTACCCGCGTCGGCGCGGTAGAGAAGGCAAGCGGCCGAGGTGCTTTCGTTGTCGCAGGGCGCGGGTGGCGTATCGTCGAGGCCCGTGGTCATGGTGAGCTGGTGGCGCAGCGTGATGCGCCCTTCCTGGCGCGCCGGGGCCGACGTCCAGCCCCGGCCCAGCGTGTGCGAGGTGCTGTCGGTGAGGCCCAGCAGGCCGTCCTGCTGGGCCAGCCCCACCAGCGTTGCCGTCAATGACTTGCCCGCTGAGGCCCAGTACCACACCGAGTCCTGGGTGTAGGTGCCGTAGTAGCGCTCCAGCACGATGCGCCCGTCCTTGAGCACCATAAACGACTTGGTGTGCCGCCGGTCCAGGTAAGCGTATAAGGAGTCGAGCTGGGGCTGGCACCAGCCCAGACTCTGGGGCGAGGTCGTCGCCCAGGGCGCCGCATAGGCCAGGGGCGGAAAGTAAAGCGTAGCCGGCTGCTGGGCCCCCACGGGGCGCGCCAGCAGGCTAAGGAGCAAAGTCAGAAAGAGGAACGCGTGTTTCATGCCCCGGCAAGGTAAGGTTGGCCCCTTGGACTATATAGGCCCGCCAGCGTTTAAGGGGTCGTTCGAAAATAGTAGCGCGCCCGTTCGCCCAGCGGCCAGGGCAGAGCCGCCCACCCCGAACGAGCGGCTACCTCGCCTGGAGGAGAAGCTACCTTGTATGAAGGAGAAGCTACCTTGCCTGAAGGAGCGGTTACCTTCCGTGAGGGAGAAGCCACCTCGTATGAAGGAGCGGCTACCTTGCGTGAAGGAGAAGCTACCTTGGATGAGGGAGCGGCTACCTTGCGTGAAGGAGAAGCTACCTTGCCTGAAGGAGAAGCTACCTTCCTTGAAGGAGATGCTTGCTACCTTGCCGGCATGGCCATGCCTCCGCCTCAACCGTCCCCCGTCGTTTCCCGCCTCGCGCCCACGCCCAGCGGCTTTCTGCACCTGGGCAACGCCGTCAACTTCACCCTCACCTGGCTGCTCACCCGCCGCGCCCACGGCACGCTCCACCTGCGCATCGACGACCTCGACCGCGCCCGCCTGCGCCCCGCCTACCTCACCAACATCTTCCGCACCATCGACTGGCTCGGCCTCGACTACGACCACGGCCCCGCCGGCCCCACCGACTTCGAGCAGCACTTCTCCCAGCTCCACCACCAGCCCGCCTACGAGGCCGCCCTGCGCCACTTGGCCCAGGTCCCCGGCCTGCTGCACGCCAGCCACCGCTCCCGCACCGGCGGCCCCGCGGCCCCCGTCCCACTCGATACGCCCGGCGCGGCCTGGCGCGTGCCGGTTCCCGCCGCCACCGTCATCCCCTTCCCCGACGGCCTGCGCGGTCCCACCACTGTACCGCTGGGCGCGCTGATGCCCGAGTTCGTGTTGCGCAAGAAGGACGGTCAGGCCGCCTACCAGCTCGCCTCCCTCCTCGACGACCTGCGCCTGGGCACCACGCTCATCGTGCGGGGCGAAGACCTGCTGCCCAGCACCGCCGCCCAGCTCTGGCTGGCTTCTCAGTTGCCCGCCACCGCCGCCTTCAACGCCCACCGCATCCGCTTCTGCCACCACGCCCTGCTCACCGACGCGGCGGGGCAAAAGCTGAGCAAATCCACCCAGCACGGCGGCGAAAGCGGCATCCTGGCCGTGCCGGGCGGGCAGCGGCTGGTGTTCGAAGCCGTGGCCCGGCTGCTGGGGCTGCCGCAGGAAGCTGCCGAGTCGTTGGCGGCGCTACGGGCCGCCTTTACGGCAGCTCCTTCTTAAACTCCTCGGCCCAGTGGTCGGCCAGGCGGGTGGGCTCAGGCAGCTTGTAGCCGCGTAGGCAGGCCAGGGTCAGGCGGGTGGCCGTGGCCTGGTCGCAGCGGTGGCCCGGGCTCACGAACAGCGGCAGCACCTTGTCCTTGCTGCGGATAACCTCGCCCAGCAGCTCCCCGCCCTTGTCGGTGAGCGGGCTGATGCTGCCCTTGGTTAGGCCTGGTTCCTGGTAAGTGCCCGTCAGCTTTTGCTTGGCCACCCCGAACGTGGGCATATCGAGCAGCACGCCCAAATGCGCCGCAATGCCCATGCGCCGCGGGTGCGCAATGCCGTGCCCGTCGACCATGATGATGTCGGGCTTCTGCCGCAGCTTTTCGTAGGCCTTGAGCACGTTGGGCGCTTCCCGGAACGAGAGCAGGCCGGGAATGTAGGGCACTTCCACCGGCCCCACGTGCCACACCTTTTCCACCACTTCCAGCGAGGGAAAGCGCAGCAGCACGAACACCGACAGGATGGTTTCGGGAGTAGGAAAGGAAGAGTCGCAGCCGGCAATGAAGCTGGGCTCGTGGCCCAGGGGCAGCAGGCGCACGTGGGCGCGCATCTCGTGCTGCACCTGGGTCAGCTCCCGCACGATAAGCGGGTCGGCGGGCGGGTGGTAGGGGCGGTACATAAGGTGGAAGTGGGAGGGTGAGGAATGCCTCTTGTACTGCTTCCCGAAAAGCCGGGTTGGCCCCGGCCGGGAAAAAGCGCGGCCCGCCTCGCCCGGCGCCCAGAAGCTGAACCTAACCCCGCCCCGTGCCGCTGCGTTAGCACCAAGCCCACCCCGACCAACGGCCCCTACTGCTATGAGCAAACCCGACCAACCCGCCCACACCGGCTCTGGCCCCCTCTTCGAGCGCACCTACTGCGTCGACATTGCCGAGCCCCGCCTCACCGCCGCCCAGCTGATGCAGGACATTCAGTGCCACGTCGAGCACTACTCCCCCGATCTGCTGGCCGAGTTCGAGAAGACCAAGGGGGAGCCCGGCGGCCTGCGCCCCGACGATGAGTTCCGCATCAAGATTCTGGGCCCCTGGAACGGCACGGTGCGCGTCACGCAGGTTGGCGCCGACTTCTTCGAACTCATCACCCTCGAAAACCACCCCGAGGCCGGCCGCATCCGGTTTTCCATCCAGGAGCTGCCCGAAGGCGGGCAAGCGCAGTTGCGCTTCGAAATTCACTCCTGGGCCCGCTCCCGCGACGGGCTCGTGGCCTTCACCTACGACACGCTCGGCATCGGCAAGCACGTGCAGCAGCAAACCTGGGAGACGTTTTGTGCCCGCGTGGCGGAGGAAAGCGGCGGCCGGGCCCTGGGCCCGGTGAGCGTGCAGACCATCAAGCAGGACGAGGAAAACCCTAACGAGCAATAGTATGGCTACCACCCCTACCGCGCCCCCGCTCTGGGAAGTGCAGAAGGCCCGCCTCGAATCCTTCGGCAAGGCCAAGGTCAACTTCGACCTGGAGCGCACCAGCGAGTACACCGCCGAGAACGGCTGGCGCATCGACGACTACGAGGCCGAGCTGCCCGCCGAGCCACCCGGGCCGCCGGCCGAAAACGGCGCCTGGCAGGCTGCCCAGCAGATCCTGCGCGCCTACACCTTCCCGCCCTCCGACCTGATAACCGGCATCTTCGTGCCCGACGCGCCTCTGGAAGACCGCACGATGGTGCTGCGGGCGCAGTTTCTGCTTTTTACCTTCTGGTTCGGAGTGCGCATCGGCGGCGTCACGGACGAGACGCGCCCGCTGCCCGCTGGCGGCGGCCAGGAGCAGGTGTGGGGCTACAACTACCGCACTCTGGAAGGCCACTTCGAACGGGGCCAGATCGAGTTTACGGTGCACAAAAACCTGGGCACCGGCCGGGTCACGTTTCACATTCACGCCTTCTCGCAGGTGGGTCGCATCCGCAACCCGTTCTATTGGCTGGGCTTCAAGCTGTTTGGCCGCACGCTGCAGCGCCGCTTCGCCCACCAGTCGCTGAAAAGGATGCGCGAGCAGGTAGAAGCGGCCCTGCGCAAGGGCACGGAGCAGCCGGCGGCGGCAAACCTTCCGGCGGGCGTGGGGTTGTAGGGGCTCAAACTCCCCTCACACTCCTCCAGAACCAACCCCATGATTCCAGCCAAAGGCTACGCGGCCCCCGCCGTAAACGTCCCCCTAGAACCCTTCTCCTTCGAGCGCCGCGACGTGGGGCCGCACGACGTGCAGATCGAAATCCTGTTCTGCGGCGTCTGCCACTCCGACCTGCACCAGATCCGCGACGAGTGGGGCGGCTCGGTATTCCCGATGGTACCCGGCCACGAAATCGTGGGCCGCGTGGTGCGCGTCGGCGACCATGTGAAGAGCTTCCAGGCCGGCGACCTGGCTGGCGTAGGCTGCATGGTCGACTCCTGCCGCACCTGCCCCAGCTGCCAGGAAGGCCTGGAGCAGTACTGCGAGCCGGGCTTCACGGGCACCTACGCGGGCATCGAGAAGGAAACCGGCAAGCCCACCCAGGGTGGCTACTCCAGCCAGATTGTGGTAAATGAGCATTTCGTCCTCAAGGTGTCCGACAAGCTGGCCCTCGACCGGGTGGCCCCGCTACTCTGCGCCGGCATCACTACCTACTCGCCGCTGCGGCAGTGGAACGTGGGCGCCGGCCACCGCGTGGGCGTGATGGGCCTCGGCGGCCTGGGCCACATGGCCGTGAAGCTGGCCGTCGCCATGGGCGCCGAAGTGACCGTGCTCAGCACCTCGCCCAACAAGGAAGCCGACGCCAAGGAGCTGGGCGCCCACAAGTTCGTGGTGACCAAGGATGCCGAGCAGCTGAAAAGCGTGTCCAATTACTTCGACTTCATTCTCAATACGGTATCCGCGCCGCTGGACCTGGGTTTGTACGTGAACCTGCTGCGCCGCGACGGCACCATGATTCTGCTGGGCGTGCCGCCCGAGGCCCCGCAGCTGCACGCTTTCAACCTGATTGCCAAGCGCCGCCGGGTGGCCGGCTCGCTCATCGGGGGCATCGAGGAAACCCAGGAAATGCTGGACTTCTGCGCCGAGCACAACATCATGTCCGACGTGGAGGTGATTCCCATGAGCCAGATTAATGAAGCCTACGAGCGGATGCTGAAGGGCGACGTGCACTACCGCTTCGTCATCGACATGGCCACGCTGTAAGCAGGTTTTTCACTTCCTAGTTGCCAACAACAAGGCGGCCCGCCCGAATCAGCTTCGGAAGGGCCGCCTTTTTTGCGCTGGACTCAGCGCCTACTCTTCCTCGTAGGGAAAGCTGAAGGCGCCCGTCAGGGTAAAGCGCCGGGCCCCGCGGCCCGACTCGCAGACCTGGCAGTGGTAGGTGCCGGTCAGGATGTGACGGGTGGTGTCGATGGCCGTTATCTTGACCATGCCGGGGTTGTCGGGGCAAGACTTGGAGTAGGCCGCAATTTCGTGGTAGCGGTACGAGGCGTCGCGGTTGTGGCCGCTCAGGATTTCCTGGAAGGCGTAGGTGCCGGGCGCCATCGGAAACCGGTCAATCAGGATGGTGAGGCCCTCGCCGTCGGGGTCATTAGCCCGGATGACGCTGAGACGCAGCGTGTGGTCGGCGCCAATGAAGAGGCGGGAACCGAGCGTGTCGGTGGCAATGGGCAGCCCGTTGATGCGCAACGACAGCGTGGCCTCCGAGGCTTTGGGAGCCGTCGTCTGGCCGAAGCCCGCAAGGCTCAGTAGCAGCAGCCCGAACAGAAGAAAACGTGCAATCATGGTGCGGGAAGGTTGGAAGAGCAGATTACAGTACCGGCTCCTTAAAAATCAGGCCGGAAAAAGTAGGGAGACTAAGTCGGCCCGACGGGCGGTTAGTTCTTGCTGAACACGTACGAATCCTGCTCCACGTAGTCGTTGGCGCGTAGCTCCACGGAAACCACCTTGCCACCTTCCACCTTGAAAATGGCCGGCTGCACGCCGAAGACGAGGTTGGAATAAGTGCAGCGGAACTCCTGGCCGTCCATGTAGTCGAGCGTGGCGGTGAGGCCGGGGTGGGTAGGGAAGCGCACTAGCAACTGCTGCTTGCCCTTGGGCGCGATGATAACCGAGCCGAACAGGGCGTTGTCGAAGTTGCCAGCGTAGGAGGCCACCGGCAGCGGGAGCTTGGCCTTCTTGCTCACCCGGGCGTCCAGCTTTTTGGTGGGGTTGTCGGCGAGGCGGTCGGCTTTGGCCACCTTCAGGCTCTGGGCGCTGCGGTCCACGTAGGGCACGCCAAGGTAGCTGTCGAGCAGCTGGTAGCGCAGGGCCTCGAAGAAGCTCTGGTTGTCGTTGTTGGTCAGGATGGCGATGCCCAGCCCGGCCTCGGGCACGAAGCACACGTTGCTGACCTGCCCCGAGGCCCCGCCGGTATGCCAGAACACCTGCTTACCGCTGTAGTCGGTGCTGAGCACGCCCAGGCCGTAAGTGGTGAAGTGGGTGGGCCGCACCGGCGACTTGCGGGTGCTGAGCAACGTGTTGGCGTCGCGGGTTTTGCGCAGCACGCTCCAGGGCAGCACGCGCTGCCCCTGGTAGCGGCCCGAGTCGAGTTGCAGCTGCAGCCACTTGCCCAGGTCCGTCACGTTGGAGGTCATACTGGCGCAGGGGCCCATGTTGTCCCAGTTGTCGAGGGGCACCTGGGCCAGGGGGCCGAAGGTGTTGGAGTAGGCCAGGGCGTGGTTGGCCTGCTGCTCGAAGCCCGCCGAGCTCATCGAGGTGCTGGTCATGCCCAGGGGCTTGAGGATGTTCTGGCGCACGTACTCTTCCCAACTCGTGCCGCCGGTAGCGGCCGGCACTACCTGGCCCGCGGCCACGAAGCCGGAGTTGCAGTAGCCGTACTCGCGCCGGAACTGCCCGCCGGGCTTCATCAGCCGCATCCGGTAGATGATGTCCTCGCGGCTGAGGTTGGAGTTGAAGAAGCTGAAGTCGCCCTGAAAGGTCTTGAAGCCGAAGTGGTGACCCATCAGGTCGCGCACCGTCACGAGGCGGGAGGCGGCGGAGTCGTAGAGCTGGTAGCCGGGCAGGTACTTGCGCACCCGGTCGTCGAGCGAAATCTTCTTTTCCTCGTCCAGCTTGGCCAGGGCCGTGCCGGTGAAGAGCTTGGTGTTGGAGGCAATCATGAACAGCGTGTTGGCGTCCACGGGCTCGGGCCGGCCCACCGCGCGCACGCCGTAGCCCTTGCTCACCACCACCTTGCCATCCTTCACCACCACGATGGCCAGCCCCGGCAATTCCCACTGGCGCAGCCCGCGCTGAATATAGCTGTCGAGGCTGTCGGTCACGAAGCGGTTCGGGACGGCCGTCGTCTGGGCGGCGGCGGGCTGGGCGGCCAGCAGCGCGCCGCCGAGGCCAAGTTTGAGGAGCAGACTACGCATGCACGAAGGGGAGAGTGGGGAGAAATGAAGCGGCAAAGATATCGGCTAGTTGGGGCAAGTGCCGAAAAAGTGCTGAAGGTGAGCGGAAAAAGACCGGAATCCGCCTAAAGTAAGCACGGCCACACCCCGGCTGCGCGCGGTATGGCCGTGCGGCTCCGGGGAAAGGCTAGGCCGCAATGCTACTCGCCGCCGTTAATCGTGTCCGACACGATGCCCCGGTTCTTGGTCATTTCGGCCCAGACCACGCCGCCGATGTGGGTCACGATGAAGACAATGACCAGGTATATCGTGAAGTTGTGGACCTCCTTAACGGCGTGCTCCAGCTTTTCCAGGGCTTCGTAGTTGTCGGCGTAAATCAGCAGCAGGCCCGTGCCCACCATTGCCGTCAGCATGAGGTAGAAAGCCAGGTAGGAATATTTCACCAGCAGGGAGTGGCGGGCGTCGCGCAGGTCGGGGCCCTGCTGGCGGAAGTACTGGCGCGCCGTGCCCAGCTTGGCCCCGAACCGCTGCGGCCCGCGCTGGAAGAACTCCAGCACCACCCGAAACAGCAGCAACGACAGCGCCAGGCCCAGGTAGATGTGCCAGTATCAGATGCGGTAGCCGATAATGCGGGTCAGGCCGCGCACCTGCTCCCGGCTTATCGTCACGCCTTCCTTCTGCAGCACTTCCTGAAACTGCGGCCTCACGGTTTTCATCTTCAGAATCACGAACAGGAACAGGATGGGGGTCAGCAGGCCCGAAATAACGGCCGCGCTGCTCCAGTGCCAGAGGCGTAAGGCCAGTGAGTTCTTGTTGGGGACGGCGGCAGCGGCGGCGAGAGAAGCTTGCTTCGGAAGACGAAAGAGAGACTAAAAGAACGACGGGAGCAGTCAGGAGCCGGCGTGGGCCGCCGCGGCCGCGGGCTGGATGGCCACCTGGCGGCCGGGGTACTCGGCTAGGGCTCGCTCCAGGCAGGTCATGGCCTTGCTCAGCACCTCGGCGTTGCGCACGTAGGCCAGGCGGGCTTCCTGCCGGCCCAGGCCGGGCGTAGCATAGAAGCCGGCCGCCGGCGAAATCATCAGCGTCTGGCCCTCGTGGCGGAACTCCTCCAACAGCCACTGCGCAAAGACGGCCGTATCATCGACGGGCAGCTGGGCCATCACGTAGAAGGCCCCGCTCGGCACCGGGCACACCACGCCCGGAATGGCCCGCAGGCGCGCCACCAGCAGGTCGCGGCGGCTCAGGTACTCGGCCTTGGTGCCGTCGAAGTAGGAGGCGGGCAGGGCCGTGGCGGCCTCGCCCAGCAGCTGGGCCAGCGCCGGCGGACTCACCCGCATCTGGGCAAACTTCAGGGCTACTTCCTGCAGGGCCTTGTTTTTGGTGACCAGCGCCCCCAGCCGGGCCCCGCAGGCGCTGTAGCGCTTCGAGATGGTGTCGATGAGCACCACGTGCTGGTCGAGGCCGGCCAGCTCCAGGGCGCTGATGGCGGGCGCGTTGTAGCTGAACTCGCGGTAAGCCTCGTCGGAAAGCAAGAACAGGTCGTGGCGCAGACACAGGTCGCGCACCTGCTCCAGCTCGGCGCGGCTGTACACGTAGCCGGTGGGGTTGTTGGGGTTGCAGATCAGGATGGCCTTGGTGCGCGGCGTGATGGCGCGCTCCATCTCGGCCACGGGCGGCAGGGCATAATCCTGCCCGATGTGGGACGTAACGGGCACGATACGCACGCCGGCCGCCACCGCAAACGACGGGTACGCCCCGTAGAAAGGTTCTGGGATGATGACCTCGTCGCCGGGGTTCAGGCAGGAAAGCAGGGCAAACAGAATGGCCTCGCTGCCGCCGGCCGTTATCAGCACGTCTTCCGCCGTCACATCGAGGCCCAGGCGCTGGTAGTAGCCGGCCAGCTTCTGGCGGTAGGAGTCGTGGCCGCCGCTGGGGCTGTATTCCAGCACCCGGATGTCGGCCTGCTGCACGGCGGCCATCACCGAGGGCGGCGTCTCAATATCCGGCTGTCCGATGTTGAGGTGGTGCACGATAACGCCGCGCTTTTTGGCTGCGTCGGCGTAGGGGGTGAGCTTGCGAAAAGGGGACCAGGGCATGGCGTGGCCGCGCTGCGATACTTCCAACATACGCGCAAGATAGGCGGCCGCCGCAGGAACCCGCGTCGGAATAGCACTATTTATCATGGCAAGCCACGGCTTTTGGAGCAGACTGCTCGGCGCCAACAACTGCCGCGCCCCGCGGTTGTACCCCAGCATGACGCCTTCTCCCAACCTGCCCGAAGTATGGCTGCGCGGCCCGCTGCCGGAATTTCCCGCCCCGCTGCAGCCCGTGGCCCACGCCCTGCTGCAGGCCCGCGAGGAGCTGCACGCGCTGCTCCCCGACTTCCCCGACGACCTGCTCTGGCGGCAGCCCGCCGGCCTGGCCGCGCCGGGGTTTCACCTGCGCCACCTCACCGGCGTGCTGGACCGCCTGCTGACCTACGCCCGCGCCGAGCCGCTCAGCCCGGCCCAGCTGGCCTACCTGGCGGCCGAGGGGCAGGCCAACGGCGCGCCCGGCACCACGGCCGCGCTGGTACAGGCATTCCACGCGCAGGTCGATGAGGCCCTGGCGCAGCTGCGGGCCACGCCGGAAACCACGCTGGCGGAAGTGCGCGGCGTGGGCCGGGCGCAGGTGCCCTCCACGGTACTGGGCTTACTGGTGCACGCTGCCGAGCACACTATGCGCCACCTCGGCCAGCTGCTCGTGACGGTGCGGGTGCTGCAGGCGGGGTTTTCGGGCTAGCTTTGGGCTTCGCCCGTGCTTCAGCCAGTATATGAACAACGCCTATTCCGCGGGGCCGCCCGCTACCGTCGCCGGGTGCCGGCAGCAGATGCTGGCCCAGCTCAAAAGCGGGCAGTATGCCCTGTCGTCATCCGATAAGGAAGGCTACCGCACGCTGTGCTACTATCGGCAGACTTTCCTGTACGTGACCACCGGCGACGAGGGCACCGGCGTGCTGCGCCTGCCTTCCGACGAGACGCTACTCCACCACGTGCAGAGCCGCAACAACAGCAAGCTGGTACCCGAAAACGGTGGCTTCCGCTGGAGCTATGATCTGACCGAGGCCGAGTGGCTGGAGCGGTGGCAGCAGAACCTGGCGCGCCTGTCGCCCTTCACCGAGGCCAGCCGGCAGTTTGTGGCGCGGGTGCTGGCCGAGTTTGTCGCCCTGGCCGCCCCGCCGCCAGGCTCCTGACGCCACAAGGCCCCCGCGGCAGGTGCTGCGGAGGCCTCGGAATTTAGTAGGAAACATGTCGTGCTGGTGGGCAGCGCGGCGCGGTCGGATTTGTAAGCCGGTCGTGGGCGGCGGGCTTACAGCTCGGCCAGCTTTTCCAGGTCCATGCTCTTGGCTACCGACTTGAGCAGCTCCATGTCCTTCTGCTTGGTGGCATTGAGGGTGATGAGGAAGCGGCCCCCGGCGGCCACCGACATTTCGGCGCGGCCGTCTTTCTTGTAGAAGGTGCTCATACCCTGCACGCCCTTCACGTCCAGGTTGGCGGGGCCCATGATCTGCTCGTCGTCTTCGCGCTCCATGCCCAGCGCGAAGATGGCCGCCGCGCCCTGGTACAGGTCGTGGGCGCCGTTGTAGTCGATGACGCTCACTTTCACGGTTTCCGCGCCCTGGCGGTATTCCCGCTCGGCGGTGGAGATGGACATGCCGGCCGTTTTCTGCGACATGCCGGTGGGCGCCTCGGCGGTGTAGCCGCTCACCTCGGCGGGCAGGTACTGTTCCAGCTGCTTGTAGGGCATGGCCAGCGTGTCGCCGCGCTTTTCCCGCTCCTCGCGCTGCACCTTGGCCTCGTCGAGGGTTGCGGTCATCTTCTCGCCGGCCGCGCTGAGCTTGGAGATGTTGTTGTAGGATTCCTTGGCCTGGCGGGCTTTTTCGCAGCTGGTCAGCAGCAGCACGGCGCTGGCTAGCAGGATCAGGTTTCTTTTCATGGGAATGGGAGTGGAGAGGAGGACAACAACCATCGCCTGCGGCCGGTCAGCCGCAGAATTCCCAAATATAGGCGGCTTCTAATTAAATGCCGGCTATTTCGCGCGCCGGAAGCGGGCCTTACGCGGTGGCCGACGGGTAGTGCGAGTGGTGTCGTCGGGGGAGAGGGTGGCTGTCGGACGGGCGGCGCTCAGGCCCAGCACCGTGCCGTCGGGGGCCGGGGGCGTGATGACGCGGTGGGTGCCGTCGGGCAGCACGGCTACGGCCGTGCTGCCGGTGCGGTGAATGGTGGTGTGGGTGCCGTCGGCATTCACGACCACCGGAGTGGCGCTTTCTGCATTCACCACCGTGGAGTGCGTGCCGTCGGGATTCACGATGACGGCCGTGGGGCCGTTCTGCGTCACCACGGAGTGCGTTCCGTCCGGGTTGACTACTACCGTGGTCTGAGCCCGGGCAGCGGAGGCACTGAGTAACAGAAGCAGCAAGGGCAAGCGGAGGCGTTTCATGGGGCGGAGGGTTTGGGTGGGTAAGGGCTGCCAGTACTAACCCGGTTTTCGCGAACAGGTAAGTCTCGCAAGGCCAGAATTTGTGCTAGGGCAGCGGCAGATGGAAAAACCTCGCCGCAAGCCAGCGGCCGCCACGACCTACGCCCCCGGCTGCGCCGCCCGCTCCAGCAGCACGGTAGGCTCGTTGTGGTAGGTGGTGCGGGCGTATTCGCGGTAGCCGAACTTTTCGGCGATACGGCGGGAGGCGGCGTTTTCGGGGTCCATGAGGCAGACGGTGCGGGCGCCCCGGAAGTGCGCGTCGCCCCAGGCCAGTACGGCTGCTACGGCCTCGGTGGCGTAGCCGCGGCCGTGGATGGCGGGGTCGAGCACCCAGCCGATTTCGGGAGCCTCGCCGATGGGCGGCTCGATGGTGCGCTTGCGGTCCACGAAGCCCACGGAGCCGAGGAAGCGGCCGGTGGCCTTTTCCTCTACGGCCCAGAAGCCGAAGCCCCGTAGGGTCCAGTGGCCGGCGCTGCGCATCAGGGTGGCCCACACGTCTTCCTCACTCATGGGCTTGCCGGTGAGGTAGCGGTAAAAATCGGGCTGCTGAAACATGGCCAAAAAGGCGGGCAGGTCGGCGGGGGAGTAGCCGCGCAGCCACAGGCGCGGGGTTTCGAGCACGGGAACGGGGTGGTGAGGGGTAGGCGTGGGCATAGAACGCAGGGAGTGAGCTTTCGGGTCGAAAGATAGGGAAAGGGGAATGTACTGGCCGGGCTGGTTCTTTTCTTTCCCTGATTCGCGCCACTGGTGTGGAGCCGTGCTCCCATACCTAGCTGCGCATGTACTGGTACACGCCCTGCAGCAGTTGGCCGCCCCCGACGAGAATAGCACCCCAGGCCATGACATACGAGCCTCCACTGCCGGACACTAGCGAATAGGTGATGCCCGTAATCAGGGAGCCCGCTACGAACCACAGGCCACCCTTGAGCATGTTGCGTTTGCCCTGCTCCCGCCGCGCCGCGCGGTGCTGCAACTGCAGGCTTTGGGTCACGATGGCCGCACTCTTAGCATCGATGCCCCGTTCTACCAGCTGGCGCTGCACCTCGGCGGCAGACTGTCCCTGCGCTAGAAGCGGCGCGGCATAATCATAAACTTGCTGAATAGCTTGTTTTCTGGCGTTTTCCATAGCTGATGCTCGGTAAGAATATTGGCCAAGATATAGCCGTCTCGTGAACGGTGCACTTGGTCCGCCGGCTTTCCGCCGTCGGACTGGTCGGTATCAGCCCGGTTAAGCCCTCATCCGCTAGCAATTACTGATTTGCCGCTGGAAAGCCGTCAAACCGAGGACACCGCGCGCAAAAACCTTATGAGAGTACTGAATTATTAAAAATAAAATTATTTGGTACTTTCATTAACCTCCGTTTAAAGTACCAAATAATTTTATTTTTAATAATTCAGTACTTCCCTTTATCGTCGTCGGTGCAGGTAGCCAAAAGGACGGTGTTTACCCGGCACCTGCACGAACTCTACGAGCAGCTGCCGCAGCAGCTGGACTTCCTGGAGGCCCGGGTGCGGCGCGCCGAGGGGCTGACGGTGCCGGCTAAGCGCTTCGGCATCGTGGGGGCCCGGGCGGCCCGCAACAACAACGACCACCCGGCGCTGGAAGCGGCCCTGAAAACGCTGCTGCAAAACATCGAAGCCAACGCGGCGGCCCTGGGCCAGAAGGGCCACAAGGCCGCCGACACGGTCCGGCTCCAAGAGCTTTACGCGGCGCTGGTAGCCGAAACCACCGGCCGGGGCACGCAGGTGAGCCACCAGAAAAGCAACACCCAGGGCAACCTGGGCATCCTCAACGGCCTGTTTGAGCTGCTGAGCCTGCTGGCCAAGGACGGCAGGGCTATCTACGCCCGCTCCAACAAAGCCAAGCGCGACGACTACACCATCAAGCGGGTACTTAAGCAGGTGCGGCTGGAACGGGAGGGGAAGAAGGAGGAGTAGGAACGAAAAAGGGCACCCGGTGAGGGTGCCCTTTTTGGGTTTATAGTGACCTAGCGTTCAACTGTGCCGAGTGACGACCAGCCTAGCCGCTCGGCTATGCCGAGTGTGGGGGTTAGTTGTTAATCGGGGTGCGTCTAGTAGTTATTAATATCAATCTGCCTTTCTGGGTTATTATTCTACTGAATAGCCCAAGCTCACTTTTAATATCTGCTCTGTCAATGACTATTTGCCGCGTATCGTAGGCGCTTTCTATTACTTTGTTTCCATCTCCAAATATTGTTGCTCCGGTTGTATTGTCTATATATGCGTATGTGATGTTGTTGTTTCGAAGCTTGTTGAATATTGTTTTTAAGTTTTTGTATGTTGTGTTTGCTATGTTGCAGTATGCGTCTTTGTTGCTGATTATTAGAATAGAGTCATTGTTAACGTAAACTGTATCATTGTTGAATATAAACGACTTAATAATTTGGCAATCTTTGCCTTTGCTGTTCTGTAGTATGCTGTCGAGTACAACGAGGGTATTTTGTACATCAGTAAAATTGTCCTTGAAAATAATTTCATCCGATGCATTTGAACAGCTTGATACTATTGTTGCAAGGGCTGTAACTATCAAATACAGGTAACTTAATTTCATAGTAGGGTAGTTTGAGGGATCATGGCTGGTCACGAGCTGCGCTGCGCCAAAATCGCGCTAGGGGGCAGTTAAAAGCCAAATAGCATTTCATAAAAATCTTCGTAATGGCTGCCTCCAGCTGTATTAGCTATGGATTTAGCTAAAGCCAAACCGTATGCTTCATCATTATATATGTGCTCATCTGTCATTGTTAGTGCAAAATAGCGGCTACATAAGATAAGCGCGTCAAGGAAACTTCCTCCATCAATAGCGCAGACCCACATGTCATGATCATGCTGCTGCCCATCAACCACTTTTACCTCCCCTTCAATTGTCATAATGATTGCATCGGTATCGATAGTAGCAAAATGAATATAGGAGCCGTAACTTATCGGATGTGATAAAAATGCTACCATACCTATTTCGATTTTTGATGTATCGTATCGCTCTATTAGATCAAGCAACTCGTTGTTATTAGAGAATAATAGCTCAGTGTGGGCTATGCGTAATTTGAGATTATAGGAATCTAGCTCCTTTGCAATGCTCTCCTTATTCATTCCTAATGATTCTAACTGTGCAATACTGGGGGCTGTCTCAACAAGCGCGTCTGCGAATTTTTGTGCGTCCATATAATGAAGAGTGGATTATCCTATTGTGAAGGCAGGCTGTAATTATTAACTGGATGTGCCAAGTAGTGTGAGGCTTTCACATAAAGCAAAAACCCCACGCCGGCCGAAGCCAACGCGGGGTTTCCGTTTAGTAACTGGCTAGGGCCAAGCTACTACATATCCTTGATAACCTCATCCCCGAACTCCGAGGTCTTCAGCAGGGTGGCGCCTTCCATCTGGCGTTCGAAGTCGTAGGTGACGCGCTTGGAGGCAATGGCGGCTTCGATGCCTTTGTAGATCAGGTCGGCGGCTTCCTGCCAGCCTAGGTGCTCGAGCAGCATGGCGCCGGAGAGAATCACCGAGCCGGGGTTTACCTTGTCCTGGTTGGCGTACTTGGGGGCGGTGCCGTGGGTGGCCTCGAAGATGGCGTGGCCGGTGAGGTAGTTGATGTTGGCGCCCGGCGCGATGCCGATACCGCCCACGATGGCGGCCAGGGCGTCGGAGATGTAGTCGCCGTTCAGGTTCAGGGTGGCCACTACCGAGTACTCGGCGGGGCGGAGCAGGATCTGCTGCAAAAAGGCATCGGCGATGCTGTCCTTGATGAGCAGCTTGCCGTTGTCGAGGGCGGCTTTCTGCTGAGCGTCGGCCATTTCCTGGCCCTGCTTGGCCAGGGTGCGGTCGTACTGGCTCCAGGTGTACACTTTGTCGCCGAATTCCTTCTCGGCCAGCTCGTAGCCCCAGGTTTTGAAGGCGCCCTCGGTGAACTTCATGATGTTGCCCTTGTGCACGATGGTGACGGAGGGCTTTTTGTGCTCCAGCGCGTACTTGATGGCGGCGCGCACGAGGCGCTCGGTGCCTTCCTTGCTCACGGGCTTGATGCCGAAGGAGGAGGTTTCGGGGAAGCGGATTTTCTTCACGCCCATCTCGTCCTGCAGGAATTCGAGCATTTTCTGGGCCTGCGGGGTGCCGTTCATATACTCGATGCCGGCGTAGATGTCCTCGGTGTTTTCGCGGAAGATGACCATGTCGGTCAGGTCGGGGCGCTTCACGGGGGAGGGCACGCCCTCAAACCAGCGCACGGGGCGCACGCAGGCGTAGAGGTCCAGCTCCTGGCGCAGGGCCACGTTGAGGCTGCGGATCCCGCCGCCGACGGGCGTGGTCAGGGGGCCTTTGATGCCCACGAGGTATTCGCGGAAGGCCTCCAGGGTTTCATTGGGCAGCCAGTTGCCGGTCTGCTTGTACGATTTCTCGCCGGCCAGCACCTCTTTCCACATCAGCTTGCGCTCACCGTTGTAAGCCTTGGCCACGGCCGCATCGATTACGCGCACGGAGGCCGCCCAGATGTCCGGACCCGTACCGTCGCCTTCAATGAAAGGAATTACGGGCGTGTTCGGCACGTGGAGCTTGCCGTTCTTGATGGTGATTTTGTGTTCTGCCATTGTTAAAAAGGTGCCAGTTGTGAATTGACAGTTATTAGTGTTTGGGTTGATTTTGGAAAGGAAGGCCGCCTTTTAGACGTCGGTCATCCTGAGCAGAGCGAAGAACCTGCCTCTTTAAGTGAAAAGCCCGATTCAGTGAGAAAAGCACTCGGTCCGTGGCGGGGGAGGGCTTCGCTTCCTGATGGAGGCTTGGCAGTAGAAAGAGGAAAGTCCTTCGCTTTGCTCAGGATGACAGGCAGGGAATAGCCATGGCGGGATACTGGTTAATAGCCGAAAATCTCTTTCAGCGTGAGTTGCTGGACCTGGCCGTACTTGGCTAGCTCCTTGAAGTTGAGGCGGTCTTTGGAGCCGATGACCAGGATGGTCTGGTTCTGGCCCTTGATTTTGGCTTGCTGAAATTGGCTGAGCTGGGCGAAGGTCAGGTTAGGGGCCTGCTCATACACGTCGCGGCGCAGGTCGTAGTCGAGGCCTAAGCGCTTGGCGCGCTCGTAGCTGAAGAGGATGTCGGCCTTGGTGATGCGCTCGGTGGCGATGCTGTTACGGATAGCGTCCTTGGCAATCTGCAGGTTGGCTTCGGCCACGGGCATGTCGGTGAGCAGGGCTTCCATGCCGGCCATGGCCTCGGGCACCTTATCACTCTGCGCCCCGATGTAGGAGAGGATGTAGTTGGAGCGGCCCAGCTTGCTGGCGTTGGCGTAGCTCGACGACACGGCGTAGGCCAGGGCCTTGCTCTCGCGCAGTTCCTGAAACACAATGCTGCCCATACTGCCGCCGAAGTATTCGTTGTAGAGACTGGTGGTAGGCACGAGGGCCTTGTCGTACAGGTCGCCCTTGGTCAGAAACAGGATTTCGGCCTGCACCATGTTGTAGTCCACCCAATAGACCTTGCGGGAATCGATGGGTTGCTCGGCGAAGTCGTTGTTGGCGGGGACGGGCAGGAGCGGGGTGGGGACGCGGTGGTACTTATCCAGCACTTCTTTCAGCCCCGTGATTTTTAAATCAGGCGTACCCCTGTGGGTGCTATTTACGGGCTGCATAGGCCCGTAGTACAGCACGCGGTGCTGGTACGCCGTGAGCTTTTTGGTCAGGGCCGTGAGGTCGGTAGGCTTCAGGGCCTTGAGCTGCTTCTCGCTCAGCTGGCTGGTGAAGGGGTTTTTGGGGCCGTACTTAGCGTAGTTGACCAGGCCCTGCTGCAGAATCACCTGCTTGTTGAGCTTGGCATCCTTGCGGGCCTTGAGCGTGCCAGCCACCATGTTTTTCAGCGCGGCCGCGTCGGGCTTGGGGTTGGCCAGCAGGCTTTCGAACAGCAGCAGGGCCGGCTCGAAGTTCTGGTCGAGGCCGCTCAGGCTGACGAACACCCGGTCGGGGCCGCTGCTCACGCCGAACGAGCAGCCGAGCTTGTAGAACTCCTGCTGGAGCTGGGCGGCGGTGTACTTGTCGGTACCCAGATATTGCAGGTAGTCGGCGGCCAGGCCCAGCTTGGGATTGTTGTTGGT
>Ga0247729_10000154_pt1 | contig 33775 bp, 72 predicted proteins | sample UWRJL133311R2_FD_180958 | JGI IMG/M metagenome (GOLD analysis project Ga0247729, IMG submission 180958) | Plant litter microbial communities from Arlington Agricultural Research Station in Wisconsin, United States - UWRJ-L133-311R-2 | ecosystem: Environmental > Terrestrial > Plant litter >... | reverse complement strand
ACCGCAACCCCCGCTCTCTCATAATCTTGTCCTCAGCTTCCCAGCAAGGAATGCACACGTCCTCACGCTGCCCATCCTCGTCCATGTGTAGCTCCTCTAGCGGGAACGCCTCAAAGCACAAACAGCACATATAGTTGCCAGTAGCTTTGTGAATCTCCTGCCCCCACCATGCAAAATTAGTCATTCAGGAACCCCCTCAGCTTCTCTAACTCCTCAGGCTGGATATCTCCATGCCACCAGTCCCAGTCCTCACGATTAACGTCACCACGTACAGCGACAGAGAGAGTGCCATTGGTGCGTCTAGTGAAGTGGACCTTATCGAAGTTCAGCGTTGACAGTTTAGTGTCAAGACCCTTGCCTACTGCCATTACTCTCTCCTATCACTCTAGCCAGCTTAATCCACGCTTCTGCGATCTGTACTGACTCCTGCCCGACCGTGCCGTAGGTTCGACGTAACCCATTTTCTCGGTTAATAAGAATCCTAGCAGCATTCTCTATGGCACTATTCTTTGTAGTCACGCTTGAACCTATCATCAAACTCGGGGAAATCTGTCATGTACTGAGCCAGTGCAAACAGGTGGAAGGTAGCACACGTAACGTGAGGCAGATTCATTTCAGGATCAATATCCTCACCATTCCAGAACGCGGTTAGGTGACGCATAGCTGCCGAATAACTCAACGACCAAGCATATCCTTTTCTCCAGTTGTGGGCAGAGTATTTAAGACTTCCATTGTGATAAAGCTCAGCAAGCAGGTTCAGCGGCAGGACTGGAATCAGCGAGTAGTCCTGAGGCTTAGCCCCCTTCTCCCCACCTGTGGAACTCTTCTGACGGACTTCGCCAGCGCCAATCCTGAGAGTGGGCATACTGAAAGGAACGTTACCGTTCGGAATGTAAATCCCCTGTCCATCGTCAGCGCCGGGGGAGGACTCGGGACTGCCAAAGAAGCCAAACTTTCTTAGATTAGTGAACTGTTCCCAATCGTCCCAATCGGTAAGCCTATTCTTATCCGTGATGTGAGAGTTATAAGGCTGGTCAAATAAGATGTGTCGCCACTTAGGCTCAGCCTTGCCCGTAATTTCAGGCTTATCGTCAATGAGAATATCCCCATCCACCAGAGTCTTATCCTTGGTGATAATGACTCGATCCTCCCAACCCGCTCCCAGATACTTTTTAACCCAGTCGTACTTATCCTGAACACAGGTGGGGTTAGTTAGCCAAGGGGAGGTAACGATAGAAACATCGTGACCGGCCTCAACCATAGCGTGAAGTGCCTCAATAGCACCCTCAATAGGTTCAAGGTCAGCGTAGAAACCGGGGCGGTCCATAATCTCAGTGATGATCTTGGACTGCGCCTCGCTCATCCCCTCATGGAGATTGAATGCCTTCTGGTTGATCGTCCGAGGGATATCACAAGCGCAATCTTCCTGCCTCCCAGCGTGCTTCATGCTGAGTGCATCAAGATCAGCGTCGTACTGCTTGCCCCAATCCGCAATAGTGCTGTCAAGGTCCACAAGAATATGCATTATCTAATCCTCCCCATCTGTCGCCGGTACCGTTGCTCCGACTTCCTGTATTGTGCCTGCTGAATCAATTTCCACTTCGCCTTTAATGAACTTACCCAAAACAGTGGACTTAACCACATGCCACGTATTGATCCTTGCGTGGACAAAAGAACCATCAATCCAGACGGCAGTAAAACGAACCTTACGTGTCTCGTGGATAGCGTCAATCCAATGATTCTCATGCATGTCACCGCCATGTGTTTCACCAGCCTTTGCCGCCTTGTCTCCATAAGTTTTCACCGGGTCTTGGAACTTGCTGTAACCAGCTTTAGCTGTCCACCCATTAGCTGTCGCTAAATTGTACGACCTGAGGGCCATTTTTGGTAGCTCGGCTGGAGTAATCTCATAACCCGGAACCAGAATCCTAGTCTCGTCACCATCATCCATGGTTTCCATCCTCTTCCACAACCCTCAACGTCAGCAGCCAATCACGATTAATATCCTTACGACCACCCCGCAGGTTACGAACCAGCCAAGATTCGATATCGCTCAGAGCAGAAGACTCGCTAGAGTAGGTAACAATAGTGGCCCTATTCCCATTGCTGTCAATGATTTTGAATCTACTCATTGGTGTCTACCTCCTCCTCTGTGGACCTGAACATCGGGACAGAGCTAGAATCGTTCAGTCCCAAGTTCTTCGACAGCCTCTCGTACCGTAAATCCGTGTTGGGTATCTCTTTGTAGCCAAACCCTGCTAGGGTTCCTAAGAGCGTTGACGCTCGACTGTCAACCTTGTTTGTCAGCGCCCACTCCAGAGCATCCAGCAGAGATTCCTCGTTGTCCATATCCCTCACCAACGCGTGGTCTGCGATCATGGGGGATGATTCCCTCAAACATAGCACACGCCGTCCGACGCAAAGATTCTTCCAGCCCTCCTCGTCCTCAACGAAAGCCCGCTGGGGGACAACCATGAAATCTAGCCCCAGCTTTTGCTTAGCTGCAACTAGTTTCGCACGGTCATCCCCCGAAATAGGCCAAGGGTGGAGAAAGAGTGATCTATTCTCCATTGTCTCTAGCCTCAATCAGAATTTGCCTAATCCGTAGTATCTCCGACTCGGGGATGGGGCGATCTACGCTTGTCCTCTTACCCTCAGCGGCCTCAATTACCATAAAGGGAACTTGCGGCCTGTGTGATTCACGAAGCTGCCGTTTGACCCTCTGTACCCACAGGTAATCGTGGTCCAGCACTGTTAGTCCCAAATCCGAATCTCGGCATCATTGGGCAGGGCAACCCAGTTCTCCACACGGATGAACGTAGAGTCACCGCTGTACTTCACATCATCCACAAGGAAACGGTTGTCAGCATACTCGACCGTCGCCCCCTTATTAGACACGGTGAGTCCTCGCGCCTTGATCGTTCGTGCAAATTTGTCATTCATCGTAATTGCCCCATTTCTTAACATCAAGATAATACTCCACTGCACGGATTAGTCGGTAGTCTTCCGCATCGGCCCACATAGAAGGGCTATCCTCAATCTTGTTATACCAATCAATTGCCGCATCCACGATTAAAGCCGTACTACTACTCACGCGCTGGCCTCCTCAGCCTCAATGTCCACAGCTTCCTCATCCAGCATCTTGGTTTCGTGAGCGAGGAAGATCGGACTCTTAGCCTTCAGCAGATACACTCCCTGTGGTCCATCGTAACGTACGACAACGCCCTCGTCAACGGTCTTCGGGTCCGACAGGCGGATCGGAACATCAGCAAAGCTACCTGCCTCGTTGTCCGACCAGTCCTCGTAGAGAACGGAATCAATGTAAAGATCAACGTCAAAATCCTTGTGATGGATGCGACGAATCTCAGGCACATGCTTTAGCCCAGTCTCGAAACAGAATTCCTTGACCTGACTCCACGACAGGTCCACAGTGCGCCCAGCCTCAGTGACCACAGCTACACGATAGACGTACAGTTCGCTCTTACCCGGTTCCAGATCATACGTGTAGTTCTTCTGGATCGGGGTGCTGTCGCTCGTCCACCCAACAAGCTCACCGTAAACGATGAAGTTGTCAGGAATCAGATCGTGCAGAGTCTTGCCCCACTCGCTCCACAGGTCGGTGAGATAGAAGTGGTTCTTACCCTCCTCCAGTTCCCCGTCAATGGACTTAACCACCATACGGGAACCTGCCACCAACTGAGTCTGCTTGTCGGCCACACGCACGCCCAGCTTACGGGCGATCTTCTCCAGCCACGTCAAGTCCTGAGTGACAGGAACCTTACCCCAGCGGCCCGAGGTTCCATGAAGCTTCTGAGTGACGACAACCTCAGCGTCCCCCGGAATCTTGTCCGCGTTGCGCCAGTAGTTGTCCGTGTCAATGTGGACAGGGAACACTTTCAAGTCCACCCGCTTGACCTTAGCAGACGGTCCACGGTTCACACCGGGTTCCTTCAGCACATACTTCTTGCAAATCTCATGGTCACCGATCTTGTCAAAGGTGTCACCAGCCTTGAAAAACTCACGAGGATCAACTACCCCCTTAACCTTGTTGAGATAATCAAGACTTTCCAGCGGAATGAAAAATGCATTACTCGCGTGCCCACGGAACTTCAGTGCTTTAACTCGCCGGTTGTCCTCAAAGTAACCCTTCTCATTCGGGTCAGCGTTGCGGTCAGTGTGACGGTGAAGATTATTCATCTTTGCGAACTCCTCGGACAACTGAGTCTCAGCCGGGAAGAACAGTCCAAGGTCCCCGACCTTCACGGACTTGTCCACGATGGCCTGAAGCCCAAACACGCTCAGCCCCTGCACATTATCGCAGTTTTCAAGCTCCCGCAGAGCCTTAACCTCCACGACGACCGCCGCGTAGTTCTCGTTTACTGGCTTTTCAAGCTTCACTTAGCATCCTCCTCAATTAAATAAACATCCCGCCATTCCTTCACGGCTAGGACCAGAAAACTATCAGCATTCCAAAACGATAGCACACCGTCACGAATAGTCAACTTGCCGCGACATGTCATATCCTCACCCTTGTGGTCGGTGTAGCCCCATAGCGTCATTCGTACTCCTCCTCTAGCTCCTCAATCCAACGCAAAATTTCTCTTCCCGTCCAGTGAGAATAAGGGTCAGCACCAAGCCGATTCTTCATATCCTCTAAAATCTGCTCTCTATCCACGCTCCATCATCCTCCACTCAGTTTCATAAATCGTATGGAGCAGCCCATTGATGGCTTCCACGTTAGGCTCATCGGGCAGTTCCGTATCCTCGATAGCCTTCAGCAGCTTCTCCTCAATCTCGTAAGACGACTGTAGCATAGATTCCTTATTGTGCGAGCCGTTTCTGATTGACATAAGAAAGTCAATGTGACGCTCGTTCATTGGAAGCTCTAGCTTACCGGTTTCCATCATCTGGATACCCTGAATGCCTAAGCGTACCATGTGATAGGCAAACTTGGTGTCGTACCCATACTTATGAACAAGCTCAGGACGGTTGGTTTTCTTATTTCTCGTACCCAACAGTGCCTTACGCTGGGAAACCATGTACCCAAGAAAGCGTTCGCCTACCTGCTTGGAGAGAAACCAGTCGCGGTGGAGCATGAGATTGATCCCAGAAGCAGTAAGTACCTCATACTTATCTTCCTGCCCAAACAGCACGGTGAGCACGGTTGGGTTTCCCTTAGCCGCAAGTGCCGCCCACTTCCGCAGTGGATAGAGAACGGTATCCGAATCAACGGCAGTAGATCGTGCGCCCCTAACCGCAGACTTACGCTCCTGAGTGTCCATGTGCAGGATTCCCGTCACATACTCTTTAGGCTCCACAAAAACACCCATGAAGTCACTGTCAGAGTCCACGGTGTTAGTGCCGTGCGCCCTAGAGCCGTACTCCATCTTCATAATGATACGTTCAGTCATTTACATAGACCCTAACCGTAGGAATGTTTGCCTTCTCGGCAATCTCTGCACACATAGTAGCACCTTTACTGTTGTTGCGGATAAAGGCAACGCAAATATCGGCACCAAGCTTTACCATTTCGGCATTGCGAACAAAGCCAGCACGCTTCCCGTAGTTCTCCCACTGCGCTGGATGCGCCTCAACTTTCCATCCCCACTGGTGGGCAATGGCAGCAGCCATTCTATCCGCTCCACGCGCTGTGCCGTGAACCAGAACAACGGGGAATCCATAGACGTTATTATTCGCCGCAGCTTTAAGTGAAGATGCCATACCTGCCTCATTGATCCAGTCCCGAGAACCAGTCACAAGGATTCTGTAGCTAGCCATCAGAAATCACCATCAGCAACCTGCAAACACTTCAGCCCCTTGGCTCGCCACATCTTAACAACCCGGTCCCTGTCATCCAGCACGAAGTCCACGTTATACTTACCGGCAATGTGATCCTGAAACAGCTTGTTCTTCACGATGGAATCCTCCGTCTTTCGATTACCCTCCTCGTGCCAGCGCATGAAAAGGTCATCATAGTGAACGCCATAATATTTCAGCCACGCCTCAGTAGCCTCACGGAATAATTCATCACGACCCGACATAATAACCACTCGGACGGAGCCGCCAGAGCGCCACGCTTCCACGATCCCCGCAATGTGCTCATCCAGCCGATCCAAATGATACTTCGTGTCGTCGTAAGGACCACGCCTATCGTCCATGTGCGCCAGCGTACCGTCGATATCCACGATGATACAACGGGGAAGCCCCGGCGTAAAAACGTAGGGCTCAAACGCCGTTGACACTGTACTGTCAATAGTGGGGATGGGTGGCAGAATTCCCGTCTTGTCTGTAATGTAGCGGTCATAGAAGCCCTGAATTACCTTGGCCCCTACTTCACGACCACCCTCCATGCCGCGCAGCATATCACGCTGAATGGCAATCTTAGGATTGATCGGGAAGTCCTTAAACTCGACCTCCGCACCAGCCTCCTGAGCAATCTTCAGCACGCTCTTAACATCCTGAGACTTCAGGTTGGTGTTATCCAGCACCACGTCCCATTTTTTAAGGCCGACTCGTAGCATGGCGTTCTGGGATTCGGTCACAGCTAATTCGTTAACCGGCCAATACTTACCAAACAACTGAAACCTGATATCGTCCCGGTTGATGCGGATGCGGGTGTTGGGAGACTCTGCAACCCAAGCGAGTGCGTCGGTAGTCTTGCCTGAGGCGGGGATTCCTCGGTTAATTCGCAGAACAGTCATTCAAAAATCCTTCCACTATTGGCTATTGCGATAGCCTCTTGCCAAACCATTTCAGCCACGCTCTGGACTAAATCCTCTTCTGTCAAGATTGGCAGTTCCATAAACTCACCCTCACACGCATATTGTGAAGCCGTGGCCTTGATAAAAAGAGGTAGCTCTTTTGGTAGATTGCTCATGGTTTATCCTCCTCAAATCTCATAGTCTGCACACTGGCCTTATCCAGTGCAATACTAGCTATAGCCTCAGTCGCCATCATGTAGTCTCCAGTGGATGGGAAGCGACCCGTCTGCTTTTTGAACTCCAGTGCGAAGTCGATCCACTTCTGATCGTTACCGTTACTCATGGCTCAACACCCACTCCTCGAATTTAGGGTTACATAGAACTCCCGGCGAACGCTTCTCACGCAACAGATCAACAGCCTCACGACCATTAGCAACCTCTCCTGACATTAGTAGTGCCTTAGCAATCACCAGCGAAGAACGGTTAAGGCCAGCCTGACAATGCACTAGCACCGGCCCAGTCTTGCGAGCCTCATTTACCCACTCCGCTAGCTCCTCAATCTGCGAGGTATCCTGATCCACGGAGTCGTACATTTCCACTGTGCGAACCTCGACACCCTTGTGCCCAATAGTATATGCCTCCCACTGATACAGGGACAGTACGTGTTTGATGAACTCAGGCAATACCAACCCAGCGGTTACCCCACCATGCCATAGGTTGTCGGCTACAGGGGTGATGAATGGCATATGAACATGATGCCTACCGTGTGACGTGTAAGCATCAATCATTATTTCCTGTGGGTCCGTAAACCAGCCCACGTTACCAACGTTAATGGCTGTTGGATCACTCATATCGCCTCTTCCTCCATCTTTTCTTTTAACCTAGCAAAATATCTCTGCGCCCGCAACTCGTGATTTCTTTTCAACGTCATCGGAGTTAAGTGCGCTGGCCTCCAGCACATCCTATTGTTGCACGAGTGATCTAACGTTGGCTTATCCTCGGGAATCTCCAGAGGTTCGGAGCGAAGGGTTAGGTCATCGTTTAACCACACATAGGTTATACGATGACCCTGCCTCCACTGACCACGATACCAGAATCTACGGTAACCACGCACGTCAGACTTAGATGTTATAGCTTCGTAACATCCATCAGGAGAACCGAAGAACAGTTTGGTTCGGAGTCTAGCATGTTCTTTCTTATTCACGATTCTTAGCCCCCAACATCTTAGCTCCACCACCAGCACCGAACTCGTAAATATAGCCCTGACCAATGAGCGAGGCAATGTACTGCTCCATACGAGGCCCCTCAATATGCTTGAACTTACGAAGCACCCGCTCACGCTTAGCTTCCTTGTTCGGCAGGGACTCAATGAACGCTCGGATTTCTTCAGTTGCACGCTGCCAATCGCTGGCAACAATCTGCTGAGCAACTGTAGCCAAAGCCGAAGTCCAATCCTCCGCAGCCCTAAGAGCCAGCAAGATATCACGCTCAGTAATAACCCAACGACCCTCAGACAGCACCACCATGGACGCAGCCTTACGGATCATCACACCCATACGCACAAGAGCGGGCTGCAAGATATCAAAGTTTGCATCCTTTTCGAACATCTGGTTAAGCATCCACTTGGCATCCTGTAGCCTCTTTGACGCTTTGCTGTCAATGCGAACCTTGACCATGGATTCCCCAGTGCCCTCAGTTACCATACGCTTAGCTGTTGTAAGCTCAGCGGACAACTGGCGGCTGTACGGATCAAAACCAAGCTTCTCCTCGTCACCCTCCGAGTCCTCCTCAGCCATAGAGTCGTAAGTAACCTCACGCGGCCAACCAATAGCCCAAATAAACCGCGCAAGGAACCCAGTCTCAAACAGTTCACGGTTCAGCAGTTCAATCATGGCCTTAGGGGTTGCCTGAAGGTGCATGATGAAATGCGTTCGTGCCGCTTTTCCACTGTTTTCCTTGTCGGAAGTTCGAAGTTCAGCAGACACCCAACCATCGTAGTAGTCAGCTAATTGTTCCAGCAGGCCACTCGTCCAGTCGGCACCGATCCACGTCTTCATGGCCCCATGCGCCTCATCCTTGTTGAAGAACGACACAAGGTTGTTGCGCGTCAGAAGCTTTTGCGCTAAGGCAGACGGCGAAGGATTACCACCGATGTTGAATGCCGGATCGCCCAGAAAGATTTCTTTGAGCGCCATCATCATCAGCTTACGACTAGCAGACTTACCCGAAGTAGTTTCCCCCAGAATCATCCCAAAAGAGTTGAGACCCTCTCGACCATTCTTGCGCGGAATGTAGCCCAACATAGATGCCCAGCACGACAGGACGGTCCAGCCGTTCATGTCATCGTAAGGTTTGTTCTGCTTAGCCACTCGGGTAGCCGCTTGCATGGAGTAGCGGTCCACAAAGGTCAGTTCATCCTTGATCCGCTCACGCTCAGAGGGCTTTAAAAGCTGAACCTCAACAGAAGTCTTTTCGCTCTCCTCCTCATCCTCTTCAGGACCAGACACCCCCTCTCCGGTTTCGTAAGCACTCTTCTCTGCCGCAGAAATGATCGAGTCGTAGAGGTATCCGATACCCCAGTCCCTCGCATACTCTTGGGTCCCCGGAGCGCCCCATACAAGGGAGGCAATGGTGTCGAATCGCAAGGATTCAGCAAGGCCCATCTTGATTGCGTGGAAGTAGGTTGACTTGCCCTTGGGCGGAGACAGCAGGTAGTCAATGAGCTTGCCAGAAGCTAGGTCCAGCGAATCCATGTAGGCGGGAAGCTGAGCAATTCTCTCGTCCTCGTCGCCCGCCTTTTTGATCGCACCGAAGATCGCATCCTGAAGTTCTTTCTTTAGCTCAGGTGAATCGTAGGGTGGGCGTACCCACTTTCGCCATAGCTCATCGAACGCCCAGTCAACACCAGTGTGCCCCTCAGCGGCAAGGCGAACTAGCCGGAATGTGATCGACAAAACCTCAGCGTGGCCGAAGTTACTAGTAGGCAGAGTGTCAATGATTTGACGCACGGTTGCGGTCGGCTCACCCAACGGGATACCAGCAAACCAATCGTCCACATCCCCGGTAAAGCCTGTGTGGACCTGAACGTCAGAAGGAATATCCAGTAGCCATTCGGGAGGACCGGCAAGCTCATCCCTAGACTCAGGAGGCTCACCCCACGCTACAACATAGCTGGAACCGGACTTGCGATCAACGCCCTCCATGTGCCGGTAACGGTTAGCTGGAGGGATGAACGGAGAGTCGGCCAGATCATAGATGAAGTGCTTACCCTTGCCAGAGCGAGAGGTATATGAGTAAGTTTCAGGAATGTCAAGGAAGCCCAGAGAGTCGTAGCCCGACTTGTCCTTTGACTCGTCAACGTCAACGTCCAGCACGATGACCTCACTGGCCCCCGCGTGGATTCCTACCTCAGCGTTGGGAAAGTCCAGAGAGAACCATGTAGCAATGGTGTCGGATTCTGTGGTGGAGTCAAGGTGACCATGCTCGATCACGCCCTCTTTGTAGTAGGGCTGCTTGGTCGAGGGGTCTGCCGGAAAGACTGAAAATCCCAAACTGGCAAACTTCAGCGCCTTCTCAGTGTTGCTCAAAATACTCCCTCTAGTGTTTAGTCTGAACTTTCCATCGTATCATCTTCACACCGGTAAGCATATATATTCACATGGTTCGCAAGGTGGGACTTGAACCCACACTCCTAATGGAAACTGATTTTAAGTCAGTCGCGGCTACCGATTTCGCCACTTGCGATTGAGTCCGTTTCGCAAGACCGGTGGACTAAGGCCGGTTGGAAATGACACTGCAATGTCAATCCTTGCTATTCTGGTTTTGTTTGCCAGACCATAAACCCATTGGAGTAAATCTATGGACGGCCCTCTCGGGGCCAGAATCCCGAAGTTTATACTACTGCTTGCCAACTTCCAGATCGAACTCAGGGATCAGGTTCTCAGGCTTCAGGATAATGCGGGTGTGATATACGCTCACATCGATAGACTCTTCCTGAGTGACCACAACAGAATCCTGATCGCCCATCATAAACACATGCTTACGATACTCGTCGGGCGCGTAACGGCAGATCAGATCGAACCGCTCTCCGTAATCCTCAAACGAACAGCGACCCTCAGCATAGAAAATCACGTCACCCGAGATACCATTAATACCCACGATAGTGCGCTGTACCTCAAACTGCTCAGCAGCAACCTTGATGTTCTCGTCCACCGTATCCGCGTCACTAATACAACCAGACAATAGTGCGATAGTAGCAACAGCAATAGCAGCAACACCAATAAAACGCTTCTTCATATTTCCTCCTCTAAATCAAAGTTTGTTGCGGGCCTCATGCCACCACTACCCGCTCAGGCCACACCTTAGAGGGCGACTTTCCCACCACTCTAGCTAGAAGCCGCCAGCAGTCTCAGCCGGGATGAACCCAGCATCAGCCACAGACCCACCCTCACGAGTGGACTTCTCCAACACCGTGAGAGTTCCGAACTTCAGGGTAATGGCCTGACCAATGGTGTCGTCAGGACGCTTGAACTCGCGGCCCTCCTGCTTGGCACCATCAATGCGAACCTTGTCGCCCTTGCCAACAGCCTTCAGGGCTTCGGCGTAGTCGCCAGCAGCGGAGTAGGTGTACCACGTAGTTGACGTATCAACCCATGTTCCATCCTTCTTGTAGCCCTCCTGAATGGCGAAGGAAAGCTCCAGCACACCAGAGCTACCATCCTTGTCATACTTAGGGGCTCGCGCCGGTCCCGCAGCATAGCCCACCAGCGTGGTCGTTGCTCCGACATAGTTATTCGGGTTTACTTCACTCATTTGTTTCCTCTTTCTCTTGTACGATTACTTCGTGTCCATCAAAAACGTTCGTAGTTAATACTACATCATAGCCCTGACGCAGCCAAACCGCAGCCTGTGCAATGTCGGGAGTTGCTAGCGTTGCAAGGCTAGAAGCATATGCTTTACGTTCAGCCTGTGAGAAGTTATGGGTGATGTATGCCTTAGCCACTACTTGATCCCCAAACGCTTGCGAGCATCCTTGGTGTTGGATTCCTTTGCCACTGCCAGAACGTCCAGCTTGAACTGGTCGCGGCCATAGTTAGTTATGTCTTTAGTGATTACAACTGGTCGCGGAATAGCGTTATACACATAGCCACCATTAAAGCCATAGTCAGTGATATAGTGCATCACAGTTTCCTGTTTAGTGGTGTTAGTGTAACTATCCCGCAGCCCCAGCGCATCAATGATAGAGTCTAGCAGAATCTCCTCACCCTTGATCGCATCAGCGTTGGCAACGTTTACCGCAGCATCTTTTTCGGCTCGCGCCTTTATCTCCCCAGCCTCTAACTTAAATACCATAGCGGTTAGATCGCTCTGAGCTTTCGACAACTTGGCTCTCGTATTCACTTATCCTCCTCTTTGTAACGAATCGGCCACTGTCCATCAACAACCGCATTCGGATCAGTCCTCTTAAAGTAGGACTCCAGACTAGCACACTGTTCCTTACGCCACATAACCTGAGCCCCATGAAGGCGTTCGGGGGTGTGGCTACCCACCTTGTCCAGCAACTTAAAGATAAGCTGGCCCGCAACAATACAGTCAGCCTCAGCATCGTGAGCATTTATCACTTCGATACCATAATGCGCGGCCTGTGCTGTCAGAGTACGCTTGCCCTTACGGTAAGGGTCGATAGCCTTATCGATCACATACCCATCAATCACAAGCTTAGGAGTATCAAGCGTAAAGCCGTGACGCAGCGCCTCGTAGTGAAGCAGCGACAGGTCGTAGGCTAGATTGAACCCAGCGATAGGAATACCGTAGGACTGGAAGTGATTGATCGCGGCCACAATAGAAGCCACGCCCTCAGCCGCATCCTGACCCTCTTTTTTGACACGCTCGTTGGTGATACCATGAATGTCGATAGCACCCTGAGAAATTTCCACGCCGGGGTTAATAAGCCACGACACTTTATCGGTTAGCGTACCATCCTTGTGCATGATGCCAAGGAACGCTGAAACAATCCGATCCTCATAAACATCAACACCCGAACTCTCGATATCGAACACTGCGATTCTATCAAAATCCATCGACAACCTTAGCCTCTTCCTTTTTCACATCAGCAATCGCCTGACGCGCATACCACACATCAGAGTAAGCCTTATACACATTGTAGTTAAGGTCAAGGTTGGTGATCGGAACCAGATCATGCTTGCCCTCTTTAATCTTGCGACCCCAATCATCGAACTCAGGTGCGCGCAAGTGAATGATCGCAACCTGCTCGACCTCCCGCTTGGGGATGGAAGTCCAGATCATTTCTTCAGTCTCAACCAGCCAGTCCTCAGCGTGCCAGAGAGCCGCCAACTGGTACTCATGCTCAGGCCACATGGACTTGGAAGTCTTCAGGTCGATCAGAGTCTTAACCCCGTCGATCAGAACGTAACCATCAGCGGTACCCATGCTCTTGGAATCCTTGTCAAAGACAGTGAACTCCGAAAGCATCAGTTCAACCTCATGCTCCTCACGGAACTTGTGCCACTCCTCCATGATAAGCTGCTGCTCAGAATCAAGCTCGGGGTAATTCCATGACCCGGTAAGTTCAGCCTCGATAGTCTCATGCACGCCTGTACCGACCTCTGCACGCTCATCACGTACATCCTTCCATCGGTAGCGGGCTACGTTTGCACCGCGCTCTACGCTCATTGACAGAAGTTTGTCAATATTGTTCACCGCCCAGTCAACGCTTAAGTTCACGGCCCACTGAGTGAGAGAAGACTTATCAGCCATCTTCAGGATAGAGGTTACCGAAGGGTATTGGACTCCCGTATGGGGGTGACGGTACGCTCGGGCCTCCGCCCAAGAATTAGCGCCACCCCACAGGTTGAGGCGTGTTAGTTTTGGCGCGGCCACTTAGACCTCCGCAACCTCGCCCGTAAGCTGCTCCTGAGCCACCAAACGGTCAAGCTCAGCCTTGATTACCTCTAAGTTCCCCACAGTCCACTTACGGTTAGCCTCGGTGGTTCCGATCAGTTTGTCGCCCAGATCGTTAACCTTGGGGCCAGTAAACGAGTTATCATCAGCGGCAATGATCTTAGCAATATCCGCCTTGATCGACTCCGGGGTAACCTTGGCTTTCTTGGCCGCAGCAGCAGGCTTCTCCTCAGGCACGCCATCCTTGGCCGCATCCTCCACCGACTGCTCGGTAACAAGGAACAGGCGAAGCAGCGCGTTCTTAAGAGCATTGGTCGAAGCAATGTTCGAAGACACGGCAGTACCAATAGCAAGACCATCACCCACACCACCAGTGACCACATGCGAGCCATCCTTGGTGGAAATAATGGTGTACGTGCCCTCGACAACAATAGCCACTGTCAGGCGGTTGTTGTTATTGATGACCTCGTGAGAGATAACTTTCTCGCTGGGAAGAATGATAAGATCGTTCTCCACAAACTGTCGCTTGGCCTCAGCGGACAGGTCAACAGCAGTGATGTAGGGCTTACCACCCATATTACCGGGAAGCACGCCACCCTTCTCGACAGACATTGCGGCTAGTACCTTGGCAATGGAGCCAATAACGGCAGGAACCGGCTTAACTTCAGCTTCACTCATGTGTTTCTCCTCTTCTAAACTTCTACGATCTTACCATTTTGTAAAACATGGCCCCCGTAAATCCAAAGCCCCTCGGGCTTAGTATCTCCTACGCCCTCGACAAGTCCAACGCGTAAGCATTCTTCCATTAGCGGGCATTCATTTCTTGTGCCCTTACCGCAAAGAATCCGGGCCTGCTTTGACGTAATATTGTCAACGTCCGTAAAGGCATCCGGGTCAGTCTCACATCGGGGGCGACCCCTATCATCTACTGCAAAGTTCACAGCGTCAGAGGCAGCGGCCTGTTCAGCAGTTGTTTTTAAATAGTCTAGCGGATTTTTCTTAACGATAACAACCTGCTCCAGCGTAGCCCGATATTCCTCAACAGTAACCCCTAGCTTTTTAGCAGCGCGGCGTTCTCTCGCGGTACGGGCATTACTCTCCCTTAGTCTAGCACGCGTATCTGATGTTCTGCTCGCCCTAGTTTTGGATGCAATCTCAGCCTTGCAAATCTTGCAACGCCTGTGTTCGTACCCCGCCATATCCTTGCGAACATCAAACGAGCCCTCGACATACTCGTGCCCTCTACCGCAATGAGTGTTCTTAGTGTTCGGCGGTCGGCCCGTCTTATTGAGTGCGTCCAGCGCCCACGGAGCAACCTCTATAGTACCTGCCGTGGAGAAGTTTCCTGTGGCTGTACGCTGGCCCTTTACATAGGTGGAACCCCTAGCCTCGTTGGCTTTGTGATAAGTATTGCCATACACATTAGGCTGGAATGGCATACCTGCACCGTTACGATTTACAGCACGACGATTTGGCCCATGATTGGTACCAGTCATAGGCGAATGCTCCGGGCAAATACTGCGACAGACAGCATCTTACTCATCAAGACATAAGACAGCGGGATTACTGTAGCCATCACCAGTCCCGCCCAAGTCTCAGGGTTAGAGAAATCATACTCGTGGAAACGTACCGTGTGAAAGGCGCTGGACAAAATGGTAATGGACGAAAAACCAACCATAAGCTTCCACCAAATGCTTGCCTCCTTCTCCGCGTCCTCATATGGTCGGGAGCCGATCATCAGATAGCCCAGTAGAAACCCAAGGATCGCAACCTCGATAGCAGCAAAGGCACCACCACGCATCCAGTCCCAGCCAGCGGGCAGACCCATAAGAACGGCCACATCAATGGTCGCGTTAGCCGTAAGCAGAGCGCCACCAAGGAATGCTAGCAGAGTAAGCACAATCAGCAGAATAAGGGTAGGCTTCTGGTCGATCTGCACAAGCTCAACACGCTTCTCCTCTTGACGCAGGTATCGCTCAATCTTTAGGGCTTCAATCTTAGTATCAGCCTGAGCCTTCTGGGAGGTAAGAGCAATCTCAGCCCGCTCCAAGTTAGTCTTACGTCCTGCCCGCTTACGGGGCTGGTCAATAGTTGCTACCGTCATCAGTTAACCCCAATCTCATAGCTCTGCACAATAGACCCTGCCGGGACATGGAAGTCATACAGGTAGATACCCACATCGAACTCGTTGTGAATCCAGAAGTCGTTAACCCTATGCTGCCACCACTCAGTAACGGTAGCCTCCTCAGAGTCCTCAAATATTCGTGACACACTAGCGTTAACGCTCCGCACCTGAGAGTAACCGTCCTCGCTCTGGATGTAGTTGATCTTCTGCACCCCGTTGAGTGAACCCGTAGACAGGAACAGAGAGCCGTGATAGCTGCCCTCTACTGACTCGGAGTTACCGATAGCGGCAAGCTCAAAGTCCTTTGAATGCGAAGTGGTGACAGTTGAGGTTGAGTAAAAACCAATTACAGAAATAAACACGCCTACAAGACCGGCAGCGGCCCACACACCAAGACCTGTAGCCAATGCCACAAAAATTGCACCAAACTTTCGACCCAAGCTAACGTTCCGCAGCCAATGGTCCCAATAAGTTGCGAAGTGATGCCACATAAGAGGGACAGCTATACCCCCAAGGGCAACCGCCACCCATCCAAAAATATCTAAAATCATTTACTTCCTCCTCTTAGCTCGTTTGTTCGCAGCCACTTCCCGGTCGATCAGGGTTTCGTACTGCGGTTCATCAATAGTATCTCGTGCAATAATATGAGCAAGCCTCACAAACGGTGACTTCTGCCCACGCCGGATCGCCCTCGCCTTAGACTGCTTCCCCTCAACCATACTATCGTCAGAGGAAACATACAAGACATTGTGAGCAACTTTCTGTAACCCATTCGTACCTGTACCGATAGCCTTAATCACAGCCACCATATACTTATACTCACCGGCTAAAAAGTCCAGCTTATCAGCATTTCTTATCGCCCGCTTGATCTTACCGTGCCACGGACGGGCAACCTCACCACCATAGCGCCGATTGATGCGATAGTTCAACACGTCCGCGAACTGCTGGCTGTCGGTGTAAATCAGGGCAGGCTCCCCCTCGAAGAAATCCTCCAGAACTGCATACACGCCATTGTACGGGTCATCAATCTTCGTGGACTCGCAATCAAGATCAAAGCGGACTTCCACATCTGTAGTATCCGTCTTTGGGTTGTAGATATATTCCAGTTTTGGCATACCTAATGTGGCCTGACGCTGCCGAATCCTCTTAGTGATAGGGAACTTGGTCACCATCGGGTGATCTTTGATCCACGCCACCATCTGAAGCTCTAGCTCATCGTAGACACGCCGCTGCTCTTTGGACAAGTCCACGTAGAACGTCTTCGGGATTACCTCAATATCAAAGTCAGCCTCAATGCGGATGTAGCACGGTAGCTGGGACACATAAGCCCCCGGATCGCGCTCACCAATAACAACCTGATTACCCACGGCAAACGGTGAATACTCAGTCAACGCCCATTTGGTGCGCCACACTCGGGGAGACACATCAATGATTGTAGGCCACAACCACAGTGTTACCGCATGAGCACCCTCGAAAGTAGAGCCCTCATAGGTACCAGACAGTCCCAGCTTCTTGATCCTTGCTTTGGGGTTACCCACCCCACCCTTAACTCCACCGCCGTACAAAGTCTTAAAGGTAACAGAGGATAGGTTCTGCGCCCGGTGAACCTCATCGAAAATGATAACATCCACGGTCACATCCCAAGCATCAGTGCGGAGTTTCTTGTAAACGTCCTCCCATTGGCCAGCCTTCTGGTTATACTTACGCTTCGGAGTCTTGTCCCTGTTGAACTGCTGAACCTTCTGCCAGCCCATGCGGCCAAACATTTCATGGCCCACCGCATAGAAACCGGGCACGCCCCACTGGAAATCAGCGAACGCAGCCTTGCCTGACACCGTACTGTCAATCTGACGATACTTAATGTCTAGCTGCTGCTGGGAAATGGTACCGATCCACCCTTCCTCATCCAGAGTTTGCAACGGGGCCACGAGCAGAACCGTCTGAGCTTTGACCTGCTTGACATACTCCACAGCCATGAGCGTCTTACCCACACCTGTGTCGCATGCTACGAGGATACCTTCGGAAGTATCGGAGAGCATCTTGTCGAACTCTGCTTGCTGAATGGCATCCAGCACCATCGGTTCAGTCATCATGTTCTCCTTTACTTTCAGTTATTCCTTTAAGCTAGCCTTAAGATTCACTAGCTCCACGTCCGCTGAAGCGTGCTGTTGTTTGAGAGCTGCAAAGGCCGCATCAGATTTGGCAAGGTCTGTTTCGGCAGTCTCTAGCGCATGAATTAGCTGAAGAATATCATCCAGATAATCCTCTCGCGCACTATCCTTGATATCTTGACGGCATTGTGTAATCAGTGTCTTTGTTCGTTCGCTCACGGCAGATCACAGGACTCTTCGCCCCATGCTCCAGCCTTCCAGTCGCCACCAGCTTCGACGCAGATTTGGTACTTCTGGCTCGGGGAAAGCACAACATAGCCACTGTCCCCACACCCGGCAAGCCCCGTAACAATAGCACCAGCCACCAGAACGCTAACAAGAATCTTTTTCACTTCGTCCTCCCAAACATCCAATTAGAAACTACCACAATGATTACGCCACCAACCACCACGAGGCCATAAAAGCCTATGATGATCCAAGCGGCAGGACTCACGAGCGCCGTCCACGCAGCCTAGCCCACGCCACCAGAGACAGCCCTACAAGCAGTGCAAGAGCCCCAGAAAGCAAACCAAGCATCCGGTTATGATCTTCATTGGCATTGGTGTACGCAAGCTCAGGAACAGTTGACACTGGAATGTCAATAGGCGGAGCAACCACCACCGGAGGGACAACCACAGGCGGCACTACAACAGGCGGGCACACTCCACCGAACTCAAAGCGCCACGAAATGGCACCAGTCTGCGTAGCAGATGAGTAATCCTCACCCAACGTCAGAATTCCGTCCGCATAAAACAGCGGAGCTTCGGTTGCCAGATATGTGTCAACCTGATAGTAAACACCACAGGTCAGTTTAGTAGGGTCGGCCAGATACGCTTGCGGCCACGTCACATTAGTGTCTGTACCGCCAGCAGGAAGTTTCCAATAAACCTCTACCGTTGCCGGTACGTTAGTAGCATGAGCCGGGGTTGCCACACTGAATGCAAGGCCAGCAAAGGCAAGTCCCGCAACAATCAGTCCAGCCTTATGATTCGGGGAATAGTTCATCAAGTTCATCCTTACTGTAGAAGTCCTCTAGGTCAGCCCTAGTAGGTCGTGCCTCTGTTCGCTCGTGAGCCGCAAAAAACTGCGACTGGTCATGGTTTGACACCGCAATGTCATACATCGTTGCCCTCCTCTGAATAATAGACGTTCGGCCACTGCTCAATGGTGGTTACCAATGGGTGACGGTAAGATTCCTGTCTAAATTCAGACTCACTTAATTCCACCCAATCATGCAGTATTACCCTGCGCTGAAAATACTTACCCTCAGACATATCAGAACGAAGCTCTTGAAAGTGTTGACTAGCCAAACCTTACCCCCTTTTCCTATGAAAAAGTGAATCCAAAAACGCTCAAACTGAGAATTTAATTTTATACAAATTTTCCCGCGTGCGGAATTAGCTGAACGCTGTGTAGTAGTGATCCTCACACACTAGCATGACTTCCTCACCAAAGCTACTCTCAGTTTCCGTAACTTCGAATTCGGGCAGTTCACTACAAAAAGCACACTGTAATGGCTGCCAGCGACGTGACTCAGCCATTATCCCTCGGTTCATCGACTGCCGCCCCTGTAAGGTCGGCCACTTGTTCGACTACCCAGCGAGGCGCGCAGTCCATGCAGACGTGAAGCCGAACCGGATGCCCTGCCGAGTCCGCATATCCGCTCGCGCCCGTGGGGAACTCTGTGCAGAGCAGGTACGGGTCACCCCGTTTGATGACCAGCGCGTCGGACTGCGGGTAGTCGTCGCACGGGCGGTAGATGTTGCTGCGGACTATCTCGTAGCTTGTGCGGTGATCTAACCCCGCTGGCTTGGTCAGGAGCGTGCTCACGGTTTCGACTCCCTCGATTTGCGGCGTAGGTAACGCAACCCGTCATCGCTGACCGCTTCCCATGAAGGCGGAACTACTACGAACTCGAAATCGGACAGAATCTCGATCTCACTCATGGAGTCGCCCACCCACTTCTCGATGCCGTTGACGATGCCTTGCCACGACTCGACCGGCATCCGAACGGTGACAAGCTCCTTGCTCTCGTCGCTCACAGTTCACCGTCCACAGGCTCGACAACCTGAGATTGTGGTCGTGTCAACTCATAAACTTCAACACGTCCATCATATCCAAATCGCTCCGAATTCCAGTTCTCGGACTCTTCCATGGCCTCGGTATAGGTCAGGTAAGGGCCATAAACGTCTAGCCTATCTTCATGGATGATAGAAAACGCAAAAATGCTAGGCCCGATGTAAGTATTAGTAGGTCCAATCATAATCGTCCCCCTCACGCGGATAGTCGTCCTCAAAGTCGTCCAGATAGTCGTCAAAGATCACATCATACTCGTCCATCAAATTACCTCCAAAAGTTTCAAATAGCAATCACAGGGCAAGCCGGAATCCCCCTCAATTCCATCCCAACCCCAGTCAAGAGATTGGCAAGATATGGCATGATCTTCCCCGGCAGGGTCAAATAGCTCGGGGAAAATCGCCATGATCGCATCTGCCCTAGCGCCGACACTAGTATAAGCGGAACTGCAAATAATAAGCAATTTATCTCGGAACGTCCAGTCCATGCTTACCTACTCTCCGTAATAAAGAATCTTCCGTGCTTCCCACGTAGCATCAAACTTCTGATCCCGCTCGGTGCGAACACGCTTACCGTTAATGGCAACACCATCCTTGATATCCACAATAGCAAGTTCAATCGCCTGAGGCAAGTCGCAATTTACGCAGATGAAATAGTTGTCGTTGTGAGCCTTTGTCATGGGGTACCCACAGGCGCACATGGGTGGGTCTACAATCATGCTTCCTCCCACTCTCCATTGTCAACGGACTTGACCACAATCATTGACAGTACGCCGTCAATCTTACCCAATCTGGCCCAGCGCTCAGCCTGAACCCTACCGTAGCCGAATCGTACAACCCCCACATACCCCGGAGCTAGGACCTTGACCCCAAACTCAGTCGCCATAAGAATACGCCGTCTGCACACCAACAGCCAGAGCCCTACGCGCATCCTCGATCACGGCAAGGCGGATAGCGGCATCGTGGTTCTTCAGCCAGTCACTTTCGAGAATGGCAGTAGCGACAATTGATGCACCGGTAGCGGAAATGGTGCCCTCATCATTACGGGAAGCCTCCCAAATGAGCGATCCAAGACCCGAATCCTCGAACTTAAACTCAGTTGTAGTCACTATCATCCTCCTCACCCTCAACATAGAACCTAATTGCTGTATCCCAGTCTAGCTCATCATTGTCCGCATAACCTAACGTTTCGATTAACTTGGTGAGCCTAAACATTGCGTTCCAACCAGTTGTAGAAGTTATCCGCAAATGCCGTCACATCACTAGCCCGATCCGCACGGTACTGCTCACCGGAATACAGAGTAGCAGCAGCTTGTAGCGCCACCTGTCGATTAGTCATCATCACGCCCCTCCTAGGACTTTACCATCTTGTTGGCCAGCACGGAAAGCCCCGCCTTGATGAACGAGATATCAGTAAGTCCACCCTCGAACTCCTCCAACATTTCAGGATTCTCCGCAAACGAGAACAAGTTGCCCTCATCGTCCACTGCCCCAAGATCGGAAACAATGTTCACCCACGAGATATCCTTATCCTCCGTCAGAAGATTCCACGAGGCATCAGCACCAAGGCTCGCCTCACCATTCCACTTAAGGTAAGAAGCAAGGACCTCGAAAGTGCGGAAGGACTGATAATCCCCATCGTGATCCACGGCGAAGAACTGGTCAGACTCGGGAGCGGGCAGAGCCTTACGAGCTACCTTGTCGTTATCCGTCCAGTAGCCATCCTCATCAAACTGCCCCTCGAACTCGCCATCAGCCAGAGCCTTATTTAGCTCCGCACTCAGGTAGAACCACTGCTTATCGTCGTTGAAGTAACCCTCATTGCCGAAAGCATCCTTGGAGATACGGTAACCCTTGTAGATGCCAAACCGGTCCTTCTCGTAGTGGAAGAACCCACCAGCCTGCTCAGCGTCATACCCATCCTCCGCATAGCTGAACATCGGACTAACAAGAGCCTCAGAGCCCCGCTGGGCGATAGGCACAGTCGTACCCCGCTCGGTGTAGCTGGCACCACTCTGGGAAGCGTTAGCAACACTCTTCCAACCATAGGAGGAGTAACCGGTGTAGTAGTAGTCGTCGTACCAATCCAGCTTATCCTTCATTGACACAACGCCGTCAGTGATCGTGATGTAGTCACCGTCCGAGAGTTCCATGAACGTCTTAGGGTAAGACCCTACCCACTTAAGGCCTGCACGCTTCAAAGCACGCGCCAGAATGTCATCGGTAGAAGCGAACACAATCGAACCATCCAGAAGTCGCGCAATCGACACAGGAGAGGTATCAAGGCGCGCCAAGTGAACCGTGTTGCCGGTCCTGTCGTCCAACCACGTCACAGCCGCATAACCAGACAGAAGCCCAGTACCCTCAGTGCCAAACTCCTCCAGTACAGCCGGGATCACAGATGTGTCAACAGTAGCAAGGCTCGACCCGTTAGTGAGAATCTTACGAAGCTCCCAGTCGTTGGAGATATGCCCATTGTGGGTCAACGTAATGTGACCTTCCGGGGAAACCTGCGGGTGGTTGTTCGAGTTGTCAAGGTGTGTACCTTGGGTCGCAAACCGGTTGTGACCAATCACAGCATCCGCCTTACGCGGCAGACCCTTCATTGGCAGGTTAACGCCCTTAACATGATCCTTGTAAATACCAGACCCACCAAGACGGGTCGCAAATGCCCACCCGGACGAATCCGTACCGCGAATCTCACCCTCACTTGCTAGAGCGTTGGCTAGAACGCGAGACTTGACCTCACTGCCCTCAACCAGACTAAAACCCCAAATTGCACACATATGTTACCTCCTATATTCAGTGTCGGAAGCTCCGACTATTATTCATTATTAAAGTCTTTTATCAAGGCAGAGACTACCGGTGACTATTTAGGGATACGCTGTCTCTTTTATGTAATAGAACGCCTTGTTTTGCAGTCCTAGCGCCCACAGGCCCGAATGGTTACGGGCATTATAGGGGCTAACTACAGACTACTATCTTACATCCCGCTTTGCAAGTTGATCTTCGAAATGTTTCAGAGATTCACGATCATCCTCTAACTCATCTTCCATGCGAAGGATATTAACTCGCAATCTACCAATTAGATAAGTAAGTGGGTCCATTTAAATCTGCCCCGCAACACTCACAAGACGTGGCCCATCATCAGCCCACTTGATATTGCCACGGTTGCGCTCGAAGATCGCCTCAATGTCGCCAACCTCCATAGCCTGAAGACCCGCCACCGCGAACTCCTTACCCTTACGCAGCAGAAGCGAGTACAGGTCATTGAAAGAACGACCCGCCTTATTCCACTCAGAGGGGGTAACACCGGCTTTTGCGACGTTGACAAGATCACGACAAAGAGCAGCCCACCGGATCACATACTCGTAATCCACACCGTTGTCGGACTCACCGTAACCCGCAGCCGGTCCCATAGCACGGAACTCAACCGTACCGTGATCTGCGATAGCCTGCAAGTTCAGGGTCACATACCGGTCCCCGGTGTCGATAGAGGTAAGCTCAGAAACCTGCCCCATGGAAGAAAGCTGCTTAACCGACTTGCCAATTGACTTAAGCTCCTCAGTCGGGCGCTGACGGCAATACTCCCGCTTCGTACGGTTGTAGCTCGACTCCAGAAGAGGCTCAATGACCGAATATCCGTACACCAGTGAGCCGATCTGCTTAACCGTCAGGTCATCAACAGCCACATGAACATGGATGCCCATGGAATCATTCTGAGGCTGAAGCGCCACATCGGCCAGCAGAGCCTTCAGACCATCAGAGTGGAAAGAGTGAAGGATCGGGGAAACAAACTCACGAGTGGAGTTCTCCCCCCTCTCCCAAGCGGGCTTGGCAATCGCGCACACAGAACACGTATCTGGCTCCCAGTCGCGGGAAGTATGGCTAGCCTTGTGATCGTAGTAAGGCTCATACAGGCTCCCATCACCCTTAGCACCCCAACCAGCCGGACGCTTGCACCCATAGGCTCCTGCAACCTCAACCTCAATACCGAAGTCTCGGGAAGCCAGAGTGTGCTGGTCTGCAACAGGCAGCAGCGTTACGATCTTGACCTCAGACGTGCGCTCAGCGTGGATGCGGTCAATGAAGGCATACTGGTTACCCTGACCACTACGAACCGGCTTTGACACTCGAACGTCAATTTTCTGGTTGGCTCGCAGTTTCTTACGGTACGCATCCATCAGGTTCGACTTGAAAGCCTCAACCTGCTTCAATGCGCGCTCCAGTGCAAAGGGGCCCACAAACCGATCAGCACCGCTACCGCCCACAGGGACCTTACTCAGCGTATCAGCAACAATCTGAGCGTAGATACCAGTGCGGTTAGTGCGGAACTGGATACCAGCCTTAACCGCTCGCGTGTAGATATCCTTCGGTAGTGCGGCCTTAATCTGCGCCACAGCCTCAGCGAACGGGGTGCCTTCGGTTTCAGTGCGGTAGATACCGGCAAGATTTACCCCATACCACCCATCACATCTGATCGAGTATTTAACCGGTTCGGTCCAGTCGTCAATTTGCACATACCAGCGAGCCTTGTTGCTACTGCCTTCAGACTGGTAATGTGCCATGTCCTCAAATGTGCTCTCGGACACGTTCATCAGATGATTGCGAATGAAATTTCGGGCGGCAACCCCATGCTCTGTGCGAGCCTCAGCGCGACGTGCAATGCCAGAAAAATGAGAGGTAATCATGTGGTCAAACAACTTCTCAACAGCTTCGTCAATGTTCACAGGCACAGCAGTTACCTCCTCAGGGGTAGTAGAAACGGAAGGAATAGTAGAGACAGAAAAAGCAGAAAAGGGATCAACTCCAACATTGTAGTTGAACCCACTATTGGCAAGAACTTGCCACGAGCCAATTCGGCCAACGGTGGGGGCCGCTGGCCCAACAAAACCACCGGACGAAAACACTGTAGCTGTGCCACCAGAACCCAAAGAGCTATAGTCATCACTATTCATTTGTAGCGGATAATCCTCACTACGGGACACGTTACCATTAAGCTCATACTGGGCGCAGGACTCGCACCACGTATACATATCCTGTCTTACAACAATACCTTCAGGCATAACTATTAACCCCTTCCTATGGGTGTTGACACTTAGTTGTCAGAAAAAGACTTGCCCAGCCGCTAGCTTCAAGTGTTTTGCTAGCTACCCACACTACACGGTACTGGGACTTCTGCAACAGGTAACCGTCCCTTGTGGGGTGTTGCATTGTGTGCGAACGGGAGTCGAACCCGAATACTTCTCCCATCGAAGGTGCTTTACCACTAAGCTACCGCACTTAAGGTTTACCCAAGTTCCTCTACATTGGGCTCCTACGTTCTCTATCTAATCAGACTTCCAGTGCCCGCGCAAGGGCTAGAGCATAAGTTGTTCCGGCATCTTGGTTCGACTGAAAAACTCCCATGACACGAGCGGCATCATCCTCGAAACGCAACGGGATGCTCTCGACCTCTTTCTCATCACGGTTGGGATATCCGTACTCATCATCCCCGTCCGCGCTCACTGAAAAATCATCGGCACCCCATGAATGGTCGAGCGTCTGCTCTAAAGCAACAACCTGCTCAAAGATATTGGGGTCTAGTTTAAAGATCGCCAGCCCCACCCCACAGCTAGGCTCACCGTCAACAGAGTAAAAACACTGACTAGGAATAGCGGTTCCGTAGACGTAATCCTCCCCCCGCTCAGCCACCACATCTTTAAGTAGTTGGATAGCCTCAGCCTTGCTGACAACCCTCATGTTCAGTCCTCCCCCTCGAAAATTACGCGGTACTCGCTGCCAGCATCTTCTGCACGCTTCTGCATCTGATTGGCATTGATTACGCGCCCGTAGTCGTAGTTGTATTTACCCTCGCCATTGCCATAGTAGACAATATTGCGGATAATGGCAAGAGAATGCTTCTTCGTCGGCAGCACAATCGGGTCGGGTAGGTACTCAATCTGCGAGTCGTCAAGGTCATCCAAATAGATAGCAGCGCCATTTACCGTAGGCCGAACATAACCCTTGGGAGTGTTCGGATACACAGAACTATTAACATCAGCCTCGAACGTAACCCGCACCCGCTTTGACACAGGCTTGTCAATGACCAATTCAATCTCGCCCTTTTGAAAAAATCTGATTGTTTTGGGCGAATTAAAACTTACATATATGTAATAAGAATGAAAGCTAGTTACCTTCCCAATCGAATACTTCGGCAAGCCAGAAAGGTCAATAAGCGACTTTACCTTATCCCCAACTTTGAACTTATTTGCACTCATTTACTTACCTCCTCCAATAATCCCATCAGCCAAACCCTCACTATACCCCAAATCTCGCCCCTCCCAAAACCCCGCGTAGAAGATCAAAGAAAAGTCTAGGTCATTAATCTGTTGCACCTGATCGCTTGACTTCCACCGGTCAAGTTCAGTCTGCATCTTACGCTGTGCAACCTCTGGGCTAACCATCAGTCCACACAAAATCGTAATACTCAGCCGCATCGGTCGGGTCTACGCCATAAAAAGTGGTCGGATACCGCTCTACTACCTGATCGTCGTAAACCGTACTGTCCCGTAAACCGTAGTCGTCAGCATTTTTCTTGTCAAGTCGGACAATCGACTCAATCTGACGCTTATGGGCTTCACGCAGCATTAGCTGAACTCCACAAAGTCAGCCTTGCCGTAGCCCTGTGTGTTAGCGGTACGCAGAGCATCCAGTTCGCTGGCATGGACAGAGGTAATCTCTTGCCCATATTCGCCAGAGCGGACAACCCATACCCCGTTAGCGGGCGTTGATACCTTCTCGTCAACAACGTGTTCCAAATCTTCCAACCATACCCCAAGGGCAAACTGGTCTGCTCCACAAGCATAACCTCGCGCATAGTCAGAAATGTATGTAATCGTGAAGGGAACTCGCAACGGTGCCATCATATTCGATGCACCACTGACCCGCTGAACCCTATCGCCTACCTTAAAACTCATAGCCAGCCTCCTTCAAAAGTGCCTTAATGTCCCGCACAGCCTCAACAGGGTACGGGTGTGACTTAAAGATATCCGCAATACTGTTCAAAGTCAACTTCGGGTCGGGGCTATCAACAACAAGCTCCAACTCAGAGTGGTCAAAGTACAGGTTCTGATAATCGCCAACCCGCACGCCAAATCCACCATTACGGATGACGACAATCTCCCCGATCAGTCCATCCTCAGGCTCGCTGGGAGCATGGATGATGACCCTATCCCCCACATTGACACTCATTCGTCAACCCCTTCGAAGACAACCTCGTACATCGTCGGATCGAACTCGCCGGGGAAATATTTAGTTCCCGATGGGGCTGCCCACACGCCTTGATCGTACACAAAAATGGCACCGTAACGCTTCCCACGAATAACCGCACCCCGCTTGGTAGGCAGGGCAGGCTTCGGCACCTCAGAGACATACTTTTCATTAAAAGCTCCGAGCTTGCGTGGGGAACGATCAAACTCCACCTGATAGAAGAAAACCTCTCCACGAATGGTGACCTTGACCACCACTCCTACACCATCCCAGCTATCAAAACCGGTCCTATAGGGGTCGTAAGTGACATTCACCGTATCCCCCACCTTGAACTTAGACTTAGCCAGAGCGTCGGCAGCGCGCTTTGACACAACCTCGTCAATGTGCTGGGAAAGGGCATCACGAAGCTGCACCGTTTCGTCGTAGGTCCAAATCAGGTTACCCCGAGTAGTATCCATGTAAACCTCCTCGCCCCGAGAGAAAACCGGAGTGGCGAAAAGGCTGGCCCCAGTATCGGTTACGAACAGCTTGGAATCACGAATAGTTTTCTGCATGTTAAATCTCCTCAATCTCGTTTTCTCTTACTGGCATGAATGATAGGTTTGGGTTATCTGGTGCGAACTTCCATGGGAAGGCACCATTTCCATTATGGGTAATGACACCCGTTGTGTCAATAGGCAGTTCATCCCTAAAATGCGTGGTGATAATCTTCACCCTATCACCGTGTTTAAACATGTGCAATCTCATCCTCACGAATCGGGTAGCTCAGTCCATCATCCAGTACCAGCCTCCATAGATAGTGGCTAGTAGGAATGACCAAATGCTCTATATGGCCTACGTTGACCGCATTGTCGAAGAACATCACGCTACTGGGAACGATTCTTACCCTATCACCGTGGCGGAACATATGCAATCTCCGTTTCCATAACAGGCATGTAATCATCCTCGAAACCTGCGACACGAAAATGCCACGGAAAACGAGAGACACTGCCATGGGAAATAGTACCAACAGCCCCATAGGAAAATGGATAGTACCACTGGTCTGAATTTAAGTAGACTCTATCACCCGCCTTGAACATCTACCGCCTCCGTTCCGCCCAATAATAAATACCCATCAGTGCATCCCAATTCTTCTCGTTGGTGGGCTTCTCGATCAGTGCCGCCTCATGGGCAAGATCAGCCAGCTTACCGTAGTCCATCAGTTATCCTCCAAACTCTTTCAGTCGAACATTGGCCGGAATAAGATACGATCCATCCTCAGCCACCGTAACATCAGAGCTTTCGGCCCACGACCAATGACACGTAAATGTCACCACTGACTCCCCGAACCCGATGGACTGCATTCCGTGAGCCACAGCATACATGATTTGGGTGGAGAACAACAAGGGGGTACCGTACAGCAGTTTCGTGCCGTCCAGTAGTTCCCGGCGTGTTGTTGTCCCATCTGTAGGGGTGGGAAAAACAACCGGGGGTGTATAGTCCGCGATACGCGAACCCTCACCCGGCTTTAGATTCTTCGGCCCACGGCTCAATGCAAAGGGGCCAGCCACAAAACCTTGCTTGGCGAAAGAGGCCATGAGCATATCGGTTGCGGTCATCTAAGCCCCAATTCTTTCAAACCTCTATACAGCCTCTGATCGTCAAAACGCTCATACTGACCGTGCGGCACACAATCGTCAACCAGAGAGTTAATTTCTTTGTGTAGCTCAGCCTTGACCTCACGCTCGTCACGGATAACTCCCAAAATAGCACCAGCCAAATGACCAAATGTCCACCGCTCTCCACATTTACAAGTACTGCCATTAAAGTCAGCCGCCCAAGCCTGTGTGTGGTCAAACAGAACGCCTACCAGTGCCTCCCTGTCGGCGGTCATCTTAGACCCTATCATCTGGGCAGCTACAGCTATTCCCGCATTAGCACGGTGATGCTGAATCAAATCCTCAATCGTTGCCGTAGCGGGCAAACCCACATTGGCTAGAGCTTGTGCAAGAGGCTCCCGGCCACGGTCAAACGCGGCGCGAGCAACCTCATTCAGTGCCCGCATAGTAGAAGTCTCACCGTCCGGGTACGCGGCGATTGCCTCGGGGCTACTCACTTCAAGACCTCCAAAATTTGCTTAGCGAACCTCACATGCTTTTCAGCACCAACATACCACCGCTCCGAACCTCCGTAATGGTAATAGTCGGTAGTAGCATCCTCCTCGGCCAGAAGGAACAGGGCCAGCTTTTGAACATCCCCACCAGTAGTATCACGGATGTAACTCTCAGCAGCAGCCACCACATCCTTAGCGCCCTGATCGGTGTAAACGTGAGAGTAAAACTCACCCGCTCCACCCCACGTCAACCGCTCGGCGGTACCGAACCCATCGACAGAAACCCAGCCCGAAAAGTCAGCCATTGAATTTGCCCATTGCAATACCAAGAAGGACCGATTTGAGCGCATCCCGCTCCACCTTTATGGTGACCTCTGTACGCCCCAGAGTGGCCCGTACACCGTCCAGAACGTCGATACGGGAGGTCAGGTAGTCAGTGAGCTTATCGCGGTCCAGCGGCTTTGACACAGGAATGTCAACCAGTTCCAGATCATAGAAGTACACACCATGATTGGCCGAGGGCTTGCCTACCGCATACTTACCGTATCGCACATCACCCTCGCCGGTAGTGTCAATTAACTCAATCTCAAACTCGAAACCGATGGGAACCTGCGTAACGGTACCGTGCTGATTTGTAACACGGCGCACCTTGTCCCCCACCTTGAACTTTGACACAGGCTTGTCAATGAGTTCAATCTCCCGCTCAGTCACGGCAACGAAACCTTCGTGGTCCTCAGAAACAACCCGCCAAGGGTACATCACCCCCGGAACGAGTACCCCAGTCCTACCCCAGAACTTGGAAATCAAGCCCCCAGACTGAAGAATCTGAACCTTATCGCCCTCTTTAAACTTGCTCATTCCAAACCTCCTGAATTGTCTTATCAAACTCGGAAAACTCCTCATTAGTGGCACCTGTCGTCAAGTAATCCACAAGCTCACCGGAAGAACCCGGCAACATCCACGCACCATTAGGATACAGGGCGGTAGGCACGAATGCAATACTCGCGTCCGTTTCGAATCGCTTACCCGAATCGAACTCGTAGAAATGCACGGTCAATAGCATACCAGTCTTATCGAATGCATACTGCGGTACTTCAATGCCGACAAATTCGTCAGCAGTCAGCGCGTATTTAGCTTCCAATATAGACCAATTAGCGAGCCCCACAGCCCGACCAATCTCCGTCTTGGGAACCCCTAATGCCTTAGCTTCATTCATCATGCGGGACTCACGTAGCTCAAAGTCCCTCGACTTCTGCTCAATCGTCGCCCGAATCTCAGCCTCGACGGTGGCATTGAAGATGATCTTGTCCGCGTGCAATTGACGCAACTGTGTCAGTTTTGCAGACTGGGTTGGGGTGTAGTGCTTCTTATTTTTCACTTACTCAAAACTCCTCATTCGACATGAACTCTTTACCCTTTTACTAGTTGTGCGTAGAGCTATTTGGTAGCCTGCTTCGAGTTTAGCACACCCAAAGCGACACTTTTGGATAGCCTCTAAGGGAGAGCGAAAAAAAGTGCCCAGCAAATAGGCGGAAAAAAACTTGTTGCTATTTTCCTATACATAGATATCTAACAACAAGTAACTATTTGTTTATTGTTGTATTGTTACATATATACGTTAGTAAGAGAAGAACGTTTTTCAAAATCCGCGGAAACAAGCGGATCATGCTTTTTAGCACTTTTTATAACTGGGAGGGGCAGGATATGGAACTGTAGGGAATGTGAGTCATTTCCCGAATCATCCTTTTACCCGCTATCGGAGCGACGAACCCCGCCTAGCCCCTCCCAGAGCCTAATGTGTCGAACTGCGCCAGATGACCACTCCATCGGAATCCGTCACCAGAAACACCCTATCCGTAACAGCCCTAGAAAGGGCACTGGCATGGCTAATGGATCGGGGCCGACTATCCCACCCACTGAAAGAGTTGACCTCGTTAGCCGGGGTTGACAGTGGGCAGTCAATCGGGGCAGAGTACACGGTGTGCATCAGACCGGGATCACCTTATCGCAACCATGAGGCACACCCTTGATGACATGAGCCCTACCATCCAGTTGTTCCACGAATTCAGCACACACAAGCAGAGTCTTGTTACAGGTTGAGAACTTGTAGGAAACCGTCCCACCACATGGCCCAAGCGGAATATCGCCCGTCACGCTTCCGTGGACGATATGCCTAGCCTCACAGTGAATCTCAGAATTCACAGAATCCAACCACTGGATGAACTCAGCGATATCGGACTCTGTGATAGTTGACTGAATGGTGTCACTCATTATAATCCCTCCAATCGCTAGTGGTGACAGTGCGGGCCTGTATCCGGTCCCCCGGATAAACCGAATAAATCGCAATCAATTCAGCAAGGCTCTGGTAAGGCTCATATGTAATTGGGTCACCGTTTGCATCAATAACCCTGTACTGCTTAGTAGTCCCCATTGTTAGCCTCCAAAGCCTCGACAATACCCCTTGACAGTGCGCGGTCACAGTAGGCGATAATCCCACCCTGCTCCTCGTCCACAATCCCAACCGTATCAGGGAAAGCGAAATGTGCCAAGGCGTGTTCGGGAACATTTGCGGGGTCCAGATCGACAACCCAGAAACGTGAATCCATGTCAGTATCCTCTCAATTCTTCGATAGCTTGCTCGACAGTCTTAACCCCTTGGTCAAGACCATGCACAGCCAGTTGAACCTGAACAATCCTCAGACGTATAATCAGGTTAGCTCGATTTGTCAATTACCCCACCCCACTTCTTGGTAACGATACGGCGGATATCTTTTAGAACTTTCTTTTTGGAAGTGTAGCCTTGGTAGTTCTGGAAGATGCCAAGTATGGCAAGCATGGAATTATGAGCTAACCACAACTCTTCTTCCTCATCCCTACTCAAAGTCGAAACCCATACTTTCGGATTGGGGTCCACTTCGTCCTCGTCAGCATACTGCTCAAATGAGCCCAAGTCATGAACCCGACCAGCAGCAGAATCGGCAAGCCCACGTTCGATTGACGCTCGACTGTCAACCACCAGCGTGGGGGAGAGTAGTTCCAGCTCGTCGGGATTATATGACCACTCCATACCGTCAACCAGAGCCAGAACCTTCGTCGGCCCAAGGTGAGCAACGGTAGTCACTAAACCATGCCCATACTCGCCCGGAGCATTGATGCGGACCCTATCCCCCACCGCGAACGTAGAAACGATGTTAGACATTGACGACCTCCAGTTCTGATGCAAAGTAGTTCCAAGTAAGTGCCCCTCCATAGGACACTGCGATACGTGTCCATTCTTCCCGCTCTTCCCGCACAGAACCATGGGCAACCACAGTACCCACAAGACTACCCCTGCTAGAAGCTTGGGGGTAAGTCTCCACAACCTCCCGAACTCTAGTGCCGACAGGGAACAGGGTTGACACGTTGGTGTCATTCTTGTGTTTCATTCTGAAACTCCTTCATAGTAGTAATCACGAATGGCGATAGCCTCGTAGTTGCGGATCGGGTAACGAGCGGTGCGGCCCTGCCACGAGCGCACTTCCGACTCGTTGGGGATGTGGGGGAGAATGTTGCCCTTACTCACGGTTTCACTCCCTTGCCAATAATCTCTACCCGTAGACCCCAATTGCTTGCATCATTTACCCCTTTTGCGAAAGCAGCAAACGACCAATAAGAGAACTCAATAGGGCCGAATCCAAAGTATACCTTGAATCGCCATTTAGACATACTGCCCATCCTTCCACGGTTCCACGATGTACTCGTCAGTCTGCCACGACTCATTCATGGCCTTAGCGGACTTCTCGCAATGCTCACGGTCCCCAATGGTGACAAGCTCACCGTGACGCTTTACCACGTACTGGTTCATACGAATGTATCACCCCTTAGCGGTTTGACGTACACCCATTCAGGGTGAGGAAAATCTAGGGCATCCTTAGCCGCGATAGCGGCAGCCTTAGAGGGGTACGGACCATAGACCGAACCAATGGTCATTTCGTTATTGGTCAGAGAATTGCGGAACATGGAAATGAAAACGTGAGGGTCCATTACTTGCGAGCCTTCTTCCCAGCCTCGTAAGCGACCACGTACAAACCACAGATGACCAAGATGAAAGCGGTTACGCCCATGACGATAGCACCCTCACGAGGGTATAATTCAGGGATAGAGCCGATAGCGAGCCCCAGCCCAAGCAGCCCGACCATTACGGCACTAGTAAAGAGGATGCTTTTCATTAGAAGCGACCCCCATTACGTGCATAGCGGGTACGCACTTCACGCCGATTAATGGACTCGACGCGAGCCTCAGCGGTGCGGGTGGAATCAAACGTTGTGGACATAATTCTCTACTACCCTTCGTTAGCAAAATGAATGAATGGGTTTTGGTTTACATGGTGAACCCTACCATGCCTAGAACCTGCGTTGTCTACCCTGTGAATGGGCCTTCAAGACTATAGTCCTATCGTCCCCTACCCCGATAACGAATCG
>Ga0247729_10000153_pt1 | contig 33857 bp, 28 predicted proteins | sample UWRJL133311R2_FD_180958 | JGI IMG/M metagenome (GOLD analysis project Ga0247729, IMG submission 180958) | Plant litter microbial communities from Arlington Agricultural Research Station in Wisconsin, United States - UWRJ-L133-311R-2 | ecosystem: Environmental > Terrestrial > Plant litter >... | reverse complement strand
GCATCCGTGCTCGTGGGCCTTGTACTCGGCATCTTCTACGGCTGGGCCGGAGCCCAGTCGCTGCTCGGGTCGATCAACGGCAACCCCGGGTTCGTTCTGCCGACGGTTCCACTGGGGCTGATCGGAGTGATCGTGGTCGCGGCGATCGTGTTGACTGTGGCCGCATCAACCGCGCCAGCCCGGCGCGCCACCCGAGTGGCGCCCGTCGTCGCCCTGGCCGTCGAGTAACACCCGCCCCTCACTTGTAAAACTCAGGACTTTCACCTGAACGGGGCGACGCGCATCGGCGTGTCGCACCGTCGAGGGTCGATTCTCCTGAGTTTTACAAGTGGCCCCGGGTTGGCGGGAGCAGTCACCTAACCCCTCGTAGACTCATCGCGTGCGAATCGGGTTCTTCGGCGGCCTTCACGTTCTCGGCGACTCCGGGCGGGAGGTCGTCGGCGCCCGCGCACAGGGGCTTTTGTTCCGCCTGGCCATCGACGCGGGCACCGTCGTCAGTACGAGGTCGCTCATCGATGACCTGTGGGCCGAAGAAGTCCCGGTCAACGCCAAAGCTGCACTGCAGTCAGTCGTCTCCCGGCTGAGGGCGCAACTCCCGAAGAGTGCGATCGCCTCGACGTCGAGCGGGTATCGCCTCGAGGTCCCGCGATCCGCCGTCGATGTGCTGGTCTTCCAGGACCTCGTGGGCGCAGCCGAGAACGCGAGCGGGCGAGACGCCGCCGACCTCGCGAGTGCGGCCCTCGCGGAGTGGACCGGTGAACCGTGGGCTCCGGATGACGCCGCCTGGTTCGTCGATGAGCTGCTCGCAGATCGCCAGCGCGCGCTCGCACTCGGGGGAATCGTCCCGGTGCCCACAGCGGCCCCGGCGCCCCGGGAGTTCCGGACCGCTCCGGCTCCGCTGACCCCGCTCATCGGTCGCGAGGCCGAACTCGCCCTGGTGAGCTCCCAGTTGGCGACGAGCCGGCTCGTGACCATAGTCGGCGCGGGTGGAGCGGGAAAAACCCGGCTCGCGACCGAAGCGATCAAGCACCTTGGGGCGGTGGTCTTCGTGTCCCTCGCCCCGGTCGGGCCCGATGAGGTGATTGCGGCTATTCTCGGTGCCGTGGGCCGCGACATCCGTGCGGCCGACGTCACCGCCGAGCCGGTGCGCGACCGAGACCGCGTGCTCGATGCGCTCGGAGCCAGGGACACAACCCTCGTTCTCGACAACTGCGAACACCTCGTCGCCGTCGCCGCGGATGTCACGCGTGACCTGCTCGAGGCCTTGCCTTCGCTGCGCGTCGTCGCGACGAGCCGGGAACCGCTCGGGTTGTTCGGCGAGGCATTCGTGCGTCTCGGACCGCTCGCGCACTCCACACTCGCTGAACTGGATGCCGGTGTCGACATCCAGGCGCTCGAGCAGACGGCGGCCGTGCAACTGTTCGGCCAGCGAGCCCTGGCTGCTCGCGGAGCCGCCCTCGACGACGCAGAGATCCTGCAGGCGGCCCTCATCTGCGCACGGCTCGACGGTCTGGCGCTCGCGATCGAACTCGCCGCGGCCCGGCTGCGAACCCTCACCCTCGACGAGATCGCTGCGGGACTCGGCGACCGGTTCGCGCTGCTCGACGGGGCGGCCCGCCACGACCGTCCTCGCCACCAGACACTGCGGGCACTCATCGACTGGAGCTGGGACCTGCTCGACGAGACCGAGCGCGCCGCACTCTGCGCAGTCACGGTCTTTCCTGCTGGGGTGGCGGCCTCCGAGAGCGCCGGTGCGCTGGCTGCTCTGGGTATCGCGGCACCCGGGGTGCTCGATTCACTCGTCGACAAGTCGCTGGTCCAGCGATCGGGTGGACGGTTCCGCACCCTCGAGACCATCCGCGAATACGGCATCGACCGGCTCAGCGCGAGCGGCGACCTCGACCGCGCACGGCTTGCTTTCACCCGATTCATGGCAGAACGCGCGGCGTGGTTCGACCAACGCCTGCGTGGTCCACAGCTCACTGCAGCACTCGACTGGTTCGATGCCGAGGAAGACAATCTCACTGCTGCCCGCCGGTACGCCGTGGACGCGGGGGAGGGTGAGCTCGCTATCGAGATCGTGGCGTCGATCAGCTGGTACGGCGTCATCCGTGACCGTAATACCGATGTCTTCACCTGGATGTCCGATGTCGTCGAATTCATCCCCGGGCTCGATACTCCGGCTGCCCTGCTCGTGTCGGTGGTGCAGATGGTGACCACGGCATTCGCGGGGACTGTCGGACCGGAAGACCTGTCGGCAGACACAGCTGCGCCGGCAGCCCGCGTGGTACTCGAAAAACTCGCGACCATCCCCGAGGTGGGCAGTGGTGACCTGCTCGAGACCGTCGTTCCGCTTCTGCGCACCTATGCCACCGCACTCGAGGGCGGGGACTGGCCGATCGCTGTCTCCATTCCGCGCGGTGAGGAACTCGGTCTCGGCGAGTGGCCGACCGCGCTGCTCAACGTCATGCGGGCGGCAAACGCCGACAATGCGGGCAAGGTAGCCGAGCTCGGCGAAGCGTCGGCTCTTGCGATCGAACAGTTCGGCAGAATCGGCGACCCCTGGGGGCTCGCCCTCGCCCGGCAGATGCACTCGAACTGGCTCAACGTCGTCGGTCGTCTCGACGAGGCCCTCGCGATGACCGATGCCTCGACGGCGGGTCTGCGAGACATCACCTCGCCCCACGACCTCATGCAGCAGCAGGCACTCGCCGTGGCTATCCTGCAGCGGATGGGTCGCCCCGCGGATGCCGAAACCCGGGCAGCAGAACTGGTCGAGTTCGCCGAGTCCAGCGGAACCTCGCGGGCAGCGCTCCAGGCCTGGTTCACGGCCGGCAACCTCGCCGCATCGTTGGGTAAGACCGACGAGGCGGCGCGTTTCCTGCAACGAATCGACGAGGTTCGGAGCGACGCGGCCGGCTTGCCGTTGCAGATCGTTGCGATGGTCGAGGTGCTCCGGGGCAATGTCGCCGGGTTGCGCAACGACGGGGAGTCGGCGCGGTCCGCGCTGCACGCCGCGCTCGAGGCATCCGCTCGCAGCAACGACCAACCGGTGATCGCGTTTGTCGGCTACGCGATAGCCGAGTGGGCGCTGCGCTTCGTCGACGCTGTTGCCGCGCGAAACGCACTCGTGCTGGCGGTCACGATCCGGGGACGGGTCGATGCCTTCGACCCGCAAGTTCTCGGGGTGCTCGCGGCGACCGGCGAGACTCCGGACGACCTCGCCGCTGCTGTCGCTGAGCCGGCGGTGCCCGTCACCGAGGCAGTCGCCGGACTCAGCACTGTCGTCGCCGCTGGCTAGATCTTGCGGCGGTAAGCCCAGGTCGCGAGAGGGAAGAAGATCCCGACCAGCACGACGCACGACCCGAGAACCCAGACCAGTTCGCCACCGAGGGTGGAGCCGGCTGCCATGTACGACGGCCCGGAGAGCAAGCCGCGCATCACCTCGATGACGTGGGTGACCGGGTTGATCGCGACCCAGCCCTGCAGCCAGTCCGGAAGAGTGCTCGCCGGAACGAACGTCGAGGAGCCGAAGGTCAGTGGGAAGACGATGAGGAACGAGAGTCCCTGGACCGAACCCGAGCTCCGGGCGAGCATCCCGATGAGAACCGAGACCCAGCAGAGGCTGACCGCGAACAGGATCATCAGCGCCACTGCGCCGAGCACGGAGTACCAACCGGTGGTGAACTGGTAGCCCAGGAGTGCGCCGAAGCCCAGGGTGACGGTTATCGCGATCGCGTGGCGCACGATGTCGCCGGTTACCGCACCGAGCAGTGGTGCGGACCGCGAGATGGGCAGTGACCGGAACCGATCGAAGACACCTTTCTGGATGTCGGTGTTGAGGTTCACGCCGATGGTGAGTGACGTGAACATGATCGTCTGCACGATGATCCCGGGCAGTACGAATGGCAGGTACGACGACGAATCGCCGGACACCGCACCGCCGAAGATGAAGACGAACAGCACGGTCATGATGATCGGCTGCAGGGTCACATCGATGAACTGCTCGGGGTTGCGCACCATCTTGGTGATGTTGCGCTTGGCAAGGATGAACGAATCGCGAAGCATTATGCCGCCACCTCCGTGGTTTCGGCCGGCGTCTGGGCGCCGGTGAGTGAATAGAAGACCTCGTCGAGGCTCGGGAAGCGCAGGGACAGTTCCGAGACAGCGATCCGTTCTGCCGCGAGGGCCGCGACAACTGTCGTGAGCGCTGCGTCGTCGGCGACGGGCACCGACAGCTGGTCGACACTCGGTCGCTCCGGCTCCCGGGTTCCGACTCGGGCCAGCAGTGCCTCGACCCGGTCGAGGTCGGTGACGGATGCCGGGCGGACTTCGAGGGTCTGCCCGCCGACCTGCCGTTTGAGACCGAGGGCGGTGTCGTGGGCGATCACCCGGCCGTGGTCGATGACGGTGATCTCGTTGGCGAGGGCATCTGCCTCTTCGAGGTACTGCGTAGTGAGGAGCACCGTGGTTCCCTGGCGAACGAGCGAACGGATCATGTCCCACACGTCGTCGCGCTTTGCCGGGTCGAGGCCGGTGGTCGGCTCGTCGAGGAACACGACGTTCGGGCGCCCGATGAGCGAGGCCGCGAGGTCGAGGCGACGACGCATTCCACCGGAGTAGGTCTTCGCGAGGCGTCGGCCGGCATCCGTGAGATCGAACTCGGCGAGCAGTTCCACCGCCCGTGCCCGGGCGTTCTTCGTCGATAGGTCGAGCAACTGGCCGATCATCACCAGGTTCTCCATTCCGGTGAGATCTTCGTCCACGCTCGCGTACTGGCCGGTGAGACCGATCGAGCGGCGTACCTCTTTCGACTGGTGCACGACGTCGAACCCCGAGACCACGGCGGTGCCGGCATCCGGTCGCAGCAGCGTCGCGAGGATGCGCACCGCGGTGGTCTTGCCGGCGCCGTTCGGCCCGAGTACTCCCAGTACCGTGCCCTGCGGCACCTCGATGTCGATCCCGTCCAGTGCTCTCGTGGATCCGTATGACTTGGTGAGACCGTGGGCCTCGATAGCGTTTGCCATGACTTCCTCCCTTTCGAGACGAGTCTTCGCTTCGGCGCTGTCGTGGCGCTGTCGAGTGCTGTCACCGCTGCTGTCGCGGTCGGCAGAGGGTGAGTGCTACCCTGAAAACGTGTTGTTCGGTCTGCTTCTCCTTAGTTGCCGCGACGAGTCCTAACCCAGGCCTCACTCGTCGCGGAGTTTGTCGTCGGCTGACCACTACTAAGCGAGAGATTCAGACATGAAGAACACCCAGTCGGCGTCACGCATGCCGATTCACAAGTACCGTCCGTACCACGAGCAGTTGACGGTCGATCTGCCCGACCGCACCTGGCCCTCGAAGCGCATCACCGAGGCCCCGCGCTGGTGTGCCGTCGACTTGCGCGACGGCAACCAGGCGCTCATCGACCCGATGAGTCCCGAGCGCAAGCGCATCATGTTCGACCTGCTGGTCAAGATGGGCTACAAAGAGATCGAGGTCGGCTTCCCGTCGGCGTCGCAGACCGACTTCGACTTCGTCCGCAGCCTCATCGAAGAGGACCTGATTCCGGACGACGTGACGATCCAGGTGCTCACGCAAGCTCGTGAGACCCTGATCAACCGCACCTACGAGTCGATCGCCGGCGCCAAGCAGGCGATCGTGCACCTCTACAACTCGACCAGTGTGCTGCAGCGGGACGTCGTATTCCGCACTGACAAACAGGGCATCATCGACATCGCACTCGAGGGCGCACGGCTCTGCCGCGAGGCCGAGAAGACGGTGCCCGAGGTCGACGTGTACTACGAGTACTCGCCCGAGAGCTACACCGGAACCGAGCTCGAGTTCGCCGTGGACATCTGCAACCAGGTGGTCGACGTGCTCGGCGGAACCCCCGAGCGCCAGGTCATCATCAACCTGCCCGCCACGGTCGAGATGGCGACGCCGAACGTCTACGCCGACTCGATCGAGTGGATGTCGCGCAATCTCGCCCGCCGCGACAGCATCATCCTCTCCCTGCACCCGCACAACGACCGCGGAACCGCTGTCGCCGCGGCCGAGCTCGGGTACCTGGCCGGTGCCGACCGCATCGAGGGGTGCCTCTTCGGCAACGGGGAGCGCACCGGCAACGTCGACCTCGTCGCGCTGGGCATCAACCTGTTCACGCAGGGAATCGACCCGCAGATCGACTTCAGCGATCTCGACGAGGTCAAGCGCACCGCCGAGTACTGCAACCAGTTGCCCGTCCCCGAGCGCAGCCCGTGGGCCGGCGACCTCGTCTACACGGCGTTCAGCGGGTCGCACCAGGACGCCATCAAGAAGGGCTTCGAGGCCATGGCCACCGAAGCCGACGCCAAGGGTGTCACCGTCGACGACCTGGTCTGGGGCATCCCCTACCTGCCCGTCGACCCGAAAGACCTCGGCCGCAGCTACGAAGCCGTCATCCGGGTCAACTCGCAGTCGGGCAAGGGCGGCGTCGCCTACCTGCTCAAGACGGACCATGCCCTCGACCTGCCACGCAAACTGCAGATCGAGTTCAGCGGTGTCGTGCAGGCCAAGACGGATGCCGAGGGTGGCGAGGTCACGAGCGACCAAATCTGGCATATCTTCCAGGACGAGTACCTGCCGGCGCCCGTCACGCGCCCCGAAGACAAGTGGGGGCGCTTCGAGCTCACCCGCACCCGTACAGCGAGCGACCTCGGCGGTGAAGTATCCCTCGAGACCCTGCTGCGGGTCGGCGACGACGTCATCGACGCGCGGGCGACCGGCAACGGCCCGATTGCGGCGTTCCTCGGAATCATGGCCGAGCAGGGCGTCGATGTCACGCTGTACGACTACGTCGAGCACGCACTGAGTGCCAGTGGTGATGCCCTCGCCGCCGCGTACGTCGAGCTGAACGTGAATGGGGTGCGCCTCTGGGGCGTCGGTATCGACGCTGACATCTCGACGGCATCCCTCAAGGCCGTCGTCTCGGCGGTCAACCGTGCAGTACGGGCCACCTCCGAAGACCCGGTACTCGCCGCCGTCTAGTCCGGCCCGCTTGTAAAACTCAGGACTTTTCGGAAATCTCCGGCTGCAGGACCCCGTATTTCCGCGGTTCTGCCGCCGGAGATTCGCCTTTATTCCTGAGTTTTACAAGTGGCTACTTGCGGCCGGGATAGCGCAGCTTGGGGTAGCGGATCCGCGGCAGTTGCCGGATCGGCCGTTGCTCCGGCAAGCTCCAGTTGAACAGCACCGCGAGTACGCGCACACCGAATGTCACGATCACCCCGATGATCGCCGCGACGAGCGCGTTGACGTCGAGAAGCACGAGCGCAACCAGCGTGCCCGACCCGGCAACCGCCGCCACGGCGTAGAGCGATCCGACCTGCATGATCGCGATCGGCAGGTTGAGCAGGATGTCGCGCAGGATCGAGCCGCCGACGGCCGATACCGCCCCGAGGAAGACCGCGGGCACCACCTCGACGCCCATCGACAGGGCTTTGGTGGTTCCGATCGCGCCGAACAGCCCGATGGTGAGCGCGTCGAGCACGGTGATGAACCCGGCCACCCGGTTGAACACGCGCTCGAGCAACATGCCGAGAAGAGCGGCGACGAGTGTGACCGGCAGGTACCAATTGTTCTCGAAGGCCGCCGGCATCCGGTTCAGCAGGATGTCTCGCAGCAGCCCGCCGCCGAATCCGGTCGCGAGCCCGACGATAGCGACGCCGAGCAGGTCGAGCCGGCGGTCGCGGAACTGGGCCGCGAACAGCGCACCCTGCAGCGCGCCGATTCCGACAGCGAGCAGGTCGGCCCAGAGCGGGATGACGAATTGGGCGTTGTTCACAGTTCATTCTCGCAGCGCTGCGCCCGCCTGCCCGAAGCGGGGCGCGCCCCCAGCAAATCGCAACGCTGAGGATGGATACTGGTGTGTGCCTGTTTACCGTGACGAAGCCGTTGTGCTGCGCACCCACAAGCTGGGTGAAGCCGACCGCATCGTCACCATGCTCAGCCGCCAGAATGGAAAAATTCGAGCGGTAGCGAAGGGCGTTCGGCGCACCGCGTCGAAGTTCGGCGCCCGACTCGAACCGTTCATGGTCGTCGACGTGCAGCTCTACAAGGGCCGTAGCCTCGACATCGTCAACCAGGCCGAATCGCTCGGGTCGTACGGCGCAGACATCGCCGACGACTACGGCCGCTACACCGCCGCGAGCGTGATGGTCGAAACGGCTGACAAGATCACGGATGACGACGGCTCCCTGCAGCAATACCTGCTGCTGGTCGGTGCGTTGCGCTCGTTGTCTCGCCGTGAGCATCCGCCCGGGCTCACGCTCGATTCGTACCTGCTTCGGTCGCTCTCGATCGCCGGCTGGGCGCCGAGCTTCATCGACTGTGCCGTCACCGGCGCACCAGGCCCGCACTCGGCTTTCGTCGTGCAGCTCGGTGGCGTCGTCGCCGACGAGGTCGCCCCGCCCGGCGCACCGCGGCTCGACCCGGCCACCCTCGACATGCTCGGCTCCCTGCTCGCCGGGGACTGGGCGTCAGCCGAAGCAGCCACCGAACGCACCAGCGCCCAGGCGAGCGGGATCATCGCCGCCTACGCCCAATTCCATCTCGAACGCACCCTGCGTTCCCTCGAACACGTGGACCGCACCGCATGAGCCCTCGATCCCCGTTCACCCGCAAGCCGGTCGTCAAGACCCATCGCGACGCTGTCGATTTCAGGCCTGTCGACTGGACGGGCCAGTACCCGCCAGCCTTCGAGCGCGGTTCCGTGCCCGAACACGTCGCCATCGTCATGGACGGCAACGGCCGCTGGGCCAACGGCAAAGGCCTCACGCGCATCGAGGGGCACAAGGCCGGCGAGGCCGCGCTTCTCGACGTCGTCGCCGGTGCGATCCAGGCCGGGGTCAAGCACCTCAGTGTCTACGCTTTCTCGACCGAGAACTGGAAGCGCTCACCCGAAGAGGTGCGCTTCCTCATGGGCTTCAACCGCGACGTGCTGCACCGGCGTCGTGACCAGCTCAACGACTGGGGAGTCCGCGTGCGCTGGGCAGGCCGCAAACCGCGACTCTGGGCATCCGTCATCAACGAACTGCAGTTCGCCGAGCGGCTGACCGCGGGCAACGACGTGCTCACGCTGACGATGTGCGTGAACTACGGAGGGCGCACAGAGATCGCCGATGCCGTGCGATCACTGGCTGAGGACGTCGCCGCCGGGCGCCTCAAGCCCTCGGGTATCACTGAGAAAGCGATTCAACGCAAGCTGTATACCCCGGAGTTGCCCGATGTGGACCTCTTCGTTCGCAGCTCGGGCGAGCAGCGCACGAGCAACTTCATGCTCTGGCAGAGCGCCTACGCCGAAATGGTATTTCTCGATACGCTCTGGCCGGATTTCGGTCGCGCCGAACTGTGGGATGCGATCACGCTGTACGCCAATCGCAACCGCCGCTTCGGAGGCGCCGTCGACGCACCGTCAGCAGACCCAGCCACCGATCTCGAGGAGACCCGATGACCGACGACCAGAGCTTCTTCTCGCGCCTGCGCGACGTGTTCGGCAACCGTCCGGCCGAGGGACGAAAGAACGGCATTGCCGGGTTCCGCCCGGCGCCCGGTCCGTTCGATTCGCCCCCGGAAGAGCCGGTAGTGCTCGAGGGTGAACTGCCCTGGGAGCTTCGCGACGACGAGCCGGACCACACCCGCGCCTGAGCGCCGCCTGGATAAGTGCTGGTCAAGAGGTAGCGGCATCCACAGACTGGCCCGTTTCAGCGTTTTCGCTAGTCTTGCCTGATGTCTGAATCCACCACCATTCGCACCGGCATCATTGGGTACGGCCTCTCCGGCCGCGTGTTCCACGCCCCGTTCATCGCTACCAATCCCGCGTTCTCGCTCGAGGTCATTGCCACCGGCAACCCCGAGCGGCAGGCCGACGCCCGCGAAACGCATCCGGGGGTCGACATTGTCGCGAGCCCCGAGGAGCTGCTCGAGCGCGCCGCAGACCTGGATCTCGTCATTCTCGCGAGCCCTCCCGGTGCGCACCTCGCCCAGGGCATCGCTGCCCTTCAGGCGGGTGCGGCAGTCGTCATCGACAAGCCGTTCGTGCCCACCGTGCTCGATGCCAAGAAGCTCATCGCGAAGTCCGAGGAGACGGGCAAGGGCTTGTTCGTCTTTCAGAACCGTCGCTGGGACGGCGACTTCCTGACTGTCAAGAAGCTCGTCGCCGACGGAACGCTCGGTGACGTGCACCGGTTCGAGTCGACGTTCGAACGCTGGGGCAGCCCGAAGACGGGCCTCTGGCAGGAGACCACCGCCATCGACGCCGGAGCCGGAATCACGTTCGACCTCGGAAGCCACCTCATCGACCAGGCCCTGCACCTCTTCGGTCCGGCGACCGTCGAACAGGCTGAACTCGTCCGCGTGCGCGACGGCGCGAGCGAAGACGACTCCTTCATCTCGCTGCTTCACACCAGCGGGGTCCGTTCGCACCTCACCATGAGCCGTGCTGCTGCCCAGAGCGGACCGCGTTTTCGCGTGCTCGGCAACAAGAGCGGCTACAGCGTGCACGGCCTGGACAACCAGGAGCCGGCGCTCAAGCAGAAGCAGTGGCCCGGATCCGAGGGCTACGGCGTGACGCCGGAAGCGGAATGGGGTCTCCTCGGCATCGACGGCTCACCCGAGGGCCTCTCGCCGTATCCGACCGAGCCCGGCGCCTACCCGGAGTTCTATGCCGGGGTAGCAGCGAGCATCCTGCACGGTGCACCGTCGCCGGTCGACCCCAGGGATTCCCTCGAGGTCGTGCGGATCATCGAGCGCGCCCACGAGATCGCCACCAAGACCCAGCAACTGCAGTAGAGCGCCACTTGTAAAACTCAGGAGATCGGCTCCGAATCGCCCCTTTTCGGCCGATTGCGGGGCCGATTTCGGCGTTTCTCTTGAGTTTTACAAGTAACCGCCCTCATGGCAGGATGCCCCAGTTAAGCAGGCGAGAGGCCCCAGGCTTCCCCGTCGAGCTCGTGGAGCACGGCGGTGGCAGCGGCGAGCGTAGGTACCCGACGCGCACCGTCGGTAGCCAACACGTGGATGCTGCGCTTGCTCTCGGGCGAGTGCGGGCGGATGACGGCTCCGGCCGGCAGCGTCGCGGTCGCCAGTGCGAGCCTGGGCAGCATTGCAACCCCGAGCCCGCTCGCCACCATGTTGAGAACCGCACTCGCGTTGTCGGTCTCGAACGAGATGGCGGGCGAGAAACCCGCCGTCTCTGAGACTGCGAGCAGGTGGCCGCGACAGCGCGGGCATCCGGCTATCCAGTGCTCGTGGGCGAGCCTCGTCATCGTCACGACCGAGTCGCTCGCCTCGGGATGGTCCTGCGGCAGAACGACGACGGTCTCTTCGGTGTACAGCGTCTCGCTCACGAGACCGGTCGTGTCGGCGCGGTGCGGGTCGGCGCGGTCGCCCGGGTAGCTGAAGGTGATGGCGAGGTCGATGCTTCCATCGCGCAACATGGCAACTGCTTCGGGAGGCTGCGCCTCGATATAGGTGATCCGGATGCCGGGGTGCAGCTGATTCATCCGCGCGAGCAGGCGGGGGACGATGGTCGAGGAGGCCGTCGGGAATGCCGCGAGCCGCACGGTGCCGGTGCGCAGGCCGGCGAGGTCGGCGAGCTCGCCTTCCGCGGCATCGAGGGCCGAGGTGATGGTGAGCGCGTGGCGGGCCAGCAACGCCCCGGCTTCGGTGAGCCGCACAGAACGTCCGACGCGGGTGACGAGCTGCATCCCCAGGCGCGCTTCGGTGCGCTGCAGGTGCTGGCTGACGGCCGGTTGGCTGTAGCCGAGGGCGCGCGCGGCACCGGTGATCGTGCCGGTTTCCGCGATCGCGCGCACGATCCGCACGGATTGCAGGTCGAGCCGGGAGTCGAACGGCGTTACGGCGGGGAGAGTCGTCATAGCCATAGGTTATCGATTTCATCCGAAGTATGCCCTTGTTGCATGTGTGAGGCGCGCGCATGCTTGACGCATGTCGACAACCACCACTGTCTCCCCGAAGCTGCAGAGTGCGATCGAGAGTTACGAAGCGCCGCGGTTATTCCTCGCGGCAGCATCGATCGGCCTGCCCACGCGCGAGACCGTCGCTGCCCAGAAGGCAGACCTCGACCTGTGGTCGGCGGCCCGCCGTGACCCGATGGACTACGACGGCATCATCGCGCGCACTCGCGGGCACTACGCGACCCTCGTCGGGGTCACCCCCGACCGCGTCGCCACCGGTTCGCAGACGTCGGTCATGACCAGCGTGCTGGCCGCCGCCGTGCCCGACGGTGCAGAAGTGCTCTGCGTAGCCGGCGACTTCTCGTCGATCATGTTCCCCTTCCTGCAACGCCGCGGCATCCGCGTGCGTTCCGTTCCGCTCGCCGAGTTCGCCGACTCGATCACCGACGACACCTGGCTCGCCGTGTTCTCGCACGTGCAGTCGGCGACCGGGGCAGTGGCGGATGTCGCAGCCATAACCACGGCTGCGGCACGCCACGATGCGTTCACGGTCTGTGACACGACCCAGTCGGCCGGGGTCCATCCCGTCGACGCGTCGCTGTTCGACGCCACCATGTGCCACAGCTACAAGTGGCTGTGTTCGCCGCGCGGTGTGGCCTTTCTCACCCTCAGCGAGCGGTTCGAGCGTGTGCTCACGCCGATCCAGGCCGGTTGGTACGCCGGCGATGCCGTGTGGCAGTCCTGCTACGGGCCGAACATGGAACTCGCACTCGACGCCCGTCGCTTCGACGTGTCGCCGGCCTGGCCCGCCTGGGTCGGGGCCGAGCCGGCCATCCGCATGTTCTCCGAACTCGACATCGACGAGGTGTGGGCGCGCACCTCTGGACTCGGCGACCAGCTCTGCGACGCCCTCGGTATCGAGCAGCAACACCAGGCGATCGTGACCTGGGCCGACCCCGACGGGCACGACCTCGAGCGCCTCGTCGCGGGTGGGATCAAGGCCTCCGGGCGGGCCGGCCGCCTGCGTGCCGCCTTCCACTTGTGGAACGACGAAACGGATGTCGCGGCGGTAGTTGCCGCCCTGCGCTCGTAGCTTCACCTGCTCGCCAGCCTGCGAGTGCGGGCCACGCCTTTGGGTCAGGGTGACCATAACTGGTAAACTTAGTTCAGGTCACAATGACTTTAACTAAAGGCGTCCACCGATGAACTCACGAGTCACCGCCGTCTCACTTGCGGTCTCCACGGTCATCTTCGCCCTGCGCGACGATGACGACAACGGCCGCTCGTCGCTGCGTATCCCGCTCGTGCGTCGCATCCGCGAGCCCTTTGCGGGGCTGTGGGCGCTGCCGGGCGGCCCCATCGAAGCGGCTGAAAGCCTGGGCGTCGCCGCTGGTCGAAACCTTCTCGAGACCACCGGGCTCGAGCCCACCTATCTTGAACAACTCTATGCGTTCGGCGATGTCGAGCGCTCGGCGGGCGAGCGCGTCGTCTCCATCGTCTACTGGGCGCTCGTGCGGCCGGCCGAGGCAGACCGGGCGACAGTGGGCGACAACGTGCGCTGGTTCCCCGCCGACGAGCTTCCCGAACTCGCCTTCGACCACAACGAGATCGTCGCGTACGCGCTCTGGCGGTTGCGCACCAAGCTCGAATACAGCCGGATCGCGCATGCCTTCCTCGGCGAGACCTTCACCCTCGCCGAACTGCGCGCGGTGCACGAGGCCGTGCTGCAGCGGGAACTCGACCCGGCCAACTTCCGCCGCCAGATCGAGTCATCGAGAGCGATCATCGACACCGGCGAGCGGGTGACCGGCGCCCGGCACCGGCCGCCGAAGCTCTACCGCTATGACAGCAGCGTCTCACTCACCGAGAACGGCCCGCTCACCCGCCCCTGAGCTGTACCAGCACGCACGAAAGGCATTCGATGTCCTCAGTCGACACCACCATCCAGTTGATCCGAACCGGGGCGACGGAGGGCGCTACCTGCGCTCCCGAACTCGCCGACGGCCCGTGGACGTTCGACCTGTCGCCGCTTCCGTCCTATGGTCCCGGAGCCTCGATGGGCGATGTCATCCCGACCGGGGCGCCCCGCCAGGGCCAGCTGCCGACCGAGTACCAGCGCGCGTCGAACGACGAACTACACGCCCGCATCCGCGCAGCCAAAGCCACGCTCGGAGACCGGGCGGTCATTCTCGGGCACTTCTACCAACGTGACGAAGTCGTGCAGCACGCCGACTTCCTCGGCGACTCCTTCCAGCTCGCGCGTGCGGCCCAGACCGTTCCCAACGCCGAGGCGATCATCTTCTGCGGCGTGCACTTCATGGCCGAGACCGCGGACATCCTCGCCCGCCCCGGCCAGGCGGTGATCCTGCCGAACCTCGCCGCCGGGTGTTCGATGGCGGACATGGCCGATATCGACTCGGTGACCGCGTGCTGGGAGCAGCTCGAAGCGCTCTACGGCACCGAGCCCGACTCCGACGGCCGCGTGCCCGTCATCCCGGTCACCTACATGAACTCGTCGGCGGCGCTCAAGGGCTTCTGTGGTGAGCACGGCGGTATCGTCTGCACCTCGTCCAATGCCGCGACGGTGCTCGAGTGGGCGTTCGAGCGTGGCCAGCGCGTGCTGTTCTTCCCTGACCAGCACCTCGGGCGCAACACGGCGAAGGCGATGGGCGTGCCGGTCGAACTCATGCCGATGTGGAACCCGCGCAAGCCGCTCGGTGGCAACACGGCCGACGACCTCGACGCCAGCAAGGTCATCCTCTGGCACGGCTTCTGCAGCGTGCACAAGCGGTTCACCGTCGACCAGATCGACCGGGCGCGGGTCGAATTCCCGGGGGTACGCGTCATCGTGCACCCGGAATGCCCGATGCCGGTGGTCGATGCGGCCGACGAATACGGCTCGACCGACTACATCCAGAAGGCCGTGGCCGCCGCCACCGAGCCGACGACCTTCGCGATCGGCACCGAGATCAACATGGTCAACCGGCTCGCCGCAGAGTATCCGCAGCACCGCATCTTCTGCCTCGACGACGTCGTCTGCCCGTGCTCGACGATGTACCGCATCCACCCCGGCTACCTCGCCTGGGTGCTCGAGGCCCTCGTGCGCGGCGAGGTCCTCAACCAGATCTCCGTGCCCGAGGATGTCGCGGTGCCGGCCAGGGTGGCCCTCGAGCGGATGCTGGCGGCCCGGCCATGACACCTCGCCGGCCGTTCCGGGTCGTGATCGTCGGCAGCGGCATTGCCGGGCTGACGGCGGCACTCGGCGCCACGAAGCGCACCGTCGACGGCGCCCCGGTCGAGGTCACCATCGTCACCAAGGCCGAGCTCGCCGAGAGCAACACGCGCTACGCGCAGGGCGGCATCGCAGCCGTCCTGTTCGACGACGACAGCGTGGAGTCGCACATCCACGACACGCTCGCAGCTGGCGCCGGGCTCTCCGATCGCGCCGCGGTCGAGGTGTTGTGCACCGAGGGGCCCTACCGGGTGCGCGAGCTCGTCGCCCTCGGCGTGCACTTCGACCGCACCGACGGTGAGCTCTCCCGCGGAATGGAGGCCGCGCACTCACGTGCGCGAGTGCTCCACGCGGGAGGAGACGCGACAGGCGCCGCCGTCGAGCACGCGCTCGTTGCCGCTGTTCGGGCCAGCCGCATCCGGGTACTCGAGAATCACTTCCTGGCCGACCTGGTTCACGACGACTCTGGCGTGACTGGCATCGAGGTCATCGCACCCGACGGCACTCTCGGACGCCTCGACGCGGATGCCGTGATCATCGCCAGCGGAGGCGCCGGGCAGCTCTTCACCCACACCACGAACCCGGGCATCGCCACCGGTGACGGAGTGGCCGCGGCGCTGCGGGCTGGCGCTCAGCTGCGGGACGTCGAGTTCTACCAGTTCCACCCGACGGCTCTCGCGGTGCCCGGCAACTTCCTCGTCTCCGAGGCGGTTCGCGGCGAGGGGGCGGTGCTGCGCGCCAGCGATGGTTCGCGATTCATGCCGGCGATCGACCCGCGCGGCGAGCTTGCGCCGCGAGACGTCGTGGCCCGGGGTATCGCCAAGCAGATGGCAGCCCGGGGAGGGGAGCCGGTGCTGCTCGACGCAACGGCGCTCGGCTCTGGGTTTCTGGCCCGGCGCTTTCCGTCGATATCCCGCGCCTGCGCCGATCGGGGCATCGACTGGAGCACAACCCCAGTCCCGGTCACTCCGGCAGCGCACTACTGGATGGGCGGCATCCGCACCGACCTGTGGGCGCGCACAACGGTCCCGGGCCTGATCGCGATCGGTGAGGCCGCCTGCACCGGGGTTCACGGGGCAAACCGACTCGCGTCGAACTCGCTGCTCGAGGCCCTTGTGTTCGCCGATCGGGCGGTGCGGACGCTCGGAACGACGACGCCCGCGGCTCCACGGCCGGTGTTCGGCCGCACCACCGGTGCCGCGAGCTTTACCCGCGGCGACCTGCAGCAGCTGATGTGGGAGCGGGTCGGGCTCAGTCGTGACCGCGTCGGACTGCTGCACGCGGCATCCGTGCTCGACACCTGGCGCATCGAACCGACGACCATCGCTGACCGCGAGACCGCGAACCTGCTCGACCTTGCCCGCGTGATCGTCGCCGCAGCGCTCGCGCGGGACGAGTCGCGCGGGGCGCACTTCCGCACCGACTTTCCGTCACCAGAACTCACTACACGCAAGGAAGCAGTACTCGCATGCTGACCGCCCACCACATCAGCGCCGTCGTGCGCCTCGCCCTCGCCGAAGACGCACCGTGGGGTGACGTCACCTCGGGGGCCTTCATTCCCGCGGACACGACGGCGACGGCGGCTCTTGTCGCCCGTGAGCGCGGCGTCTTCAGCGGGGGAGCGGTCTTCGTCGCTGCCTTCGTCGAGCTCGACCCGACCCTGGTCGTGGAACTCGCCGTGGACGACGGCTCCGTTTTCGACGCGGGCACGACGCTGGCCACGGTGCGCGGCTCGGCCCGTTCGATCCTGGGTGCAGAACGTGTCGCGCTCAACCTCGTGCAGCGGATGTCTGGAATCGCCACGCTCACCTCCCGCTACGTCGCCGAGGTGGCCGGCACCGCCGCGCGTGTCGTCGATACCCGCAAGACGACGCCCGGACTCCGCGCGCTCGAACGCCACGCCGTGCGCAGTGGCGGGGGACACAACCACCGGTTCTCCCTGTCCGACGCGGTGCTCGCGAAGGACAACCATCTGGCCGTACTCACCGCGGACGGGCGCAGCCTGACCGACGTTCTTCTCGAGGTGCGGGCCGGTCTCTCGCACACGACCCATCTCGAGGTCGAGGTCGACCGCGTCGACCAGATCGACGCAGTGCTCGCCGGTGGCGTGGATACGATCATGCTCGACAACTTCACCCTCGATGAGCTGCGGGAGGGTGTGGCGCTCATTGACGGCCGCGCGCTCATCGAAGCCAGCGGCAATGTGAATCTCGACACCATCGGAGAGATCGCTGCCACTGGCGTCGATGTCATCTCCGTCGGCGCGCTCACCCACAGCGTGCGCGCTCTCGACCTCGGGCTCGACATCGTGGTCGGCGACTGACGTGCTGTACTTCGACGGTGCGGCCACCGCCCCGGTTCGCCGGGAGGTTCTCGAAGCGATGTGGCCCTTCCTCACCGGGGAGTTCGGCAATCCCTCGAGCCAGCACTCGCTGGGCTTCAGTGCAGCGACGGCGCTGGCCGGCGCCCGGCGCGAGGTCGGCAGCGTGCTGGGCGTGCGGGCATCCGAGGTCGTATTCACCGGCGGAGGTACCGAGGCAGACAATCTGGCCATCAAAGGCATCGCGCTCGGCAACCCGCGCGGACGCCACCTCGTGGTGAGCGCAATCGAACACGAGGCGGTGCTCGAGTCGGCGCGGTACCTCGAGCGGTTCCACGGATTCGAGGTCACGGTTCTGCCGGTCACCTCCGACGGGCTCGTGACGATCGAGGTCCTTCGTGAGGCACTGCGTCCCGACACCACTCTCGTGTCGATCATGTACGCCAACAACGAGATCGGCACTGTGCAACCGATCGCCGAGCTCGCCGCGGTCGCCCGGGCGGCGGGCGTGCCGTTCCACACCGACGCCGTGCAGGCCGCGGGGTGGCTGCCGCTCGACCTCGACCTGCTCGGCGTCGACGCGCTATCCCTTTCTGGCCACAAACTCGGTGCACCGAAAGGCGTCGGGGCAGTCGCCCTTCGCGCGCGGTTGCCGATCGAACCGCTCGTGCACGGGGGAGGGCAGGAACGCGGCATCCGTTCGGGCACCGAGAATGTCGCCGGGGCGATCGGGCTCGCCCGGGCGCTCGGTCTGGCGGGCGCGGCAGACGCTGCGGCGACCGCCGCCCGGCGCGACCGACTCATCGCCGGGGTACTCGCTGCGGTGCCGGATGCCGTGCTCACCGGGCATCCGACCGCCAGGCTTCCCGGGCACGCGTCGTTCATCTTCCCCGGCACCAGCGGCGAATCGGTGCTGCTCGAACTCGAGGAGCGAGGCATTCTGTCGTCCAGCGGGTCTGCCTGCGCAGCCGGCAGTGACGAGCCGTCGAGCGTGCTGCTCGCTCTCGGAATCGCGCCGGAAATCGCGCAGACCGCCGTGCGATTCTCATTCGGTTCCGAGGTGTCCGACGACGACATCCCGGTGGTCGTCACCGCCGTAGGCGAGGCCGTGGCCGCCGTGAGGTCGCTCGCGCCCCGGTAAGCTATGGCTCTACCTCGACCGCGCATCCAGCACGGCTGATCTCTTGGAGCTATCTGTGGCCAACTCTCTCGACGCCGTTATCAACCTTGCCAAGCGCAGGGGTTTCGTTTACCAGGCGGGTGAAATCTATGGCGGCTCCCGCTCCGCCTGGGACTACGGACCGCTCGGTGTAGCTCTCAAGGAGAACATCAAGCGCCAGTGGTGGCAGACCATGGTCAACGGCCGCGAAGATGTCGTCGGACTCGACTCCTCGGTGATCCTGCCCCGCAAGGTCTGGGAAGCATCCGGGCACGTCGAGGTCTTCAGCGACCCGCTCGTCGAGTCGCTGCACACGCACAAGCGCTACCGCGCCGATCACCTCATCGAGGCGTACGAAGAGAAGCACGGCCACCCGCCGGTCAACGGCCTCGCCGACATCAAGGACCCGGATACCGGGCAGCCCGGATCGTGGACCGAGCCGCAGAACTTCTCCGGCCTGCTCAAGACGTTCCTCGGCCCGGTGGACAACGAAGAGGGCATGGCGTACCTCCGTCCCGAGACGGCGCAGGGCATCTTCGTGAACTTCGCGAACGTACTCGGTTCGGCACGCATGAAGCCTCCCTTCGGCATCGGCCAGATCGGTAAGAGCTTCCGCAACGAGATCACCCCCGGAAACTTCATCTTCCGCACGCGTGAGTTCGAGCAGATGGAGATGGAATTCTTCGTCGAACCCGGAACCGACGAAGAGTGGCACCAGTACTGGATCGACCTGCGCCTGCAGTGGTACACCGACCTCGGCATCAACCCCGAGAACCTGCGACTCTTCGAACACCAGAAAGAGAAGCTCTCGCACTACTCGACCCGCACCGTCGACATCGAGTACAAGTTCGGCTTTACCGGTAGTGCCTGGGGCGAGCTCGAGGGAATCGCAAACCGCACCGACTACGACCTGCGTACCCACTCGGAGAAGAGCGGCAAAGATCTCTCGTACTTCGACCAGACGCAGGACAAGCGCTGGATCCCGTACGTCATCGAGCCTGCGGCTGGTCTCACCCGTTCGCTGATGGCCTTCCTCGTCGACGCGTATGCCGAAGACGAAGCCCCGAACGCCAAGGGCGGAATCGACAAGCGCACGGTGCTGCGTCTCGACCGTCGGCTGTCGCCGGTGAAGGCCGCTGTGCTTCCGCTGTCGCGCAACGAGCAGCTGTCGCCGATGGCCAAGTCGGTCGCCGCTGACCTGCGCAAGTACTGGAACGTCGACTTCGACGACGCCGGCGCGATCGGAAAGCGCTACCGCCGCCAGGACGAGATCGGCACACCGTTCGCGGTCACCGTCGACTTCGACACTCTCGAAGACAAGGCAGTTACCGTGCGCGAGCGTGACTCGATGGCGCAGGAGCGTGTGTCGCTCGACCGCCTGCAGGGTTACCTGGCCCAGAACCTCCTGGGCGCCTGACCCCGTCGCGTCGCTGGTTGAGCACTTCGACCGAGCGCCAGCGGGGCCGCACGTATCGAAACCCTCGCACGACCCGAAACTCCTTCGCCGCTGGTTGAGTAGTTCGACGCGAGGAACGAGCGCCGTACGTATCGAAACCCTCGCACGACCCGAAACTCCTACGCCGCTGGCGCTCGGTCGTACTACTCAACCAGCGGCGGGGGCGGTCGGACTACTCAGCCAGCGGAGGGGCGCGGGTGGTGTTGGGGCGTCGGGAATAGCTCCAGGGCTGTGACGTTGGATCAAGGGTGAGCGAAGCAATCAAAGTAGACATTTGGTCCGACGTCCAGTGCCCCTGGTGCTACATCGGAAAGCGCAAGTTCGAAGCGGGAGCCGAACTGTTCGACGGCGAGGTCGAGGTCGAGTACCACTCCTTCGAACTCTCGCCCGACACCCCGGTCGAGTACGAGGGCACCCCGGTCCAGTACCTCAGCGAGCGCAAGGGCATGCCCGTCGCGCAGGTCGAAGAGATGCTCGAGCGCGTCACCGGAATCGCCAAAGCGGTCGGCCTCGAATACGACTACGACCACGTTCACCAGACCAACACGGTGATCTCCCACGAGCTGCTCCACTTCGCGAAGTCCAAGGGTCGCCAGCTCGAGATGAAGGAACGCCTGCTCAAGGCGTACTTCATCGACGGAGAGCACGTCGGCCGCATTCCCGACCTCGTCGCCATCGCGGTCGAGCTGGGCTACGACGCGGACGAAGTCACCGAGGCTCTCGAGAGCCACCGCTTCCTCGCCGACGTGAAAGCCGACGTCGCGCTCGCCCAGGAGTACGGCATCCAGGGCGTCCCGTTCTTCGTCATCGACGGCAAGTACGGGGTGTCCGGCGCGCAAGAGGCCGAAGCATTCGCTAACGTGCTCGCACAGGTCAAGTCAGAGCGTGTACAAGCAGAAAGAGAAGCGGTCTAATGACGGACGCACTCGTTTCACCAAGCCCGAAGCCCCTGCTCATCGTGGGGGATCCGACAGCGGCCGCATGTGAGGGCGACTTCTGCGAGATTCCGGATCACCACCAGCAGGCCGTGGTTAACCGTGCGCTGGACAGCGATCTCGTCTAGTCCTACTAGTCGCTGATGTCGGCGACCGTCGCGTCGAAAGCCGCGATCAGGTCGTCGGCCTGCACGAAGACACTGAGCCCGTGCTCGCCCGCTCCCAGCGAAACCCGTTCTCCGACGATGCGCTCGTCGGCGAACACCGGCCAGGCTGTCGTCGAGCCGAGCGGGGTAATGGTGCCGCGCTCGTAACCGGTGACATCCAGGGCGACGGATGCTTCGGGCAACTGGAGTTTGTTGACGCCAACCACGCCACGCAGCTTCGACCACGAGATCTGGCGGTCACCGGGGACCAGTGCGAACAGGAACGTTCCATCGTGGCGTTTGACGACGAGCGACTTCACGATCGACGAGGGCGAAATGCCCATGATCGACGCGGCTTCCTCGAGGGAACTCGCCCTGAACCTCTCCACGAACTCGATCTCGAGCCCGCGGGCAGCCGCATCCGCTTCTACCCGTTCGCGTCCCTCAGCCATAGTGATCGGTTCCCTCCGCCCCACGACCCTCGCGCAGGCACTCGCGGAATCAACATAACCCGATTCACTCTCAGGTGCTGACCGGGGCAGACGCTAGAGTGAGACTGCTTACGGGGGTGAGGTGGTGCCATGAGTGACAACGCGTATCCGAGTGACGCCTACCGCGTGATCGTGGTGGACGATGACGCCGACCTCGCGCACCTGACCAGCCAGGTGATCCGCCGCCGGGTGGGATGTGAAGTCCTCACGCTCACCGACCCACTGCTGGCGCGAGCCGCAGCCGTCGATTTTCACCCCGATGTCGTCGTCACCGACATCGAGATGCCCGGGCTCACCGGTCTCGAGTTGCTCGAGGTGTTGCGCGTAGACCGCCCCGGTTTGCCGGCCATTGTGATGACCGGTCACGTGTCGACTGAGTATGCGGTGGGAGCTCTTCGGGTCAAGGCCAACGAATTCCTCACCAAGCCCGTGCCGTCGGCGACGTTGGCGGATGCGGTCATCCGGCTGGCAAAGCAGTCGCGCGAGACACTGAGCGCCGAAGCCAATTCAGACCGGGCAACCCGGGTGCAGAATGCGCTCCAGCCCAGGAAGATCCTGCTGCCCGGCTTCGACCTCGCCGGCGGCACCACTCCCGCGGGGCTCGTGGGCGGGGACTTCTACGACTGGCACGGAACGGAGACGGGTGTCGACTTCACCGTCGCCGATGTCATGGGCAAGGGCGTCGGCGCGGCGATCATCGCGGCGACCGTGCGAGCGGTCCTTCGAGCGCACGCTCGCGACGACAATCTCGCACGTGCGGTCACCACCGGTGCTGCTGTGCTCTATCCCGACCTGCGTCGCACGGGCGCCTTCGTCACGATGCTCCAGGGCAGGCTGGATGCCGAATCAGGCACGCTGAGCTACGTCGACGCCGGCCACGGCCTCTCGATAATCGTGAGGGCATCATCGGGAGTGGAGCGTCTCACCGCAACCAACTACCCGCTCGGCATTGCCCGCGACAGTGACTGGCGAGAGCACTCGACGTCATTGCAGCCGGGTGACACACTCGTCGTCGTGAGTGACGGTGTGCTCGACCTCTGGGATGGCAGCCTCGCGAGCCTCGACGAAGTCGAGACGATCGTGCGCGGTGCGACAAGCGCCCAGGGTGTCGTCGACGCCGTTCTGACCAAGGCCGGGACGGACGCACCCGACGACGTTACGGTGCTGGCACTGCGTCGCTACTGACCCGCACCGGCGCGCGGCGCGACAGGTGCTGTGCACCAATGCAATGCCGAGGCCCGGAGTCTGGGACAATGGGGAAGATGTCCACTCTCCCCGCTGTCGCGCCTGCCCCGAGGCTCCACATCGGCCCGATCGAACTCGACGTTCCCGTCGTTCTCGCGCCGATGGCCGGCATCACCAATACCGCGTTCCGCCGCCTCTGCCGGGAGTTCGGAGCCGGCCTCTACGTCTCCGAGATGATCACGAGCCGCGCTCTTGTCGAACGCACTCCTGAGAGCATGCGCCTGATCCGTCACCATGAGTCAGAGAAGACCCGCAGCATCCAGCTCTACGGCGTCGACCCGAAGACCGTGTCCGAGGCCGTCACGATGCTCGTCGCCGAAGATCGCGCCGACCACATCGACCTGAACTTCGGATGCCCCGTTCCCAAGGTCACTCGAAAGGGTGGGGGAGCAGCGCTTCCGTGGAAGCGGGATCTGTTCCGTGACATCGTCGAGGGCGCCGTCAAGGCGGCGGGCGATATCCCCCTCACGATTAAGATGCGCAAGGGGATCGACTCCGACCACCTCACCTACCTCGAGGCCGCGCGTGCTGCCGAGGGTGCTGGTGTGGCCAGCATCGCGCTTCACGCCCGTACAGCCGCTGAGTTCTACTCCGGAAGCGCCGACTGGAGCGCGATCGAGAAGCTCAAGAACACCATCACCGGAACGCCAATCCTGGGCAACGGCGACATCTGGAGCGCCGAGGATGCCCTGCGCATGGTCGACGAGACCGGTTGCGATGGAGTCGTCGTCGGGCGCGGATGCCTCGGCCGCCCCTGGCTGTTCGGTGACCTCGCTGCGGCCTTCCGGGCTCGCGCGGCCGGCGCACCCATAGCCGAAGCTGCCGCGACGAAAGCGCAGCCCACACTCGGAGAGGTGGCGGGCGCCTTCATGCGTCATGCCGAACTTCTCACCGAATTCTTCGACGAAGAAGACCGTGCCTGCCGCGACATCCGCAAGCACGTCGCCTGGTACTTCAAGGGCTACGCGGTCGGGGGAGAACTGCGCGCGAGCCTCGCGAGCGTGCAGACGCTGGCCCAACTCGCCGACCTGCTCGGTGAACTCGACCACGACGCCCCGTACCCGGGCAAAGACGCCGAGGGCCAGCGCGGCCGCGCGGGCACCCCGAAGAACCCGAGCCTGCCGTACGGCTGGCTCGACAGCCGTGAACTGCAGGAGACCCACCGTGCAGAACTTGCCGACGCAGAGTTGAGCCACAGCGGTGGTTGATCCGATGGCAGCGCCCAGCGGTTATGGGCCAGCGGACATCGAGCGATGGTACGCAGAAGAACATTCCACGAGGCGCAGCGACTTCGCCCGCGACCGCGGACGCCTGCTGCACTCCAGTGCGCTTCGTCGTCTCGCCGCGAAGACCCAGGTGCTCAGCCCGACAGCGGGGCTCGACTTTGCCCGCAACCGCCTGACGCACTCCCTCGAGGTCGCCCAGGTCGGCCGCGAGCTCGCCGCGAGCCTCGGACTCGACCCCGACGTCGTCGACACCGCCTGCCTCGCTCACGACCTCGGGCATCCGCCATTCGGACACAACGGAGAAAAGGCCCTGAGCGAGTGGGCGAGTGACATCGGTGGTTTCGAGGGCAACGCGCAGACGCTGCGCCTGCTGACCCGGATCGAGCCGAAGGTTTTCGGGCCCGACGGCAAGACCTACGGGCTCAACCTCACCCGCGCCTCACTCGACGCGAGCACGAAGTACCCCTGGCCCGAACAGCAGGGCATCCCCGACCCGAGCGGACGCAGCAAGTTCGGCTTCTATGCCGACGACACCCCCGCCTTCGAATGGTTGCGGGTCGGTGCACCCGACCGCCAGCGCTGCATCGAGGCGCAGGTCATGGACCTCAGCGACGACATCGCCTACTCGGTGCACGACTTCGAAGACGCGATCGTCAGCGGCTACCTCGACGTGCCGGCGCTGAGCGCCCGGGTGAACCACGCCGACCTCGTCGATTCGATGTTCGAGTGGATCGGCGGCGAACTCACGCACGACGAGCTCATCGCTGCTTTCGACCGGCTCGACAGCCTCGACGCCTGGATCGACACCTGGAACGGCAGCCGGGTCGACCTGGCCCGCCTCAAAAACCTCACGAGCCAGCTCATCGGACGCTTCGCCCATGAGGCAGTCCACGCTACGCGGGCGTCGCACGCGAGCGGCAGCCTCATCCGCTTCGGCGCGGATGTCGTGGTGCCGCGGGGCACGCAGGCCGAGATCGCCGTGCTCAAGGGGATCGTCGCGGCCAACGTTATGTCGACGAATTCACGCAAGCCGATCTACGCCGACCAGCGCACGATCCTGACCGAGCTCGCCGAGTTGCTGCTCGCGACGGGGCCGACGTACCTCGACGCGGGTTTCACCGCCGACTGGAACCAGGCCGACTCGGATGCCGCACGCAAGCGGGCGGTGGTCGACCAGGTCGCGTCGCTGACCGACCAGTCGGCGCTGGCCTGGCACACGCGGCTGGTCCAGCCCGCAAGCGCCGTCGCTCTCTAACCCACCCGTAGCGCAACCGCACCCGTAGCGGGGAAGTAGTCCCCAGCGAGGTGCGGTGTGCCAGCGGCGGCCTGCCGACGAAAGTAGACTCAGACCCGTGGCAGGCCTCATCAAACGCAGTGACATCGACGAGGTCCGAACGCGCACCAATATTGCGGATATCGTCGGTGACTACGTCACTCTCAAGAGCGCCGGCGGCGGATCGTTCAAGGGGCTCTGCCCGTTCCACGAAGAACGCAGCCCCAGCTTCCATGTGCGCCCGCAGGTCGGTTTCTACCACTGTTTCGGCTGCGGCGAGGGCGGCGACGTCTTCACGTTCCTGCAGAAGCTCGACCACGTCAGTTTCTCTGAAGCCGTCGAGCGGCTCGCTGGCCGCCTGGGTTACGAACTGCACTACGAAGACGGCGGCCAGGCAAGCGACCACGGCAACCGCGCTCGCCTTCTGGCGGCCAACAAGGCAGCAGCCGAGTTCTACGTGGCACAGCTCGCGACGCCCGAAGCCGAGCCGGGCCGGGTATTCCTCGGCGAACGCGGGTTCGACCAGTCGGCGGCCGATCGCTTCGGCATCGGTTTCGCGCCGCGCGGGGGAGCCCTGCGGCAGCACCTCAAGGGCCTCGGTTTCAGCGAAGACATCCTCGTCGAGGCCGGCCTGCTCGGCCGCGGCGACCGTGGCGACGTCTACGACCGCTTCCGTGGCCGTCTGGTCTGGCCGATCCGCGACGTCACCGGGCAGACCCTGGGCTTTGGCGCGCGCAAGCTGCTCGACGACGACCAGGGTCCGAAATACCTCAACACCCCCGAGACCGCGGTCTACCACAAGAGCCAGGTGCTCTACGGGCTCGACCTCGCCAAGCGCGACATCGCGCGCGGCAAACAGGTCGTCGTGGTCGAGGGCTACACGGATGTCATGGCCTGCCACCTCGCCGGCGTCACTACAGCGGTGGCCACGTGTGGCACGGCCTTCGGTGTCGACCACATCAAGATGATCCGCCGGGTGATGGGCGACAACGCGAATGCCGACGTCACCGGCACGGGCGAGGTCATCTTCACTTTCGACCCGGATGCCGCCGGCCAGAAAGCGGCCAGTCGCGCGTTCGCCGAGGAACAACGCTTCGCCGCGCAGACCTTCGTCGCCGTCGCTCCCGACGGTCTCGACCCGTGTGACCTACGCCTGAATCGTGGGGACGACGCGGTCCGCCGCCTTGTCAAAACCCGTAAGCCGATGTTCGAGTTCATGATCCGACGTGTGCTCACCGAACACAATCTCGAGACCGTCGAAGGCCGTGTGGCAGCTCTGCGGGCCTCTTCGCCCGTCGTCGCCGGCATCCGGGACCAGGCACTTCTCACCGGCTACATCCGAAACCTCGCCGGCTGGCTCGGCATGGACCCGAGCGAAGTCAGCCGGTCTGTGTCATCAGCACGCTCGAGTGCATCGCGCAAGCCAGAGGGAGAGAGGCAGCCGGATCGCCGTCCCACCGGCCAGGACTCCACCCAGAACCCCGAGCCGCCTGCTCCCGAGCCCGGCCCGTCGATCATGAACCTGCCGTCAGATCCGGCAACGCGACTCGAGCGCGACGCCCTCATGGCCATGCTGCAGCGCCCGGCCGATGTGGGGCTCGACCTCATCACCCGGGCATCGCGTTCGGCGTTTACTGACAACACCCTCGCGGTGGTACGCGACGCGATCGCGACGAGCCTCGACCACGTCGATTCGCCCAATTGGCTCGCTCACATCGCCGACGAAGTGCCGGCGCCGTTCGCAACGCTCGTCAAACAACTCGGCGTCGCGCCCATCCCGGAGCGCGAAGAACTCATCGGTTCGTACTGCGCGAGCGTGACGAAGAACATCATCGACCGTGACCTGCTGCGCCAGAAGCGCGACATGCTCGGCGCGCTGCAACGCCTCGACTCGGCAGCCGAGCCGGAGCGCTCGTCGCAGATCCAGCGTGAGCTCATGCGCATCGAGACCGAACGCCGGGCATTCCGCGGCGAATAGCGCCGCCGGGCGGTGCCTGCGGTGCTTATCGACCGCCAAGCGTTTTTGCGCCCAGACCAGCACTTTCGAAACGTTCCCGGTGGCTCGGGCACAGTTGTTGCTATCTCGTAAACATATGCGTCTCAGTAACAGCCGCCGTGAATCGGTGTGTTACTACTAGATCACTGCAATGCGCGGGCAGCACCCTTGCGCGCCCGCGCGCATTCCTTGCAACCAACAGGAAGAGGTAGACGGATATGACGTCCGCATCCACAACCACCAAGCGCACGCTTGGTATTCTCGCCGGCTCGGCAGCGTTCGCGCTTGTCCTCGCCGGTTGTGCTTCAGGTACCGCTGGCGAAGGCGGGGGCGCAACGTCGCTCGTCGTCGGAACCACCGACAAGGTCACGTTCATCGACCCCGCCGGTTCGTACGACAACGGTTCGTTCGCAGTGATGAACCAGGTCTACCCGTTCCTGCTCAACTCGCTTCCGGGCAGCTCGGATGTCGAGCCCGACATCGCAGAGTCGGCCGACTACACCACGCCGACCGAGTACACCGTCGTGCTGAAGGCCGGACTCAAGTTCGCCAACGGCCACGACCTGACCTCGAGCGACGTCAAGTTCTCGTTCGACCGCCAGCTCGCGATTGCAGACGAGAACGGCCCGTCCGTGCTTCTCGGCAACCTCGACAGCATCGCGACGCCGGACGACACGACCGTAGTCTTCACGCTCAAGAGCGGTGACGACCAGGTCTGGCCGCAGATCCTCTCCAGCCCCGCAGCGCCGATCGTCGACGAAGAGGTGTTCTCGGCCACAGCAGTGACGCCGGACGCCGACATCGTCGCGGGCAACGCGTTTGCAGGCCAGTACATCATCAAGAAGTACGACTTCAACAACCTCGTGTCGTTCGAGTCGAACCCTGACTACGCCGGTGTGCTCGGTGCAGCAGCGACGAAGACCGTACAGCTCAAGTACTACGCCGAGTCGGCCAACTTGAAGCTCGACGTCCAGGAAGGCAACATCGACGTCGCGTACCGCAGCCTCTCGGCTACCGATGTCGCTGACCTCAAGACCAACGACAAGGTCAAGGTCACCGTCGGCCCCGGTGGAGAAATCCGCTACATCGTCTTCAACTTCGACACCCAGCCGTATGGTGCCAAGACCGATGACGCTGACCCGGCCAAGGCACTCGCCGTCCGCACCGCCGTTGCCGACCTCGTCGACCGCGAGGCAATCGCCGACCAGGTCTACAAGGGCACCTACCTGCCGCTGTACTCCTACGTTCCGGCCGGTCTGACCGGCGCCACCGAGGTTCTCAAGGATCTCTACGGCGACGGAGCCGGCGCACCTGACGCAGACAAGGCCGCAGCGGCCCTCGAAGCAGCCGGTGTCTCCACCCCCGTCGAGCTGAACCTGCAGTACAACCCGGACCACTACGGTGAGTCGTCGGGCGACGAGTACGCGCTTGTGAAGAGCCAGCTCGAAGCAACCGGCCTCTTCACGGTCAACCTGCAGTCGACTGAGTGGGTCACCTACTCCGTAGACCGCACGTCTGACGCCTACCCGGCCTACCAGCTCGGTTGGTTCCCGGACTACTCGGACGCAGACAACTACCTGTCGCCCTTCTTCGGGAAGGACAACTTCCTGGTGAACCACTACGACAACCCGGAGGTCGCCACGCTCATCAAGGAGCAGGCCGTCGAGACCGACGCCGCAGCGCGCCAGGCCACGATCGAGGACATCCAGGCCAAGGTTGCAGCTGACCTGTCCACTGTTCCACTGCTCCAGGGCTCGCAGATCGCGGTAACCGGAACCACCGTATCGGGCGCAACGCTCGACGGTTCGTTCAAGTTCCGCTTCGGTAGCCTCACAAAGGACTAGTCACTGCCAGCTAGAGTCTTTCTAGCGCAGTGAGGGGGGTGACTCGCAGAAATGCGGGTCACCCTCTTCCATGCCCCAGGCAATGAGACCCGTCAATGCAGTCGGTCAGCGCAGTGCGACTACGCACTGTGATCACGCACGTTAGGTAACAATGAGTTCAGTAGCAGCCCTGCCGACACAGCAGGAGCCTCCCGCGTCAAAGAAGAAGGCAAAACCTTCTGGCGGAAACCTCTGGCGGTACATCGTCGTGCGGTTCTTGCTTATCTTCCCCACCATCTTCATCCTCGTCACCATGGTGTTCCTGCTCATGCGCACGATCGGTGACCCCATCACCGCAGCACTCGGTGGGCGCCTCACGCCCGACCAGCTGCAGGAGCGCATTCACTCGGCCGGTTACGACCGCCCGGTGATCGTGCAGTACTTCGAGTACCTCGGCCAGGTTTTCACCGGCAACTTCGGAACCGCCATCACCGATGGCCAGCCGGTCTCTGAGATCCTGGTCAAGTACGGCGCGGCCACCCTGGAGCTCGCGTTCTACGCTCTGATCGTCGCCTTCATCGTCGGAATCCCGCTCGGCATGGTCGCCGCGTACTTCCGCGACAAGGCGCCCGACGCATTCCTGCGCGTCTTCGCGATCCTCTGCTACGCCACCCCGGTGTTCTTCGCCGGCCTGCTGCTCAAGCTGGTGTTCTCGGTGGGTCTCGGCTGGCTCCCCGTCGCGGGGAGGGCCTCGACCCGAACCGAGCTCGACATCACGTCGATCGACAATCCGACTGGCATCTACCTGATCGACGCCGCACGCGTCGGACCCGACGCCCTCAGCGATGTGCTGCAGCACGCGATCCTCCCCGGAATCGCACTCGGCCTGCTCACAGCCGGTGTCTTCCTGCGATTGGTTCGCACGAACGTCATCGGAACGCTGTCGATGGACTACGTGGATGCCGCCCGCTCGCGGGGCGTCAGCGAGTTCCGCCTCGTGACGAAGCACGCTTACAAGCCTGCGCTGATCCCGATCATCACGGTGATCGGCCTGCAGATCGCATTGCTGTTGGGAGGTGCGGTGCTCACCGAATCCACCTTCGAGTGGAAGGGCCTCGGCTACGAGCTCGCCCAGTACCTGTCAGCGAGAGACTTCGTCGCCGTGCAGGGCATCGTTGCCCTGCTTGCGGTGATCGTCGCGTTGAGCAACTTCATCGTCGACATCATCGCCGCCGCCATCGACCCGAGGGTTAAGTACTGATGACCACGACAACTCCCGTCCCCGCTTCTTCCAACAAGCCCCGGGTCCCGCTCTGGAAGCGCTTGCCGATCGTGCACCAGCTTCGCCAGAGTGTCGGCCTCCAGCGGGGAATGCTCATCGCCGGGCTCATCATCGTCGGCGTCTTCCTGCTCACGGCGCTGTTCGCTCCGTTGCTCGCGCCGTACGGTTTCTCGCAGCTCAGCGATGAGAACGGCAACTTCGGCGCCCAGGTTCCCCCGGGCGGCAACCACATCCTCGGAACCACCGTCGGTGGCTATGACGTGCTGTCCCGCGTGCTCTGGGGATCCCAGACCGCACTGGCAGTGATCGTCGTCGCCGTCATCCTGTCGATCTTCGCCGGTGTCGCCCTCGGTCTCATTTCCGGCTACATCGGCGGATGGCTCGATCGCGTTCTCGTTGTCGTCGCGGATGCCGTCTACGCCTTCCCGACACTGCTGCTCGCCATCGTCGCCGCCATCGCGATCAGCGGCGGACAGTCGAACCTCTGGGGTGGAGTCTTCGCCGCGGCGATCTCGATCACCGTGGTCTTCATCCCGCAGTACTTCCGCGTCATCCGTGCGGAGACCGTGCGCATCAAAGCAGAGGCCTACGTCGAGTCGGCGAAGGTCATCGGCTCGAGCACACCGCGCATCATGGTTCGCCACGTGCTGCGTAACGCGACCCGCACCCTGCCGCTGATCTTCACCCTCAACGCGTCGGAAGCCATCCTGACGCTTGCCGGACTCGGCTTCCTCGGCTTCGGTATCGAGCCGTCCTCGGCCGCCGAGTGGGGCTACGACCTCAATAAGTCGTTGTCCGACGTGACGAGCGGCATCTGGTGGACCTCGGTCTTCCCGGGTGCGGCAATCGTGCTCGTCGTCATGGGCATCACCCTCGTCGGTGAAAGCCTCAACGACCTCGCCGACCCGCGCCTGCGCACCCGCCGCCGCTCCGACGGAACACCGCCGCTGACCGCGACGACTACTGCCGTTCCCGGTGGAGACCTCGACGACGCCGCCAACATCTCGGGCCTGGAGGCACGCTCATGACCATTCTCGACATCACGAACCTCGAGGTGACCTTCGCCACCGATGGTGGCGACGTCAAGGCTGTCGACGACGTCACCCTGTCGGTCAACGAGCGCGAAGTCCTCGCGATCGTCGGCGAGAGCGGAAGCGGCAAGACGGTCACGGCAAAGACGATCCTGGGCCTGCTGCCGGAATCCGCCCTGACCCGCGGAGCGGTCATGCTCGGCGAGAACAACATCATCGAGCTCTCGGCGCAGAAGTTGCGCGAAGTGCGTGGCCGCGATGTCGCCATGGTCTTCCAGGAGCCGTCGACCGCGCTGAACCCGGTCTACACCGTCGGCTGGCAGATCGCCGAGGGCTTCCGCGCCCACGGAAAGTTCTCGCGCAAAGAAGCCCGCGCGAAAGCCATCGACATCCTGCGCAAGGTCGGCATCCCGGATCCCGATACCCGGGTCGACTATTACCCGCACCAGTTCTCCGGTGGCCAGAAGCAGCGCGTCGTCATCGCGATGGCGCTCGTTCTCGAGCCTGGGCTCATCGTCGCCGACGAGCCGACTACAGCACTCGACGTGACGGTGCAGGCCGAGATCCTCGACCTGCTGCGCCGCGTTCGCGATGAGTTCGGAACCGCGATCGTGCTCATCACCCACAACATGGGTGTTGTCGCCGACCTCGCCGACCGTGTGGCGGTCATGTACAACGGGAAGCTCGTCGAAGAGGCGCCGGTCAAGGAACTCTTCGCGTCGCCGAAAGAGGCATACACGCAGAAACTGCTCGGGTCCGTCCCGCGCATCGGTACGGGCGCCGTGCGCGCCGCAGATCGCGCAACGGCTCGCAACGCCGCGCTCGGTGAGCCGGTGATCGTCGCGCAGAACCTGGTGATCGAATACCCCGGACGCTTCGCTCAGGCGGGCTTCCGCGCCGTAGACGACGTGAGCTTCACCATTTCTCCCGGAGAGGTCCTCGGTCTTGTCGGCGAGAGCGGTTCGGGCAAGACCACCATCGGTCGAGCAATCGCCGGGCTCACACCGATCAGCGGTGGATCACTCCAGGTCCTCGGGCACGAGATGCTCGGCATCAAGGAGCGCACCTTCAAGCCGATCCGCAGCGACATCGGCTTCGTGTTCCAAGACCCGGCGTCGAGCTTCAACCCGTTGCTGACCATCGCCGAGTGCGTTGCCGAGCCGCTCATCGTGCACAAGCGCGCACGGGACGTGGCTTCCGCGCGTAAGCGCGTCGACGAACTCCTCGAGGCAGTGCAGCTGCCGAAGTCGTTTGCCGACCGTTACCCGCACGAGCTGAGCGGTGGCCAGCGCCAGCGTGCCAGCCTCGCCCGCTCGCTCGCGCTCGAGCCGAGCCTGCTGATCGCGGACGAGCCGACGAGTGCGCTCGACGTGTCGGTGCAGGCGAAGGTTCTCGAGCTGTTCGCCGAACTGCAGAAGGAACTCGGATTCGCGGCGCTCTTCATCAGTCATGACCTCGCTGTCGTCGACATGCTGGCAGATCGCATCGCCGTGCTCTACCGTGGAAAGCTCGTCGAAGAGGGAACGGGTTCCGAGGTACTCGAAGCGCCGAAGCACCCGTATACGCAGCGACTGCTGGCGTCCCTTCCCGTGCCCGACCCGATCGAGCAGGCCGACCGCCGCGAGGCCCTGCGTGTACTGAGAGAAGCCGACTAAGAATGCCGAAAGCGTCGCCCGCTGTCGTTGCCAACGACCTCACGATGCACTACCCCGCCCGAACGGATCACAAGCGGATCCAGGCGGTCAGCGGCGTGAGCTTCGAGATCGCCGAGGGCGAGATCCTCGCGATCATGGGCGAGAGCGGATCGGGCAAGAGCACGATCGCGGCAGCGGTGGCCGGCCAGTCCGGCCGCCGCGACCCCCGGTCTCCCCAGATCAGTGGGGGATCGTTGCGCGTGCTCAACAACGAGGTGCGCCGCATCAGTGACCGTCGTCGGGATCGCCTCGGCCTGCGGGTCGGGTACGTTCCGCAGGATGCCGGTTCGCTGCTGTCACCGCGACTGACAGTCGGCGAGAACGTGGCCGAGCCGATCTTCGCCCGCGACCGCCGCTTCGACCAGCACCTCGCCGGGCAGGCAGTGGCAACTCTCGTCGACGCCGTGCGCCTGCCGATGACGATCATGAACAAGTACCCGTTCGAACTGAGCAAGGGGCAGCGCCAGCGGGTGGCCATCGCCCGCGCTCTCGTGCTCGAACCGAGCCTGCTTGTCGCAGACGACCCGACCGCGGGCATCGACATCATGGTGCGCTCGACAATTCTCGACATCATCCGTGACGTGCAGCGCGACCGTGCGTTCTCGGTAC